>TBL_comb47_HYPODRAFT_10000031_pt1 | contig 158801 bp, 179 predicted proteins | sample TroBogypolimnion_40_FD_10682 | JGI IMG/M metagenome (IMG submission 10682)
CACCACCAAGTTCACTACAAACGACTACTCTCGCTTCAACAATTATCCCTCCGTCTGCTATCACTTACATTTATTCCAACAGCACACTCTACGTGTGACCTTTTAGGTCAGCACGTGGCGTTCGGCTACCTACCGGCACAGTCTGTTTGGAATAAAGCAAGTGACATCAGACGTAATAGGCACATTTAGTAGACTTCACATCATAGTAATAATAAGACAAGCTGTTGGATTACCGTAAAATAACTGGTTTTAATTCCTTGCTTGTCGAGGACTACCCGAAACCCCCTAGGGCGTAAGGGCGATCCCTTTTAAGGGTCGTTTCGCAGACAACAAAGAATAAAAACTAGTTATTTGTAGCGCGTAATACGAGTGGTTGTTGTTTATTACGGGGACGGGGAGGATACAATATTAAGAAAAATTATATCGCTCCATTTTTGCGCAAGGTAGCATCTGCTGCTTGCAAATATGTCCATGCTCCATCCAAGGTCAGGTTGCTTTGGTGTAAAGCGGTTGCTAAATCGATTCCAACGTATCTGAAATGCCAAGGTTCGTATTGGTAACCGGTAATTGTTTCGGAACCAAGTGGATATCTTAAAATGAATCCATATTTATACGAATTATCTGCCAGCCAAAGCCCATCGGCGGTAGTTGCAAAGCATTGATCCAAGTAACACTCTTTACTTAGTGTACTTATATCCAAGGCAAGTCCTGTTTGGTGTTCGCTTTGGCCGGGGTAGGCAATTGCTTGATTAGCTGTTTCTTCACCTACCGACGCTGCCAAGCTATTAAAATATACCTTTTGCATTGCAGCCGAACGATACCCACTACCGATCATTAAATAATGACCAGCAGTCGATGCGGCATCGAACATATTTTTCAGAGGCGTTGCAACATCTGCCCGAAGCGATTGTTCATCTTTGCTTTTATCTGTCCTGGTCGGAACATCCGGTATTTTTAAGGATGTCGGTATGTAATCAACTGAAATTGGATGGGTTTTGCTGACAATTGTCCAAATGCTGTCGGGCTTTGAATAATCATTTACAAGTGCTTTAATCGGTTTTGCGCCGGGTAAAGTTATATATACAGGTTCTTTTCGTTTAGCCTCCAAGGCATCCGCCTTTTCTTTAGCCAGCTGTATTTTAGCGTTTCTGTCGGCGGTTACCTGTTGATTATGTAAAAACTGGCAAGCTTGATAGGTAACAAGACCAATCAGAATAACTAATACGGCTGAAATAAAAATATTAATTATTATCTTTTTGCGACTGGAACGTCTCTTGCTCATAATCTATTTCATATTAGCATATTTCCTTTGTGAAAATATTGACCGATAACAGATGGTGTGATAAAGTTAGACAGTAACTTATACGAATATATTAACGATTCTTGGTGAATTGGTAAGTCTAACAGATAAAGATACTGCCTTCCACCAAGAATTTTAAGTGGGAGCAAAAGGGCTATGAAAGCACTTCTCGGTACCAAAATTGGTATGACCCAAATCATCAGCCAAGACGGCGTTGCAGTCCCTGTAACGTTGATTCAAGCTGGACCGATGACTGTTACCCAACTTAAAACTGTTGACACAGACGGCTATACTGCTGTTCAAGTTGCATATGGTGATGGTAAAAACCTAACCAAGGCAATAGCTGGGCACGTAAAGCCGGCCGAAGTAACACCTAAACATATTCGAGAAATCAGAGTCTCTGATTTACCCGAAGGTTTGGTTGTCGGTAATAAACTAGATGTCACCGCCTTTTCATTGGGCGATATTGTTGATGCAACCGGAACCAGCAAGGGTAAAGGTTTTGCCGGTACTGTTAAAAGGCACAATTTCAAGACAAGTCGACATACTCATGGTGGTCAGGGCGATGTACGTAAAGTCGGATCTATCGGTTCGATGTACCCGCAGCACGTCTTTAAGGGCAAGCGAATGGCCGGACGAATGGGTCACGACCGTGTTACTGTTAAAAACCTAGTTGTTGCTTATATTGACCAGGAAAACAACCTGATTGGGCTACGTGGCGCAGTTCCTGGACCAAAAAAGGGTCTGATTATTATCGGAGGTAAATCGTAATGGCTGAAACTGTAAAAGCACCAGTCGCAAAGACGACTTTGCCAAAAAATATTTTTGATGTTGATGTCAATAATCACGAACTATTAAAACTTGCTTACGACAGCTTTTTGGCCAATTCACGTTCTGCCCACGCAAATACGAAAAAACGCGGCCAAGTAAGTGGTGGCGGTATCAAACCATGGAAGCAAAAAGGCACTGGACGTGCACGTTTTGGCTCTTCTCGTAACCCGATTTGGCGTGGTGGTGGTATTGCTTTTGGGCCAAACGGTACCGAAAACCACTCGATTAGACTTTCAACTACCAGTAAACGAGTTGCAATTCGTCAGGCACTTACATTGGCTAATAAATCCAAAAAAATCGTGATTTTAGACTTTAAAACAACCGGAAAAACTTCTGAAGCTGCTAAATTCCTGACATCGAACAATCTTGAACGAAAAGTATTATTGGTCGTCGACGAGAAAACTCCACAAATTCTGCGTGCAACCAACAATATCCAGAATATTCTACTAATTCGAGCAAACTATCTTAGCGTTTATCATATTCTAAATGCCGATAAGATAGTACTGACGCCAAAATCCGTTGAAGTTATCAAAACGTGGTTAACAAAGGCTGGTAAATAATATGAATACTTTAATTCCAGTTTATCCACGAGCCACTGAAAAAGCCTATGGCCAGGCGAAAAATAACGTCTATGTATTTGACGTACCCGTTACTGCTAATAAACAACAGATTATTGATGCAATCAGCGCACAATTTGAAGTCACAATTGTCAGTATCAAGACACTAGTTCAATCTGGTAAAGCTATTCGTGCCAATCGCGGTAAGCGATCACAACCTGGCATCGCAATGCGTAAAGACAGCAAAAAGGCATATGTAACACTGATTGCCGGTGATAGTATCAAAGTTTTCGATGAAACGACCGAAGTTGATGCCAAAGATGCGAAAAAGGAGAAGAAATAATGCCGATTAAACAATACAATCCAACTACTCCTGCTAGACGTGGAATGACATCCCAAGATACCTCTGAAATTACAACCAGGAAACCGCTTAAAAGTTTGCTGAAAAGTAAAAAACAAAATGCCGGTCGAAATAATACCGGTCGTATTACCGTACGTCATCGTGGCGGCGGTGTAAAGCGACATTATCGTTTGCTTAATCACAACCTAGCAGACGGGTTGAAGGTAACGGTTCAAGAGATTGAATACGATCCAAACCGTAGTGCACGTATTGCCAGGGTCCAAGATCAGTTTGGTCTTTCGCACTATATTTTGGCTGATACTGCCATGGAAAAGGGTAAAGTAATCAAAAGTGGCAGCAAAGCACCGATTGAATCCAGTAACCGTATGCCATTATCTCGAATTCCGGTTGGAACTCAAATTTATGCAATCGAAATTAATCCCGGGAAAGGGGCTCAAATGGTCCGTTCCGCTGGTACAAAAGCTCAATTAATGGCCAAAGAAGGTGATTACGCCCAAGTCCGTATGCCATCCGGTGAAGTTCGTCGTTTTCGTCAGGAAGCTACTGCTGCAATTGGTGTGGTCGGAAACGTTCAACATCAAAATATCAAGGTTGGTTCGGCTGGTCGAAACCGTCGAAAAGGTATTCGTCCAGGAGTTCGTGGAGTTGTTATGAATGCTGCAGATCACCCGCACGGTGGTGGTGACGGTGGTAGGCATGGAACAGGTAAACCACCTCAGACGCCTTGGGGTCAATTGACGCTGGGTTATCGTACGCGTCGACGTAAAGATGTCAGTAAACTTATTGTTAAAAGTCGCCATGAAGCGAAGAGGAAGAAGTAAATCATGAGTCGTTCACTTAAAAAAGGACCATTTGTAGACTTCAAGCTAGCAAAGAAAGTTGCTGCACTTGGAACAGATGACCGCACCGTTATTAAAACTTGGGCACGTGCTAGTACTATTAGTCCGGAAATGGTTGGTCGTACGATCGCCGTTCACAATGGCAAGGTACATGTACCGGTGTTAGTTTCTGAAAATATGGTAGGTCACAAACTTGGTGAATTCAGTCCGACTCGTAAATTCCGCAAGCACGGTGGAAAGGACAGGAAATAATGGCCAATTCGCAAACAGTTCGTGCCTACGCTGAAAGTGTAGCTTTGACTCCGCGAAAAGTTTCTTTGGTAGCCAGTTTAGTGCGCGGCCGAAATGTTGATGATGCACTTGTTATCTTGTCGCACACGCCAAAACGTGCCGCACTACCAGTCAAAAAGACGATTGAAAGCGCCAAAGCAAATGCGATTAATAATCACGGCTTAGATGGCAAAACCCTTGAAATTTCAACTTTATCAGTTACGTCCAGTGTTCGCTTGAAACGATTTAAACCTGCTGCTATGGGCCGACCGCGTCGTTTCCAAAAGAAAACAGCCAATATTTTAGTTGAAGTAACGGGTGATATTAAACCAAAGAAAAAACCAGTTGAAAAGGTCGCAACAGAAAAGGAGTCCAAGTAATGGGCAATAAAGTAAATCCAATTAGTTTCCGTCTTCAAGTCCACAAAAACTGGAGTTCTCGTTGGTTTTCATCAAAAAAAGACTTTGCCAAGTGGTTACATGAAGATATTCAAATCCGCGAACTTATTGAAAAACGTTTTGAAAGCCGACCAACAATTAATTTAATCGAGATTGAACGTTCAGCTAATCTGATTACGATTACTATCCATACCGCCAAAGCAGGTGTCGTAATCGGTCGTGGCGGCGTAGGTGTTACTGAACTTAAAGATTTGATTGAAAAAATTGCCAGTCTTCCAGCCCGACTTAATATCGAGGAGGTAAAACGACCTGAGCTTGCTGCTAAATTAGTTGCCGAAAACATCGCCAGACAACTGGAACGACGTGCAAATTTCCGTCGTGTTATGAAAATGACTGCCCAAAATACTATGGCCGCAGGTGCTAAGGGTGTGCGATTACAGGTTTCAGGGCGTTTGAATAACGCCGAGATGGCCAGGACTGAAAAAATGATTGAAGGATCTGTCCCACTCCACACATTACGTGCTGATATCGACTACCATTATGCCCGCGCCAAGACTCCGGTTGGAATTATCGGCGTTAAGGTTTGGATTTACAAGGGTGAAAGGGTCTAGATATGGTTTTACTTCCAAAAAAGACTAAGCATCGAAAAGTCCGAAAAGGCAAAAACAACGGCGTTGCCACACGTGGTCAATACGTTGCCTTTGGCGACTTTGGTTTGCAGTCACAATCCAATGAACGCATTACTAGTCGTCAAATTGAGGCAGCCAGGCAGGCTATGACTCGTCATATTGCTCGCGGTGGCAAGATTTGGATTCGTGTTTTCCCACACACACCCGTTACTAAAAAACCACTTGACGTCAAAATGGGCAGTGGCAAAGGTAATCCTGAATTTTTCGTTGCCAAAGTCAAAGCCGGAACTATTTTGTTCGAGATGAAGGGCGTAGAAGAATCAATGGCTCGTGAAGCTATGCGACTTGCGTCACATAAACTTCCTGTTAAAACTAAGTTTGTAGTAAAGGAGCAAATCTAATGGCTAATCCTAAAACTACTAAAAAGACTATTAAAGCCAAAAAAGATGCTGTGGAAATTAAAAGCCTGGAACAACTACAAAAAGACCTATTGAGTAAGCAAAATGAATTAGTTGAAGCCAGACGCGGTCATAAACTTGGTGAATTAACCAACCCGCGAGTCATTACAACGACCAAAAAAGACATTGCTCGTTTACATACGGCAATTACTGCGGCTATAAATGCCGATAACAAGGAGGATAAATAATATGGCCAAGACACTATCAGGAATAGTCACTTCAGACAAAGCCGATAAAACCATCACAGTTACAGTTACTAGCCGTGAAACTCATCCGATTTATGGAAAACTATATTCTATTAATCGCAAATATATGGCACATGATGAAAAAAATAGGGCGAAAAAAGGTGATAAAGTTACGATTTCAGAAGTTCGACCACTTTCAAAGCGAAAATCATATAATCTGGTTGAAATTATCGAAAAGACACATGGCACGATTCAATTAAAGGAAGATGTCGAGGCAGAGGCATAATATGATACAACAAGAAACCCGTTTGAAAGTTACTGATAATTCCGGTGCAAAAGAAATCCTTTGCATCAGAGTTTTGGGTGGAACGAAGCGTCGATACGCCAGAGTTGGCGATATTATTGTTGCTACAGTCAAGGTCGCTTCTGCAATTGGTGTAGTTAAGCGAAAATCAGTTGTCAAAGCCGTAGTTGTTAGAACGCGCGATCAAATTCAGCGCAAAGATGGATCAACTATTGCATTTGACGATAATGCTGCCGTAATTATTGGTGATGACAAAAATCCCAAAGGAACACGCGTTTTCGGACCGGTTCCCCGCGAACTTCGAGATATGGGCTATGCCAAGATTATTAGCCTTGCACCGGAGGTATTATAACTATGGCGACTATAAAACGAATAATTAAAGGCGACACTGTAAAGATAATCAGCGGTGCTAACAAGGGAACCACTGGCAAGGTATTGTCCGTCTTGACCAAGAAAAACGCCGTATTAGTTGAGGGAATTGGCAATATTCATCGAAAAGTCAAACCAACTCAACAAAATCCACGTGGTGGTCACAAAGATATCCATGTTCCGACGCCAATTCATAAAGTCGCGTTAGTTATCGATGAAAAAACCGCTAGAACTAGTCGGGTTGGATTGACCAGGAATACCGATGGTAAAAAAACACGAGTTGCTCGTCAACTTAATAACAAGGAGATAAAGTAATGGTAAAATCTACCCTAACTTCAACCACTCCTCGCCTGAAAGCCCTGTACAAAGACGTAATCGTCAGGGAACTACAAGCCGAACTTAAACTTAAAAACGTTCATCAAGTTCCAAAACTTGAAAAGATTGTAGTAAGCGTAGGGACTGGTAAAAACAAAGACGACAAACATTATTACGAAGTCGTAAACAATACACTGACCAAAATTACTGGCCAACATCCAATCGACCGAATGGCCAAAAAATCAATTGCAACTTTCAAAATCCGTGCCGGATTAAACCGTGTCGGTATATCAGTTGTCCTTCGAGGCGCACGGATGTATGAATTCCTTGATCGGTTTGTAAACGTTTCCTTGCCAAGAACACGTGATTTTCACGGTGTTAGTGCCAAGGCTTTCGACAAATCGGGCAATTATAATTTCGGTGTTGTCGAACAATCAATTTTCCCGGAACTTTCGTTTGAAGAGACTCAAGTGTCACACGGATTGCAAATTACCTTCGTAATTTCCGGCGATAACGTTGATTTCAGTCGTGCACTTTTGGAAAAGTTTGGATTACCGTTTGAAAAACAAGGAGGCAAAAACTAATGGCTAAAAAATCTGCAGTCGCTCGCGACGAAAAACGCAAGAAAATGATTCTAAAATATGCCGAAATTCGTGCCGAATTGAAAGAACTTGGTGACCAAGAAGGTTTGTCAAAATTGCCACTTAATAGTTCACCAACCCGTTGGAAAAACCGCGACGTTTTAGAGGGACGACCACGTGCCTATATGCGCCGATTCGGACTAAATCGTATTAACTTCCGTGAAAAAGCCTCAAAAGGCGAAATTCCCGGTATAACAAAGAGTAGCTGGTAGGAAAGGAATAAAATATGTCATTACAATCAACTGACCCAATCGCCGACCTGCTAACTCGCATCCGAAATGCGGTTATGGTTGGTAAAAACGAAATTCGGGTTCCTTCCAGTAAACTTAAAGTTACTGTCGCCAAGGAACTTAAAAAGGCAAATTATTTAAGTGAAGTAAAGGTTGAAAACTCTAAACCACGCGATACGCTAGTCATTACAATCAACCAACCGGGCGAAAACCCAACAATAACCGAACTAACTAGGCTTTCAAAACCAGGCCGACGAGTTTACGCCAGTGCCAGTGACATTCCGCGTGTTAAAAACGGTCGAGGAATGGTTTTGGTCAGCACCAGCAAAGGTGTTATGCCCGGACACACGGCTGTTAAACAGCGCCTAGGTGGCGAATTACTACTAAAGATTTATTAAAGGATATTAAAAAGGATTAAATATGAGTCGAATCGGAAAACTACCAATTGACATTCCAGCCGGTGTGACAATCACGGTTGACTCAGATATTGTTTCGGTAAAAGGGCCAAAAGGCGAACTTACCGTACCACATCTGAGCGACGTGACCGTTGCACTTGATGACAGTCAAGCAATTGTAACTCGCAAGGACGATCAGCGCATCGCCAAAGCCCAACACGGTCTTCAGCGAGCACTACTAAATAATGCCGTAATCGGTGTAACCAAAGGTTACGAGAAAAAACTCGAAGTAAACGGCGTTGGCTTTAGAGTCAGCGGTGGTGGCAATGAAATTGAATTATTACTGGGCTTTTCGCACCCTGTTAAATACAAGGCTCCAGAAGGCATCTTACTGACTGTCGATAAAATGAATATCACCGTATCAGGAATTAGTAAACAAGCCGTCGGTCAAGCAGCCGCTGAAATTCGAAAAATTAAGAAACCTGAACCATATAAAGGTAAAGGTATTAAGTATAGTGATGAAGTCGTACGACGTAAGGCTGGAAAGGCTGGAAAATAATGAGTGAACATAGCTTAAAAACGTTAAACAAAAGTCTTCGGAAGGGCCGAGTTCGTTCCAAAATTTCCGGAACCGCCGACAGGCCACGGTTGACAGTTTCTATTAGTAACAAGCACATTACAGTGCAAATTATTGATGATGTTAAACAACACACGCTTGCATCCAGCTCTACCGTTGGAAGTAAATTATCCGGTACAACTACTGAAAAAGCGCAGCAAATTGGTACAGAAATTGCTAAAAAAGCCAAAAAAGTAAAGATTGAAACTGTAGTATTTGACAGAAATGGTCATAAATATGCAAAAAGATTACGTGCTTTGGCTGACGCCGCACGCAAGGAAGGTTTAAGGTTTTAATTATGGCCGAAACAGCTCCAAGATTACAGACAAACAACCGCGGTCCACGTTCAGGTGGCGGACGACGCGATACTCCAGCCGAACCTAAAGAATACCAGGAATTGGTAATTAATATTGATCGTGTTGCCCGTGTTGTAAAAGGCGGACGTCGCTTTCGATTTAAAGCGTTGGTTGTTGTTGGAAACGACAAAAATAAGGTTGGAATCGGTGTCGCCAAAGGTGCCGATGTCCAAGCAGCAATCGCCAAAGCTACCGATGTTGCTAAAAAGCATATTATTAACATTGCAACTGATAAAGATACGATTCCTCATGATTGCGAGATACAGTATTCTGGCGCTCGTGTAATGATGAAACCTGCTTCGCCCGGTACCGGTATTATTGCCGGTGGTGTTGTCCGTTCAATTATTGGCGTAACCGGTATCCGTGATATTTTGACTAAATCCCTTGGTTCAACTAATAAGGTTAACATCGCCTATGCAACTATTGAAGCATTACGCAATCAAGTTCCGAAAAGCGAGTGGTTGAATGCAGCACCAGTAAAGACCGCTGCACCGACACCAGCTGCAAAAAAAGCGGCTGTTAAGGAGAAATCAAATGACAAAGTATAACGAACTACAAGTATCATCTAACAAGGGGCCAAAGCGCGTTGGTCGTGGTATTTCTGCCGGTCAAGGTATGACGGCTGGACGTGGTACGAAAGGTCAAAATTCTCGAACCGGTAAAAAACAAGGACCAAACTTTGCCGGGGGTTCACGTACTTTGGTAACGGCTATTCCAAAAGCTCGAGGTTTTAAATCGCTTCGAACACCAGCTCAGGTTGTATATCTGGACCATTTGAATGCTTTTAAGGGTAAAGTTGTTAGCAATCAAACACTATTCGATGCAGGATATATTTCATCTCCACATCAATCTGTAAAAGTTATTAAACGCGGTGAATTGACAGAAAAAATTACACTTCAAGTATCGGGAGCTAGTAAAAGTGTTCGCGATGCAGTCGTTAGTGTTGGTGGCACATTTGTAAAAACTGCTGTACCATTGAAAGAAAGCACGAAAAAGACCGAAAAATCCAGTAAATAATAAATCTGATAGGGGTAATATCAAACTATGAATTGGAAAACAATTCTAAAATCACTAAAAAATCGCGATATGTTAAAGCGCGTTCTGATTTTATTGGGCATTATCGTTGCTTATCGTTTTTTGGCGCATATTCCTGTTCCTCTGGCAGAACCAACTCAATTAAAAGAGGTTATTAACAGTTTACTAAGTAAGTCAGATTTTGGCGGATTTCTAAACCTTCTGACTGGTGGTGCGTTAACTAGTTTTTCGATTATTTTAGTCGGTATGAGTCCATTCATTACTGCTTCGATTATCACCCAGCTTTTAACCAAAGCAGTTCCAAAACTTGAAGAACTGCACAAAGACGGTGAATCAGGACGACGAAAAATTAATCAATGGACCCGTATGGTTACAGTACCGCTAGCTATTGTTCAGTCAATTGCATTTGTTTTCATATTGCGTCAGACGGTACTGGCGGGTAATACAACCGTACTGTCCAACTCGACTTTATTTGATTGGGTTATTGCTGTTACGGCAATGACAGCCGGCTCAGTCCTACTAATGTGGTTGGGTGAACTTATCACCGAACAGGGCATAGGTAATGGTATAAGTCTGATTATTTTTGCAGGTATCGTCAGCCAATTGCCAAAAACATTGGCGACTATCAGCACGTCATTATTTAATACGACCAAAGGAACCCTTCATGTATTTAACTGGTTTACAATCCCTGTAAACCCCGTGTCATTCTGGGTGGCAATTGGTTTAACCGTGGCATCCTTAATTGTTTTATATTTGTTAGTAAAAATTAACGAAGCGCAACGCGTTATAACAATTAATTATGCCAAGCGTGTTCAAGGAAATACCAGTTATGGTGGAATAAAAAGCATCCTGCCGGTTAAACTGATTTCCGCCAACGTTATTCCAATCATTTTTGCAGTTTCTTTCTTATCGCTTCCTGCATTCGCCGGTCAGATATTAAAGGCGACCGGTAATCCAGCGTTCAAGGGTCTGGCAACTAACCTCATTGCTTGGTTCCAGGCACCAAGTCCGGGTACTTTTACAGGCTCGACTTTACAAGCATTTATTTACCCAACGGTTTACTTCCTTCTAGTGATCCTATTTACATATTTTTATACCGGAATCGTGTTCAATTCCAATGAAATTGCTGAAAACCTTCAAAAACAAGGAGGTTTTATCGAGGGGATTCGTCCAGGCAAACAAACCGAAGATTACCTAACTCGAACCGTAAACAGATTAACTTTGTTTGGTTCACTAGCTCTTGGAACGATTGCGGTTTTGCCGTTTTTCGGACAATATTTAATGTATAGCTTTGCTGGTGTTACCGGAAGCAACCTATCAATCGGTGGGACCGGACTGCTGATTGTAGTATCAGTTGCACTTGAGTCGCTACGTCAAATCAATTCACGCGCCCTTATGGTTACATACGACGATTACAAGTAAAACCATAGAATTTTTTAGATTTTGCTAGTGTTATAATAGCAACATGAAAAAACGTCGTGGTTTTACCATCGTCGAACTCCTAATAGTCATAGTAATCATTGGTATTCTAGCTGCTATTACCATAGTATCCTTCATAGGAATCAATAATAAGGCTACAGTCGCATCTATCCAATCTGATCTGTCTAATGCTCAAACCCAACTCAAGTTCTTTCTAGTAGATAACAGTGCTTATCCAAACAGCGTAACTGACTGTCCAACGCCATCAACTGGTAACCTATGCCTAAGACCCAGTTCCGGTAACGTTATATCCAGTTATTCAGCTAATAACACGACTAATCCTCAAACCTACAGCTTAACAGAAATGCATGGTAGTTTAGTCTATACCATAACCAGTACTACTACTCCAACCACTCTAGCCTCAGCTCCACTATCTCCAGTAGCTGACTGGCTAGCTATGGCTCAAGGCGATCACTATGGTAACTACTATGACCTGGTTTCAAACCAATGGGCTACAATAACCAGAACTACACCTAAAACTATCTATGACCCAACAACCAACCATATCTATGACGTACCGGCTAATTACCTAGGCATTAACCCCAGAAGTGATGGCAAGAGTGGCAGTGAAGCTCAAATTGAGGAAACAAGGACGAATTATTTGTTGAACTCTTATGGTGTGACAAACTCAGCCGGAAAATGGTCAACTTCGTGGGGATTTGCTAAAAATGTGATAGGTACTCCTACGTATTCATTGAACTCCGGAACTTACTCTAGTAACGCTCAGAGAATTCAATATATTGGAGTAGCCGGGGATAGTAGCGGATGGTTACAGCCATTTATACAAAGCTCCGCTATTAGCTCTTTTGCTGCCGGTGAAACTGGCACCGCCTCTTTATATCTAAAAGGTTCTGTCAGCGTCGGGGTTAGCGTGCAAATAGTTTTAAGAGCACACGATGCCACAACTGCCGATATTGGAGGAACAGCTGCGACCGTAGCTGTAAATTCTAATTGGACAAAAGTTTCCGCAACATATGCTAGTTTACCAGCTAACACATCCTATGTAGGAATATATTTATCAGTAAACGGTATAAATAATGGGAGTACTGTTGATATTTCTTCTGATGCTGTCCAGCTTGAAAAAGGACCTTTTTCAACCTCATATATACCAACAACAACTACCACGGCAACCAGAAATACGGACGTAGTAACAATTCCTACGACAAATTGGAACAGTAGTGCGGGGACGTGGGTTGCAGTTGCGACAGATACCCTTGGTACTAACCTAAACCCTAATTTGATTGGCTGGGGAACTGGTAGTGGTAACCAGTATAACCTGTTTACGCATATGTCAAATGGACCTTATGCACAATTTGTATCTGGTGGTGTGGATGCCTCAGCAGTCTTTAGTAGGCTCGCATCATATTTCACAGCCTCTGTTTCCTGGACGGCTGGAAGCCCGTTGACTTTGTATTGTGGTGGGACAAGTCAAAACAGTAGTAATAATGTAACAGCCTTAACAACTCCTCCTGTCACGACAGGAATAGGGCGTAACCCATATGCTACAGGTTCGGGTAACTATAATGGTCCTATTCAACGAATAGTCGTCTATAACTCCGCTTTGTCGCCATCTGATATCTCAACAGCTACAGCTGCAGTCCAGAACGGTCCATAAAGTCTATAACTTAGGCGATATTGACACAAGTAATTTGCTCTAATATAATAGAATTACGCATAAAGCGCGGGTACACAGTACACGAGCAATACTTTTTTAATATTATCTCTTTACGTCTGTTGACTTTTGGTGTATAATTACGAGCTGTAACTTATGACAAGTCAAAAGGAAGTAATCAAATTGCAAGGGAAGGTGGTGGAATCACTGCCTAACACTCAATTTAAGGTTGAACTAGAAAATGGTCATAGTATAATCGCCCACATTTCAGGCAAAATGCGCAAACATTATATCCGACTTGTGCCAGGCGATAAAGTGGAAGTCGAGTTGACTCCTTACGATCTTAGTAAGGGAAGAATCACTTTCCGCTTAAAAGATTAAATTAATGGAACAGGAGTTTTGAAGCGCATGAAAGTTCGTGCAAGCGTCAAAAAAATCAGTCCCGATGACAAATTAGTTCGCCGTAAAGGCATACTACGCATCATCAACAAGAAAAAACCTAAAAACAAGCAAAGGCAGGGTTAAGTATGGCTCGAATTGCTGGAATCACCATTCCATCTGAAAAGCAGATTGAAACCGCATTGACGTATATTTACGGCATCGGTCCCAAATTTGCATCGTCCATCCTTGCGGCGGCTAAAGTCCAGCCGACCACTCGGGTAAAAGATTTGACCGAGGCTGAAGAACAACGCTTACGCGAAGTAATTGATGCCAATTACACCGTAGAGGGCGATTTACAGCGTTTGGTAACAAATAATATTAAACGATTAAAAGATATCAATTCATACCGCGGACTTCGACATAAAAGTGGACTTCCGGTTCACGGACAACGAACTCGAACAAATGCTCGAACTCGCAAAGGCAAAGGTATTGCTGTTGGTGGAACTCAAAAGAAAGCAGCGTCCAAGACGTAGAAAGGAACATAGATTATGGCAGAAGCAAAATCAACCAAGAAAAAGCAACGCCGATCAGTTCCAGCTGGTCAGTTTCACATTCAGGCAACATTTAATAACACTATCGTAACTTTTTCCGACAAATCAGGTAATGCCCTGGCCGCTTCCAGCGCGGGTGCAACTGGATTTCGTGGCAGCAAAAAAGGTACGGCTTATGCAGCCCAAGTAGCAGCCGAACAAGTAGCCGAAAAAGCCAAAACTCAATTTGGTGCAAAGACGGCTGATGTTTTCGTAAAAGGCGTTGGCCTTGGACGAGAAGCAGCAATTCGCGCACTCAGCAACTATGAAATTTCAGTGGACAGTATTCGCGATGTTACAGGTGTACCGCACGGTGGTGTACGACCTCGTAAAGCGAGAAGGGCATAGATTATGGCACGAGATACTTCCCCAATTGTTAAACAAAGCCGACGTGAAGGCTATATTATGCATCCCAAAGCTGCCAAAGTTATGGCGAAAAAGACTGGTATTCCCGGAATGCATGCTCATGGACGACAAGGCAAACAAAGTTTATATTCAACTCAACTTCGTGAAAAGCAAAAAGTTCGTCGCACTTATGGACTACTTGAAAAACAATTCGCAAAGTTAATGGATGAAGCCGACCGCTCGCAGAATCGTGGTGGATTACTTCCTGGCGAATATTTATTGCAATTGCTTGAACTTCGACTTGATAATGCCGTATACCGTGCCGGTTTTGCGACCAGTCGCAGAAGCTCACGACAGCTAGTCGGACATGGCCACTTCCTACTTAATGGACACCGCGTTGATATTCCTTCAATCCGACTAAAACCAGGCGATGAGTTGACTGTCCGTCCGAAAAGCCAAAAATCCGGTTATTTCAGCCAAATGGATGAAATAATTAAAAACACTTATCAGGGACCTCTTGGTTGGATCAAGAGCGACCCTAAAAAACTAACTATTTCTATAACCGGCTTGCCAACGCGCGAAGAAGCCGAACCAGATATTAAAGAACAGTTAATCGTTGAGTATTACTCACGTTAAGGGTAAGGAGCCTAAATTATGACAAAAGTTATTTACAACCCAGCACTTGCAAACATTGATGAACACAGCGCCACCAGCGCAACGTTTGATATCGAACCGCTACATGCCGGATATGGTAACACATTAGGCAACAGCCTACGACGTGTACTTTTATCCAGTATTGAGGGCGCAGCCGCCGTTGCCTTCCGTATCGAAGGCGCAACCCACGAATTCACAACAATTCCTGGTGTCAAAGAGGACGTTATTGATATTATGCTAAATATCAAAAACGTTCGCTTTAAATCTTTTAGCGACGAACCAGTTGAATTACGCCTAGACAAAAAAGGCGCAGGCCCTGTAACTGCTGCTAATATTAAAACCACTGCTGATGTTGAAGTCATCAATCCTGAACAGGTAATATGTACTATTGACGATCCAAAAAAATCAGTACAAATGGACTTGGTTGTTGAATCTGGACGTGGCTACCAAACGATCGAGGACTCCTCTACAAAACGAGTACACAGCGATATGATTGCAGTAGATGCAATATTTAGCCCGGTACTTCGTGTACGATATAAAGTTGAAAATACTCGTGTCGGCCAAGATTCAAACCTTGATAAACTGTTGGTTACAATTGAAACAGATGGGACCTTGACACCTGCCCAGGCTTTTGAAGAAGCTGCAGCAATCCTAGTCAACCAATATACCGCTCTTGCCGGTTCAACCGTTGTTGACTTTGCTCCGGCACCAGGACAAGACAAAGAGGGTGAAAAGAACGAACTGAACACTCCAGTCGAGGAACTAAACCTGACCGCACGAACAGCAAATGCATTGATTAATAACGAAATTCGTACTGTTCACGACCTAGTTACGCTTAGCGAACAAGATTTGCGTGAATTAAAAGGTTTCGGATCAAAAGCCCTAGACGAAGTAAACGAAAAATTGGCGGAGTTGGAACTGTAGATTATGCATCGACACGGATATATTGGACGCAAATTTGGACGCAAACGCGACGAACGACGCGCTCTTATGAAGGGCCTGGCGACTAGTTTGGTTATGCACGGCAAAATTGAAACAACTCTTCCTAAAGCCAAAGAATTAATTCGCTACATTGAAAAACTAATCACTAAATCAAAAAAGGGTGGTCTGGATAATCGACGCCGAGTAATTGCAGCGCTTTCTACCCAAGAAGCCGCAAATAGACTATTTGACGTAATCGCACCACAACTAAAGGGGCGCAGCAGCGGTCATGTTCGCGTAAAGCGAACAACCCTTCGCGTTGGCGACGGCGCTCAGATGGCAACGATTGCTTTTGTTGATGAAATTTCCGATAAACCGGTTCAAGTCAAAGCCGAGGAGGTAAAAGCTTAATGGTTAATGATAAAACTTACTCACAAAAACAAGGTGACGTTAATCCTAAATGGATTCTAATTGACGCCTCATCTGCACCGCTTGGACGTGTTGCCGGTGTTATTGCTAAATACCTGATTGGAAAATATAAACCAACCTACACTCCACATATTGATAATGGTGATTACGTAGTTGTTATTAACGCTAAAAACGTTATCGTTACCGGCGCCAAAGAGACTGATAAAAAATATTATCGCCACTCTGGTTTTCCTGGTGGAATCCGTGAAAAGAATTTGTCACAAATGCGCGAAAAGTTCCCGGAACGAATTGTCGAAGAAGCCGTCAAGGGAATGTTGCCACGCAATAAATTAATGGCACAACGCCTAAAGCGCTTGCGTATATTTGCTGACGAAAATCACGATCACACTGCTCAAACACCAACGAAAGTCGAGGTTATGTAAAATGGCTGAATCAAAATATCTGTATGGTCTAGGACGACGCAAAAGTGCAACTGCCCGCGCTCGCCTTTACAAAGGCAAGGGTAAAATCACAATTAATGACAAACCTGCTGACGTTTATTTGAATAATAAATCGCACTTGGCAGAAATTACTGACCCACTGGCACTAGTTAATAAACAAAAAGATTTTGATATTACCGTTGTTGTAAAAGGCGGTGGTGTATCAGGTCAAGTTGACGCGATTAAACTTGCGATCGCCAAAGCAATTACTGTCGGTTTTTCAGACCTGCGAACTGTACTTAAAAAGTCCGATTTCTTAATTCGTGACTCACGCGAAAAAGAACGCAAAAAATACGGCCTACGAAGCGCCCGTAAACGCGAACAGTTCTCTAAGCGTTAAACTATAAAGACCCAGATTTAATTGAAAAGACATCGATACTTACCTTGTAATATTAAAACTTTAGTGTATAATATGTTTTGTTATGATTTCAAGAGAATTTGCAAATTTCCTGAGAGAATCAGATCCCAAACAATTGGTTGATGACTATTCACATTATACATCGGATGCCTTTATTGAAAGTGGCACGCCTGTTGTTATAGCTGCCCGAAATGAAGAAAACGATTTGCCGGCAACTTTGATAAGTTTGGCTGGTAGCACCCATGAGATTTGGCCGGTCGTAGTAGAAAATGGCAGTACGGATAGGACTTTCGAGGTTGCAACTAAGATGGGTGCTCATGTAATAAGATGTGTCCAACCTTTCAAAATGGCTGCGCTACAAACAGGTGTACGTGAACTTGATGAAAAGGGGCGCCTAGACCAGCCCGTACTGTTTACGGACGCCGATAGTCTAGTCGTACCAAGCTGGGCAGAAGTGATGCATGAAGCAGTCAAGGGCTATGAATTAAAATGTGCAAGCGGACGTTCAGTCGCTGCTCATGGTCCCAGTGCATTAGCGGATTTATTGGGTACCTTGGCTATGGACGGACAAGATATAAAAAGAATTTTGTTAAATGAACATCCGGTTGGGCGCGGTGATACTTCCGCTATAAATTTTGCTGCGAACAATGAAGCTGTTTCAACATATCTGGGAATCAAACCCAATCTATTTATCGGAGAGGATGATTTGATATTTGAACTCCTTGAAAAGCGTCACAATGCCAAGTTTACGAAAGTATTAGGTAATAAGGCCGCTGTCTTATCTAGAGGTGACAGATTCAAAAAATCAACAGATAGGATTTTATGTGCACTTCCTGGATGGAAAAAACACTTGGTTGGTTTGTATTCAGATTACGATAGCATCGACCCCGCAATATATGAGGATAAAATAACTAAATAATCCTCAGCCATTATAATTTCCTCGTCTTATCTGTCTAATGTATAATGGTAAACAATATGACAAAAGACGTAATATTAACCGGAATTCGCGCAAACCAAGATTTAACAATTGGCAATTATTTTGGTGCGATTTTACCGATTATCGATATGGCAAAACAAAAATCAGACGATTATCAAATCAACATGTTTATCCCCGATTTGCACAGCTTTACGACGCCGATTGACCATTCAAAGTTGAATAAACAGATTCTAGATAACGCCAAGCTGTTTGCAGCCGCCGGCTTGCCGCTGGATAATCCCAATATCTATATGTACCGCCAAAGTTACATCCCCGCACACAGTGAGTTGACGATTATTCTAGATAGTTTTACTGGTTTTGGCGAGATGAGCCGAATGACTCAGTTCAAGGAGAAATCCAAAGAACTAAAAGACAATGTAACCGTTGGATTGTTTAATTACCCAGTCCTAATGGCATCCGACATCCTCCTATATAACGCTAAATACGTGCCTGTTGGCGACGACCAAACTCAGCATTTGGAGATTACGCGTGATATTGCCCAGCGCATGAATAAAAAATTCGGTGATATGTTTGTCGTGCCTGAATCGGCACCAAAACAACACGAATTTTTCGGTAACGACCAAGGTTTACGCATCAAAGATTTGATCGATCCGACAAAAAAGATGAGCAAAAGCGATGATTCAGGCCGTGGTGTTATATTTTTAAGTGATGAACCCGCTGTCGCTGCTAAAAAAATTATGGGGGCAACGACTGACGACAAAGCCTTAATTGATTTTAATCGCGAAACTCAACCTGGAATCAGTAATTTACTTGAAATCCTGGCATTATTGCGAGGTGTACACCTGGATGACGTAATTAATGAATTCAAAGGACAAACCCGATATGGTGATTTCAAAGCTGTAGTTGCCCACGAAGTCGAACAGTTTTTAGCCGATTTCCAACAAAAACTGGCTAGCGTCGACGAAAACAGCGTAATTGCCAAACTCGAACAATCCGAACGAGACATAACACCGGTTGCCAACGCAACACTTCTGCGGGCTCAACAGGCCGTCGGATTGCGACCGAAGGACTAAAGTGGTAAAAGTATCCAGTCGTGACATTCTAGACGTCCTGCGCCGTTATGAACTGGCAGGGGATGATAATGTTCCCCGTAATGTTGAAAATGTCAAAATAACACATCCCAACCCCATAAATACGCTGGTTTCATTTCGTTTTACGAATAATCAGCTGTATTTATTGCTGGACGATACAGCCGAAGACGATATTTCATATGCATTGGACCAGATAAAGACCAAAAACAGTAATGTAAAGGGTGAATTTATCAAAAACCCACGCGACACCAGCACAACCTATGCAATGCCCTTTAAGGGTAAGGAAGTATATTTATTTGAAGTTATTTCAGATAAACATCGGTTAGACAGTGAACTCGCCAAACGATATCCAGAGACATCGCGTAGTACCTGGCAAAAACACATTCATGCTGGCAATGTCAGCTTAAATGGCAAGGTAATTACTTCTTCAAAACACGAAATTACCGAGAATGACAAAATATCAATTAATACACCTGAAACCTCAGATTTTACAGATAAAACATTGCCGACTATTTATATCGATGACAATGTAATCGTTATAAATAAACCCGCCGGTGTTTTGACTCATTCCAAAGGCGAATTAAATGATGAATTCACAGTCGCTGATTTTTTCAGACGATATTCGACCTATAATCTGGATTCCAATCGACCAGGCATAATCCATCGTCTTGATCGCGACACCAGCGGTGTAATGATTGGTGCTAGAAACGCTGAAACTGCCGTATTACTTCAAAAACAATTTGCCGATAGGAAAACCAAAAAGACATATTATGCGGTTCTTGCGGGTAAACCAAAGGTTGATACTGCAAATATTGATTTACCGATTGGTCGAAATCCAAAAAAACCAAGTATGTTCCGCGTCGATGCCAATGGAAAATCTGCAAGAACTAAATATGAAATTGTTGATTCAAGTGATAAATACACGCTTATTAAACTTCAGCCCCAAACCGGCAGAACTCATCAACTTCGGGTTCATATGAAATATATTGGTACTCCGATATTAGGTGATAAACTATATGGAAAGCTGGCTGACAGGTTGTATTTACACGCATACAGTTTGGAAATTACTATTCCTAACGGCGACAGACGAACATTTACCGCTCCATTACCTGATGATTTAATTAAACTATTTCCAAAAGTAGAAATATAGCATTATGGACAAACCCGTCATACATCCGATTAGTGAAAAACGAATAAACTTGACTGTAAAAAATATGCCTCAGTCAATGCTGCTGAGTGGTCAAAAGCGTGTCGGACTTAGTACGATTGCCAAATATATCGCAAATTTACGAAAAATTACACCGACAATAATTCTACCCGAAAAAGATGAAAAAATTGACATCGATAAAGGAATTATCAGTGTTGAAATTATGAGGCGTCTGTACGATGAAACGCGAACTAAAACTGCAGACGAACGAATAATTATTATCGACTACGCACAGCGGATGACGACTCAGGCACAAAATGCCTTTCTAAAGTTATTAGAAGAACCTGGCGACAACGTTTATTTCATCTTGGTATCAAATACAACCTCAAAATTATTACCTACAATCATTTCCAGGACCGAAAATCTGGACATAAAACCAATAGCAGACAAACAATCGAATGAATTACTGGATAAACTTGGCGTTACAGACAAAACAAAACGCTCGCAATTATTATTTATGGCATCCGGATCACCAGCGGAATTAACGGTTCTTGCCGATGATAAGGATTATTTTGAAAAACGAAGTGAAATGATGCGAGATGCGCGCGAACTTATAAGTGGTAATTTGTATAAAAAACTTTTGATTGCCAACAGATACAAGGATGACAGAACGAACGCACTGCAATTGCTGACTGATGCAGCAAATATGTTGAAAAAAAGTATTTTTGCCAGACCGCAGACTGACTCTATCGCATACATTGATAAACTCCTGAAAGCCTACCAGCGAATAGAGGCAAATGGTAATATTCGCCTCTGTTTAGCATCGATGTCAATTTAGACAGCTTTACACAAAGTGGTATAATGTAACTTGTATATGTTAGGACTTCTAATAATATTGCTTCTGGGTGCGTGGGTTATTTACCAACCGCAAACAATTCGCGAAGTTACGGCTGATTTGCCGGTAAGGATTTCGGATAAGTTGAATCAACTTTGGACTATTGCTCAGGATTCAATCCAGACTAATAAATATCTTAGGGCTGAAAAAGCTCTTCTTACAATTTTGCGTATTGATGAACGCAATGCCAGCGCCTACAACAGACTAGGCATTTTATATGCCAAACAACATTCGTTAAATGACGCCATCGAGTGTTTCGAGATTGCTCAATCATTGGAACCAAGTGCCAGCAGTTTGCACAATGTCGGTTTAATTTATCTGGAAACCCAAAATTATGACAAAGCCGCCCTGGCATTCGAACAAGCTTTAGCTATCGACAACAAGCTTGCCTCGCGACACATAGCCTATGCCAAAGTCCAAGAAAAACTTGGTAATGATAAAAAAATGATTGATGCCCTTGAAAAAGCTGTCGAACTCGACCCAATACCACAAACTTTGAATATCCTAGCAGATGCCTATGAACGCACAGACCAGATTGAACTTGCCACTAATCTGCGTGAAAAAGCCGCTAGAATGATTATTCCTCAAGGACAGCCAAAACGAGTTAAACAACCCCGTCGAGTTGTAATGTAAATTCTTAAGCTTGTATTTTGCTGAACAATATTAGATAATGCATACAACATATTTTGTTCCTACACGCAGGCAACTGCGTTTTTGGTTTCTGGTTATACCGGACTGTCAGATAGTCCTAACATCAGAGCATACCAACAATAGTGAGGAGAAATATGTCGACCGTACTGCCTGCTCAAAACGGCCCCAGCGCAGAGTTGGAACAGATCATCAACAAGATCAAGAGTCTTTCGAACTGCGGTGGTGCGGATGGTCACTTGTGCCATAATGACGGCACGATGATACCTGTCACGGTTGCGACATGCAGCCCCAGGGGTGACATCGTTCGTTTCGGCCTCAGGGCTCCAAACCACAGGTCGATCGGCTGGTCCGGCTCTTGGAGAGCAATCAAGCACAAGTTCCTGAACGCCAACACCGTCTTGCTCATGACGCCTCACGAGGACTACGGGCTGCGCTTGCGCATCTGACACCGCTCAACTGAGCACCCGCCCCCGAGTACGGTCACCCCCTGGAAATCTGACTTCCGGGGGAATGACCCTTGAAGTCATTTTGTAGTATAATAGAAACAGAAAGGCGAGGGTATAATTATGGATTGGACAATCTTTAAAAAGGGTATATTTTTGGTTAATTTGCTTGGAATTATTTATAACCCCATTACCAAAAAAATCCTGATAGGCAAACGAGAAAATGATCCAAATTTGAAGGAACTTTCTTGGGTTTTCCCTGGTGGCAGGCCGGACTATAGCAATGAAATGGATATAAATCTGCAAATTCAAATTAAAGAGAACACCGGTCTTGATGTAAACGTAAAACAAATATTATTTGCTAAAACCTATCCCGAAAAGCGCGAGTTTTTGTCGATATATTATTACTGTGAAATTCTCCCATCCAGTCAAATTGAATCACCGATGGGCAACCTGAAAGAGCTTGAATGGGTTAATCCGTCGGAAGTTACTAGTCGTTTTACTACCTCAATTCATCCAGTTATCTTGGAGTATTTAAAGAGCCTGGAATAACGGACGATTGGTCATTAAAAGCGCCTCACTCACCGGTGGGGCGCTTTTAAATAACTAAGTGAATAATTCAATTATATTGCTCCAAATTCTGTAGCCCGCTCACCAAGAATATCAACAAGTGCGGTTGTCGTTTCATCAAGATATTTTTGACCCTCGTCGATCGTACCGGCTGTAAATTGGTAGTCCTGAATTGGTTTTATTTGATGTAATAGATCAACCTTTCCGGCTTTTTTTGATTCCCACAACTTTTCAATAATTTTTTCATGTACTACAAGTTTTTGTCGATTGTTAGTCCGTTCACTTATCACCGAATGACTTTTCCAATCAGAACTATCCATTTTTAATTCAGTAATAATCATGGAGCCATCTGGAAGGACTTGGTATTCTTTGACTATATCACCAGGCTTATCTGAACGACCTATTCTGCCGCGCCATAATCTTGGATCAATTCCAAGTTCTGTAGCTTTTGCAACAAACACATCACCCAACGCTTGAATTTCTTGCTGGAGCCACAAGGAGGCTTCGATTCTTTCTATTTCGGATGGGTCAGTTTCTTTCCTTAACATTTCAGCTTCAACTAAATCAATCCGTTTTTGTTTCTCGCTTTTTAACTGAGCAAGCTTAGCTTCTATAGATGCGCTGAATTTTGCTTCGTCCATATTTTACCTCTAATTTTCACCGTCAATCTGTTCGACTAAAAGTTCACCAAGAAAATTAACAACTGCTGTAGTGAACATCCCAATAGTTTGCTCAGCTTGACTCATTGTATCTGCAGAAAACGATTCATACCAATGTAATGGAGTCAGATATGGGTCCGATATGTGTTTCTCGTAGGAGGGTTCAGCTGTTGAATACTTTCTAATGACTAATGGCTCAGAAGTACCTGGATGGTATTCAGGTACACTGGCAAAAATATTTCCATCCCGAAATATACTGAACCCAACACTAGCAAAATCGTCAATCTCAGTTACTTCACCGTATTTACATCGTTTAAACCATTGCTCATTTATTCCCTGTTTCATCTGGCTCTCAATATTTGGTGGTATTTTCAGCTCATCGGCTTTTTCAACAAACATTCGACCTAAACCACGTAATTCTTGACAAAGTAATTCCGTCGCTTCGGTTTTTTCACGCTCAACTGGTTCGCTAGCAATTCGTAAACGCTCAGCTTCTTCAATCTCGGCTTGCATCCGTTTTTTTGCTTCGGCTAGTTTAGCTTCGAATGCTGCATTGAATTGTGCTTCGTCCATGCAAATACTCCTTGTTGTTGATGTGTTTATAGCACAGTATTGGTCGTTTGTCAACGACGGTACTGGGGCAAGATATCGCTTCACTTTGTTTCGCTCCTTCGTTTGCTTGTAAAAATATGTAAACACATTTTTACTTTGCTACACTTCGCCGACTTGCGACTTTTGTCAGAGACAAAAGGTTCGCAAGTTCTAATCTCATCTCTCAGATCAAAATAAAAACGCCTATCTTGCGATAGGTGCTTTCATTTTGGTACTGGGGGCAAGATTCGAACTTGCGAAGGCATAAGCCGACAGATTTACAGTCTGTTGTGTTTGACCGCTTCACTACCCCAGCGAACATTTATTTGGAGCCGCCTCTCGGACTCGAACCGAAGACCTGCTGTTTACAAAACAGCTGCTCTAGCCAACTGAGCTAAGGCGGCATACTGTAAAGTACTTGACTATCTTATCTGATAAACATAACATTTTCAAGCCTTGCACGGAGTGATTGAAGATAGGCTGTTTACACGGTATAATTATCTGAGTGTGCCGTGATAGCTCAGTTGGTAGAGCGCATCCATGGTAAGGATGAGGTCTGGGGTTCAAATCCCCATCACGGCTCCAAACTATAAAAGATAGGTAATAATTATGGCAACATTTAGTTTTGATATAGTATCGGAATACGACAAAGCCGAGATGAACAATGTCTTTGCATTGACGCAAAAAGAAATCAGCAACCGTTATGATTTTAAAGGCACACCAGCCGAACTTGACTGGATGGGTGATAAGGCTGGGTTTAAATTAGTCGGAGCAAATGAATGGCAAGTCGATAGCATTATAGATATTATTCGAAAAAAACTAGCTCAGCGCGAACAAAGCAGCAAGCTGTTGGATTTATCAAAAGCCGCTGTAATTAGTAATTTAAAGACTACCAAAGAAATTCCATTTAAAGCCGGCCTGGACCAAGATAAAGCTAAAACGATAACTAAACTTATCCGTGAACAATTGCCCAAAATTAAACCACAAATCCAGGGCGAATCAGTTCGCGTCGTCAGTAATAGTAAAGATGATTTACAAACAGCAATGCAACTTGTTAAAAATCACGACTTTGATTTCCCAATATCATTTACAAACTTCCGCTAGGCTGGCATCACATGATTTCTATCAATAGACTGTGGCCGAAGGCCAGCCAAACGCCACGTGCTGACCAAGGGTCACACGTAGAGAGTGTCTGTTGATAGGAAGCATAAGATGACAGCCGGGGTAGGTCTTGAACTTACAGTAGTATTTTGATATACTTACCCCTAATAGGCATACAAATTTATAAGGAAAAATATGGCAAAGAGCAATACAAAGCGTAAATTAGTTGGTTTAGTCAGCGAAGTCAGTGGACATCGTACTTATTACACAACCAAAAATACGCAAAATACTACCGAAAAAATTTCAATTAAAAAATATGACCCAACAATTCGGGCTCATGCACTTTATACAGAAACCAAAAAAAGCTTAGGTCGCAACGAAGTCAAACAGAAGAAACACTAGTTTTCAGTTTCAGCTTGTTTATCCAATTGGCCTGCTAACCACAGGCCATTTTTGAGCATACTATCAAGTAGTGGTAAATTAGCACGTTCATTAGTCGAATACATATATAAAACATTATTATGCTGTTCAATACACATAGGCCAAAAATGAGCTGCTAAAACCTTAGAGATATTTGCAGTAATTATATTTTGGATATCAACTGACTTTGCCGGTCTGGCATAAATTGAATATCGACTAGTAAAATCTACGTCATATTCCTCAAAGATTCCCAACCCAACCTCTTTCATATTAGGAAAGGTCGAAAAAAGCGAATGATAAGGTTGCAAATCGCGATTCTTTGCACCGATAAAAAAATGGGGAATTGCCGTGTTAGTGTGAAGTTCGAAAGCAAAAATTAACCAGTTATTTAATATTTCTGAACCGTCTGGCTCAACCATATAATCGCTTCTATCAACTATCGACAAATTATAGTCTTCAATCGTTCCAACGCAGTAATTGTTATCATTAATTGTTGACGACACGGTCAAGCCGCGAACTAGCCTGTGTTCATCATCGTGCTGATTGACAAATCCAAAATATACAATCCCGATTCGCTTGGCGAAACTAGAAATAACACGATTATTTGTACGGTTTTTTATCCGGTGAGTTAAATACCTTGTGTATTTTTTAATGGCCATTCGATTGCCTCGTCATTCTAAGTCTTTTCTTTGGCAATCAAGTCCAAAAGTGTCGAAATATACTCGGCATGTGACCATGTTAGTGGAGCAGGAGATATGATTTCTTTTGTAACCGGGTCAAGCTGCTCGCCCATAACGCCAGTGCTGGTTGCACTATTTTTTGCCCAATCAAGTATCTGGACGGCTTTATCTGTCTGGTTATTATCGATATAATATTGAGCCATCCAAAATGACGTAACAAACCACAGATTACCCGTAATTCCCTGGCTGGAACGCCGATAAGGGTCATTTTCAAAGCGTGGCAACCCAATCGCACCATTATTAATGCCAAATAGTTGTTCGATTGTATTAATTGACGACAATATTTCTTCGCTATCAGACGCAAAGAGTCCAAATATGTAAGGACCGAATACACTGGAACAATCTATAACATCATCATATGTAACCTGATTATCCTTGACGTTTACTCCTCTGTAAAAACATTTCCTTTTTTCGTTATAAAGGTGTTTATGCGCAGCAGCTTGAATATCATTGGCAGCCGAACGCCATTTAACTGCGCTATTTGGGTCTTTGGCAGCAGATGCCAGATCGGATGCTGCAATCAAAGCGGCATAAGTTACAGCCGTTGTATAAGTACTGGTCAGAAAGGTCTGTTCCCACAAATCGTAACTAGCCTTCGGCAAACCGGTTGTTTCGTCGACGTACTCTGTCATAAAGTCTGCCATAGGCACAATCATACTTTTATAAAATTCAGTTAGCAGCTTATCTTCGGGATGCATTTGATAATACTGTGCAAATATAAATAGCGGTAACGCCGTTTCGTCCTCTTGAATCGGCGGTGCGACTATTCCGTCATGCAGATATGGATGCCAACTACTGCCGAGTGCACCGTCAGCACGGTATTTATGCATCATATATCCATCGGGGTGAAGTCCTCGTTTTATAAATTCAAAGAACCTGTAGGCTTCATCGGTGTAGCCAATTCTGATAAGAGGCCAAAGTGCATAGGCACCATCACGCGGCCAACAATAACTATAGGCGTCACGAGAGTAGTGCAACATTGATGTGTCGGTGCTGGCGATAATCGCACCTCGTTTGTCAATTTGTGACTTCAATATGAGCATGCTCTCAAGAAAGGTTTTTTGATAATCTTTGCCAATTTTTTCTTGGACTGATAATGCAGGTGCTAACCAGTTATGCCACCACTGAGCCGTCCGTTCCATCAACGCCAAAGCACCTTCCTTTTTGACTTGGTTATGGATATATAAAGCGTCGCGTGTCGATGTACCAACCGCAATCCAGTATTGGACTCGGGCTGAACCATTCGCTTTAATATTGGTTTTAAACCTGATCGTTGAATCAACTCGGCCGTGTTCGACATTATTCATACCAAGTTCGCCATCTTCGGCGTCTCTGTAAGTACCTTCTTTACCTTCGATACCGAACAAACCGATTGTATATTGATCAAACGGCTTATTATCGTAATCTCCGCAAATAATAAAGGCTCGTCGTCCGCGATAATGAAGAATAGCATTATTATCAGGTAAATATTGCGCAGTGTCGGTGTTACTACGTGAATCGCTAATAGCAAATGCCTGATGCATAAACAAACGGACTTCGCGAGCCTCGTTACGAGTATTTATGATGTGAATATTCCTGATAAATACGCTTAAATGTGCATCAATAAAATCATCAAATTCTAAAATAATTCCCATACGTTCATTCTTTGCTCGAGTATGACCGATCAATGCGTCGTGAGGATAATCAAATTCAAATGTCCATTCACCTGGTGCATTTTGCGGGTTATCAATCCAACTGAGGTCACCATTAATCCAAACGCCGATCTTATGACGCATATTACTTCCGGCACAGTGGTTTTTAAAGCCAACATATGAATAATAAAAGTCGTGGACAGTTCCAAAACCATTTAAACCGACATGAAATTCTCCGTTACTTAGGACAATCGGTCTAGCCATTAAGGCCTCCGGTCCTATGATGAACATAAAGCCGCCAGCGAAGGTCACGAACGACGTTGATAAAATATAAAAAGGCATCATACGGTGACTCGTAAGGGCTAAAGTAGGCGTGTACGTCGCCATCATTAAACCATTTAGTGCACATATAATAAACATGGTCGGACGTTTGCAATTTTCGCCAATCAGCGATTAATTCCAAGTCGTTTGTACGCATAATATCGTCTTCCATCGAATATATGTAGCGAAGGGCTTCTTGTTGCATAGAATTACCCAGCCAGGCTGTCAAATCCCGTTCTGTATCAGCCCAGGTTACCGTGTAAGGCATACTTATCTCGTCGACAGGTTCGAAGGCGTCAATTGCTTCGGACACCGTATAGCAGGTATTAACAGGGTTTTCCAGCCATTTGCCAATAAATGCTTCATAAAAATTGAATATTCCGGTGTCTTCCCATTGATGTTCGCCGAAAGTCTCGTAATCCATAAATAAATTAACAATTTCTTTATCTGTTATGGCATCATTTACCCAGGAATTGTAGGTATCGGCGTTTAGCGGCCAATCAGGCCAATTTTTATCTCCGAATCTAAATGCGACATCATCACTCAGACGATAGTTTTTCATCAGCAATTTAATATTGTCAGTGCCGGCTGGTTTATAGACATAATTTGGACTGCGCCACTGCAAAATCGGGTCCCATCCTTCGGCCAAAATACCCTTGAAACCGTATTCATCAGCCCATTTTGCCATTGAATCGTTATAGGATAACTCGGTATTTCGGAATACTTTTGTCTCCACACCAAATAAATCGCGAATTTTGTTGCGATGAGCTTCGACTTGATGTTCGAATTCGACCATACTATAGAAAAAGGCAAGTGAATGGTAGTAAGTTTCAGCAACGATTTCGACTCGTCCAGTAGAAATCATTCGTTTGAAACTGTCTAATACATCCGGTGCCCATTTTTCGGCCTGTTCAATAAATACTCCGGTAATACTAAGTGAAACTTTAAATTCAGGATGAATCGCTAGTAATTTTTCCAGTAATGCGTTCATTGGGCGATAAGATTTATCGGCAACTTTTTTGAAAACCTGTTCGTTATTTCGTTCGCAGTTGTAATCTGGATCATCGAAGTAGTCGTGACTAACGGCTGTGTCAAAAACACTGTATTTACGCACACGATATGGTTGGTGGGCGTGCAGATATAGTACAATTCCACGTTTGCTCATGACAAGGCCACCCTTTGCATGTCGTTATATATGCGCATTAGTTTCCAGGCAGCATCATGCCATGATATCCGTCCATATTCTTTTTTGACGTCCTCTTGCATCGATTTTTTCAATACATACGAAGTTGCAATCCCAATCAACTGGTCTGCCAGTACGTCTTCATCCCAAAAATCATATCGAAAAACACTATTTAACACTTCACCGACACCGGATTGTTTGGTTAAAATTACTGCGTTGTCATGATGCGCAGCCTCTAATGCTGTCAATCCAAACGGCTCGCTGACTGAACTCATAACAAATATATCCGACACACTATAGGCGTCACGCCATTGCTTGCCTCTGATAAAACCGGTCATAAATATTTTGTCTGATATACCCAAATCAGCCGCTAGTCTAATTAATTCATCACGTTGTTCGCCATCTCCAGCCAGTAAAAACACTAGTTTGTCGAATTTCGTACAAGCTTTGGCAGCAGCTTTAACAAAGTTTACTAGCCCTTTTTGAATTGTAAATCGTGTCAGGTTTAAAACCACAGTATAACCTTCGTTTTTTAATGCTTCCAAATATCTGTAGGTGCTGAAATCATAATAATAGCCATCATTCAGGTTAACGATATCGATAGCATTATGGACCACCTCAATCTTATCGGCTGATATACCATATTTTTCAACAATAATGTTTTTAGTGATGTTACTGACGGCGACAATTCGGTCTGCCATCATCAACCCTTGGTATTCAATTTCGTGAATTAACGGATTACCGCTGTCGCTGCCGGAACGGTCAAATTCAGTTGCGTGAACATGAACAATTAGTGGGGCATCGCAAACCTCTTTTGCCCCCATACCGGCTTCCATCGTTAGCCAGTCGTGTGCATGAATTACATCCGGTTGAGTAACCTTCGCAAGGCGTTTTACATACTGAACATAGCGTTTTTGTACACCACGCATATCCTTAAGGTTGTTAACGTCAGCTTTTGATAATTCCTTTTCTATCACTGTTTTGCCATCGTACGCACCAAGTCCATTTCTTTCCAGTGGTGAAAGTTTTGTAGCACAGTGAACATCCATATAATCGATAACGTCATGCTCGGCGGTGTAGGGGACAACGAAATCAATAGTTGCACCGGCAATCGCCAGGGCTTTTGACATATGATAACAAGCTACGCCCAGACCACCGCTGTTGTTTGGCCAAAGTTCCCACCCTAACATTAGTATCTTCATTTCTGTGTTATTTTGGTCAACCTAAGCTAACCAGTCGTTCCTTTTTAATTGTTGGCCGTTCTGCGCCAATTATAAAACGAAGCTTGTGCTTTTACAACACTTTAAATTCATATAATTTTCTGTTACAATTATACGCTCAGAGGGGCATAGTCCCGCCTGTCTGATCGACAGAACGGGCAGGACAACGGTTGGACAGGTAATGTGGTATTTTTACGTATTGCGGTCAGAGATAGACAATGATTACTATTACGGTTCTACGGGTGATTTGAAAAACAGAATGAACTTGCATAATAAAGGAAAAGTTATATCTACAAAACATCGAAAACCCTTAAAACTTATATATTACGAAGCTTTTTTAGAAGAATCTACTGCCAGAAAACGTGAACATACTGTAAAATCAAGTAGAGGTAGTCGTTTTGCACTACTGAAACGCATTAACAACGAAGGGGCATAGTACAACGGTCAGTATATAGGTCTCCAAAACCTAAGATCGTGGTTCGATTCCACGTGCCCCTGCCAAGATGACTTTATCGCGATTTAGTGACCTAAACAGCTCATTTACCTCTGGTAAACGGGCTGTTTTTAGTGTTCCATCTTTTATATCTTGATAGTTTGGAGCTTTGTCGAATAATACACTGAAATACGAGGCTTTTACGGCTGAATTACAGAGGTTGATTAGCAATTCATCCAAGTGTTCCATGTAATATTTTACGTACGCGACGACCGTGCGTGCGTCTACTTTTTCGACACCTGTTTGTTTATCGAGTCTTGCTTGTTCTAGTTTATTAATTTCCTCCTCATTTTTAGTTAAATCATCCTCAATATATTTAATTGCAACCGGAGAGCTTAGAATCTTCATCTTTTCTAGCATCATATGAGTTTGTGCTTTCAGATCGTTAATACGCATATCAAGTTTCGCTGCGTCCTTTTGACTGTCGAGTTGTTTCTTATCCCATTCATTAACAACAACGCCCAGTAATTCATCTAAACGGCTTGGATCAATCTGCAGGCTTTTAACGAACGCTATAATAGTCTCGTCAAATTCTTTTTTGGGGACGCGGAAATAATGCCCGTGATTGCTGCAATGATAACCGGCGTAGTATTTACCAAGCCTTCCCCTAGATGAACTGCCAAGTAGCGGTTTATCGCAGATAGGGCACATAACAAACCGTTTATAGGGGAATAAATCGCCCGTTTTACTAGCATCAGCGCTGTATTCTCGTAATTCCCGGACACTATACTCAATATCTCCGTCACTGCTCTCTAGAAGCGTTATACGGCCTCGATTAGCTCTGTTAAACAGCTCGAATGAAACTAAACCATCGAAACGCCCTTTGATGGCTTTGTTCTGCGTCCACTTTTCTTTAATTACACCTGCATAAACCGGATGGGATATAATCCGAGCCAAGCTTTTGGGAGTAAGTTTATTACCACCGACTTGTCGAATTACCTTTGTGTGGTCAGCCGGGTCATGAATATAACTGATTCGTGTTCGAAACCCAAGCTCATTGATTTTATCTGTGATTTGCTTATCTGTTAATACACCTTCGGCCCGAAGTTCGAACATTCTAACAATCAAACCTCCCTCAGTAGGGTCGGGCTTTAAGATGTTGCGCTTGCCATTTTGAGTTTCAACTCTCTCGGTAACATATCCGTAGGGCGCGTCCCTCATCCAAAACCCGAGTTGAGTGTAGCGTATCTCGGCTCCAATCATACGGCTCATAATATCGCGCATTTCATCCTTAGCGCGTTCAGCCTCAAGTATTTCCGTCTTTTTCGATGGTGAATAGACACTCCAACGATATTCGAACCCAAGATGGTCTAAAGTATTTACCTTTTCAGAGCTAATCACACCATACACATCAACCAGGGCAACTTTATATTTATCTAGTTGCATTTTTAAATAATCATATGAATATGAACCGCCACGCGTGAATCGGTCAATCGACTTAATCACGAAGAGCTGAATATCATTAATAGGGTTTATGCAGTAGTCAATCGCTTCTTGCATCGGCTGTTGTTCTTTAGAAGCTGACTCTAGCAACACGAAGTATTTTTTTATAGTTATCCCACGCGCATTAGCAAATCGCTCAATCTGTTCTTTTTGAGCTTCGGGCGAGTCTCCATCAGTACCTTGCTTCGTTGTCGAAACACGTATTGCTGCGATAGCATTAATTTGTCGACGTTGTTCCATCCCCAAACCCGCTAATTTCTCTAAATAATCGATTCCCGTTCATATGATCGTCATTAACTCTTTGAACGATTAAGTTGGCAAGAAATAGTATACGGTCTTCGACGCTCATATTCGTATGTAAGCGGTCATTAGATGACGTTTTTTCTTTTTTTGTTACCTTACATGTACTATCCATAAACCCTCCTTTATAGGATACGAACTATACTTATATAGATAGTATAGTATACTATACATATATGAATAGTTCAACACTATTTATGCTTTTTATTAGACATTTTTTACTTCCAATGCACTGGAAGTAAATTAGATAGCTTTAACAGTAGTTTAATATCGCTTTTTACTCTTTCTTCTTATATACTACGTATAGTAGAGTGAGTATATTAAAGTGAGTGAAGACAAAGTAAAATTAACGGCCTGGCAACAACGCGTATTAAAGTTATTATTTAAATTCCGGTTCCTGTCAACACAACTACTAGCTGATGTTATGGGTATTAGTCGTAGAGGCGCATATCAAGTTCTAGAAAGTTTAGTAAGTAATGGTTTAGTAGATAAAGTCTATGAAACAGACTATCGTTATGCTAAAAAGCCGGCTTATTATTATCTAAACAAGCATGGTGTTACGTCTGTCCGCAAACTGCTAGATGTCAAAGAATCTGTCGTTCACACCCTATATAACAACCCCAAAGCCCCCGAAGAGTTTATTAGCCATTGTTTGACCGTTGCAGCCTGCTACGTTGCCACCGTTCGCTTATTGCCGCCTGAGACAAACATCCTCACCAAAACTGAGATTAACAAATTAACCCAGTTTCCTAAAAACCGCCCCGATCTATACATTAAAACCCCAGACGGAAAAGAGGCTATCGTCGTAGTTGCCGACAACCAGCCTAAATACATTACTCAAAAAAGACTAGACGAGATAATAGACCATAGTGAAGACGAAGGCTGGCCGGAAGGTGATTACCCGCATATCTGCTTTATTTTAAAAGACGACCATATTAAGCAAAACTTTTTATACACCACTAATAAAAAACTAGAAGACATTGGTTTTGACGAGGATGAAATTCATATACTGGCAACATCGCTTAAATCCATCAAAGAGGGGACTGGTAAACGAGTCTGGTTTAATGCCTTCAGTCCGAAAACACCAACTTCCTTGTTTGAGTAGTTTTACGTCTTGCTCAGGACGACAAGGCCTAATACTCTTCAGCCAGCATCACGGTCAACACTCGTTCACATTCCGAATGAAGCGGATCGCACCACAACTCGAATGACGGATCGTAGTAATCTATCTTCCAAAAGATATCTTTACTATCCCAAACGAGCTTGCCGAAGTCATGCTCGCCGTGAGGATCGTTGTCCTCATTGAACCTATCAAATCGCCTAACGGCTCTGACTAAGCCTAAGATATCATGCAATTCGAATATCCCTCGAGTCAACGTCATACCATTGACCCTCCTAAAGTTATCGTTAATACTTGCTATCTTCTCTGATGCAGTGTTCATATAGAACTCCTTTCTTAACGAAGCGGTTCTAATTCCGACCACTTCTAAAGTAAGGGCACAAAGTGAGCTAGGTTCGTCAAGGTGGAGACTTGTACTACCTTGACGGTTCTAGATCGCTTTGTATGGTGAGGAAGACAGTGGGAGGAAACAAATTAGTAATTATTTCTGTATAATACAAATTAATGAATATTTATCTCGATATTGATGGTGTACTGCTAGCAAACGAACTATACCCAGCCATGCATGCTGCTGAATTCATTAAATACGTCTTGACTAAGTGCCCAGATTCTACATATTGGCTGACAACCCATTGCCAGGGAGATGCCAGTAGGCCAGTTCGCGATCTAGCTGATAAATTTGACACTGAGACCGTAGAGCTATTAAAGAAAATAAAACCAACCACATGGTTGGACTCAGCTAATAAAACTGATGCGATTGATTTTACTAAACCATTTTTATGGTTTGACGACGACTTATTTTATAAAGAAAAAGAAACACTTATTAAGCACGGGGTCCTTGAAAACTGGATTGAAGTTAATATTCAAAAAGACCCGGATGCACTAGGGAAGTTTCTACACAGTTTTCCTATACCGATAAACCTGGTTAAACAGTAGTTACATATTTCAATTACCATTAATTTAGCTATACTGAAGTTAGGCTCTGTGGTGGAGGCCTTTGGGAGAGCCTGTTGTATTGTTCAGGCTCTTTCTTATATCCAAGGTTAAAACGAACCTTGCGTATTTACGAATGATATTAGTTTGTCAATCCAGTTGACAAACGTACTGGCGTGGCCTATAATGATAAGTGGACACATTTTAAGTATCCAGGCGACAAAGTCGTGCTCCTTAAAAAATAGAGCTTATCATCAAACAACGGCGCAGTGGGCAGTTAGTAGCTGTGGCTCGTATTGAGCAATTTTATATATCTTCCGCCCTTTTATATGGTCGGAGTTATAATTTTAGTTTTAAGACAATTAATCACAAATTGATCCTTAACTGAACCTGATGGATAGTATTTGTTTTTCAATTTCATATATTAATATTTGATTTGTACTTGAATTGGATAGATGGCAATACGAGCCACAGGAGTCGAAAAAAGAATAAGATACCTGTTGACCCCCTTCGAAAGACATTGGTTGTTGTTGATGGCGAACAAACTTGTTTGTTCGGAATACATTAATTTAAATGGAGGGTTACCATGAAAAATGGATCCAATCTACAAATATTAATTAATAAGCTCGAGGAGCGGGGGGTTTTAAACAAAGGTCGCGCCGAAGCAGCGCGTCGGATGGCAATACTGTTGGACAATCCAACCAGTAAGGCTATCAGGCACCTGCTGGTCAAGACAATCATTCATCTTGTTAGCAATAGCATAAATGGTAGGTAGCGCGACAATCTTCTCTCTTTTTTCAGTAATAGCATTACAATGGTATTTCGGAATAAGGAGAGCTTATGAATTATAGTAAAGCATTAACCGTCGTACGGGCATCTAGAGGACTGCAACAAAAAAATGTTGCAGAGCTCCTGAGTGTAACTCCTAGTTATGTTTCGCGAATTGAAAATGGTGAACGGCCTATGTCGGGAAAAATGGTTGCTTCATTGTGCAAAAAACTCGATATTCCGGAAGAATTATTTATTCTACTCGGACAAGACTCAAAAAGCTTAGGCCGCGAAGACAGTGATTTGGTTGAAAATTTAGGGAAAGAACTTCTCAGGATCATAACGCGAGATTAGGCAAATGCCAAATTATAAAGACGATATTGCAAGTCTCGCGTCGAAGCTGAACTATGGCGAAAATGAGTTTGTGCGAGTTGTCAGCGATGCGCATAAATACTATCGCCCTTTTCATGTAATCACGACCAAGAATGGTAAAAGAAAGACCCGACATATCGATAATCCACATAAAAGTCTCCCTCTTAGGGATTTGCAAATTGCAATCAAGAAAGAGTTATTAGATAGTCAAACCTCTATACTCGACGAAGCCTTAGTGGGTGGCATAAAAAAACGCAGCATGATGTCACATCTGGAACCTCACATAGGAAAACCGACTGTAGTATGTATGGATCTTTCTAATTGCTTCCCCAATATTTCGCAAAAAAGAGTCTTTGACGTATGGAAGACACAACTCGGCTATTCCAATAAACTCGCTGAACTACTCACTAGAGCGACCACATATAGGGGGTACTTGCCACAAGGCGCACCTACGAGTAGTATTCTCTGTAATTTTGCGTTAAATCCAATGGCAAAGAAAATTCACGAACTGATGGATGCCAATGGAGTATCTTATACTCAATACATCGATGACATTTGTATTTCCGGAGATGATCGGACAGTTAGGCGGATGTTGAGTGAAATTCACCACATCACATACTCCTATGATCAAAAGATCAATCGTTCTAAGACTGAAATAATGGATACGAAACACAAACAATCGGCTATGGGGATAGTCGTTAACACAAGGGTTAAAGCTGATTCATCATATATTAAAAAGGTTAATAAGCGGATTATGGAGGAAACTAAAACTGGTTACGTAGGGAGTGGGACGAAGCTTAGTGTTGTCGGGCAAATTCTTCATATAAAGAAATATGACAAAAAATCCGGCGACTACTTAGAACGGTTATTCACAAAAAGGGTTTCTGATACATATGAATGTATCGCACCCAAAAAGCAGAATGGCGAAATTCAGCCCTGCTGGCAATATATTTCAGACAAAACAAATAAGAGCAAGTGTCGTTATCTATCTAACTGATTGTGTACATATTAATAATAATGATTTTGTCTCACAGTGAATGCGTGTGTGGTTCGGGTAGGCTATTCTTATTCAAAGGTACTATAGATTTATCTTGAAGTTAATTCTGTTGTATAGTAGGTGTTATATGCAAACAACCATTCTAAATAAACTTATATCACTCCTCGAATCAAACCCTGACCTTGTTGTGGAAGGTTCACTAAATAAAAACAAAGTCGCTGAACTCGCACGCAAGTACGATGCCGAGTTATTAAATTTATTACAGAAAGACGGAGAAGTAAAAAAACATTTCTTTTCAAATACTGATGCCGGCCTTGTATTTAAAAAAGACGTTCTGTTGCAGTTCATATCAAATAAAGAATTTCTGCCGGATAGTTTCACTAAATACAAAATTAAAATTGGTCTCGGGTCTAATGATGGGTCTCTTCTGTCTGAATCGGGCGAGGTTGTCTTAAATTGGCCGTATAAAGATGCTACCCTTGAGGGTGGTCAAGAAAAAGAAGAAGGTAAACGAAATGAAGTCTTCTTTAACGAGGTCTTAGCACCAGACCAAATTACACGTCTTCTTGACGATAAGGTATTTACAAATTGGAAGAGATATAACCACCTGGGTGAAGTTCCATTAGATAACCTAAATGATGACGACAATCTTATTATAAAAGGGAACAACTTAGTCGTACTCCACTCACTTAAGAAAAGATTTGCTGGAAAAGTCAAGCTAGTATACATCGATCCACCTTATAATACTGGGAATGATTCTTTTGGCTACAACGACAGGTTTAATCATAGTACATGGTTGACATTCATGAAGAATAGGCTTGAAGTTGCCAGAGAATTACTTTCTGATGATGGATCGATATTTGTCCATATTGACTGGAACGAGAATCACTACGTGAAGGTTCTTATGGACGAGGTATTTGGCAGAGACAACTTTATCAATGAAATTGTTTGGAAACGTCGCGGTGGATCAATGAATCAACCAAATTGTTTCGGCAATGTAGTTGATTATATTCTAATGTATTCAAAAACATCTCGCTACACTTTCAAGCCGGCAAAGACGCTTGAGGATGACAATACTCAAAAGTATATAAAGGAACGTTTTATATACAAAGAGTCGGACGGAAGAATATATATGAAGTCTCCTCTGGTAAGTCCAAAAGACAGGCCAAATCTTAAATATGAATTTATGGGATATAAAGCTCCAAAAAATGGATGGCTAGTCTCTCAGGATAAAATGAAGAGATGGTATGACGAAGACAGACTGGTCTTACCAGAAGATAAGGGCAAACGTATATCTAGAAAGATATATCTCGATGAATACGAAGGCCAACCGGTGAATTGTCTTTGGCAGGATATTTATGTCATAAACCCTATGTCGTTAGAAGCTATGCAATTTATCGGTCAAAAGCCAGAAGCACTGTTAGAACGAATACTAGACGTAACAACTGAACCAGGCGACACTGTGCTAGATTATCACCTAGGCTCAGGTACTACGGCTGCTGTTGCTCATAAAATGGGAAGGCAATATATTGGCGTAGAGCAACTGTATTATGGCGAAAATGACCCAACTGTTAGATTAAAAAATGTAATCGACGGAGATCAGACTGGCATAAGCAAGAGCGTTGGTTGGAAGGGGGGTGGTAGCTTTGTTTATATGAATATCATGAACAATGCTAATAAGTTTCGTGAGACTGTACAGCGTGCAGGTACCGATAAAGAATTAGTTGAACTTCTCGATGAGGCTCTATCCTCGTCATTCTTAAGCTACCGTGTAGATCCCAAGAAGTTTGATTCAAATCAATTTACGAAACTAAGTACTGTTGAGAAAAAGAGGCTTTTGGTAGAACTTGTAGATAACAATACACTTTACGTTAATTACGACGACATCAATGACGGTGCATATAAAGTTAGTAATGCTGATAAGCAATTTAACGAAGATTTTTACAAGAATCAGGATAAGTAGAACATATGCCGGTTGATATGACTTTACTAAGTGATATGTATCAGATATATAGCCGAATGCAAGGTGGTTTTTCTGATACACCGTCGTATATAAAAGACAATTTGAAATTCCCATTACGTCAATACCAAGAAGAAGCAATCGGACGATATTTTTATTACATCGACAATGATAAAACGGTCGATCGTTCAAGAAACGTTCAGCTACTATTTAATATGGCAACCGGTTCCGGTAAAACGCTCGTCATGGCGTCCTTACTCCTAGATTTGTACAAACGTGGCTACAATAAAGTCATCTTTTTCGTTAATACAACGAATATTGTCGAGAAAACTCGGGATAACTTTTTGAACAGTTCGTCGTCAAAATACCTGTACGATGACAAAATCGTAATTGACGGTAAGTCTGTTCAGGTTCGTGAGGTGAGTGATTTTTCTGATATACGTGAGGATGCAATCAATATTGTATTTACTACCACTGCAGGTCTTCACTCGTCTCTGAAAGACCCAAGAGAGAACAGCGTAACATATGACGATCTAGCGGGACACGATATCGTGATGCTAAGTGATGAAGCTCATCACTTAAATTCCACCACTAAATCGAAAGATGACGAAAGCGACAATTTTACTTGGGAGAAAACTGTCAGCACAATTATGTCTAATAACCCCCGTAATATACTTCTGGAGTTTACGGCAACTATAGACTTGGATGATAGTGAGATTTTACATAAATATCGTGACAGAATCATATACCGTTACGATCTACGTGCATTCAGGGAAGATGGATTCTCCAAAGATGTTTGGATTTACGATGTTGCTGCCGATCTGATGGATCGGTCAATACAAGCATTGATAGTATCTCAGTATCGTAAAAAAGTCGCATTAGAATATGGCGTATGGCTGAAGCCAGTAATTATGTTTAAATCGTTTCGTATCAATGATTCTAACGATTTTTTCGATGAGTTCGTACTGAAGATTAAGAACTTGTCTGCAGATGATCTATCTATGCAGAAAGATTCGGCAGCCGGTGTATTAAAACAAGCCTTTGATTACTACGCAGATAAAAATATATCTTTTGATGACCTAGCAGATGAACTAAGAATTGACTTCGAAGAAGAAAGATTGCTGTCAGTCTGTAAAAAGACAGTTAGCCCAGAGGACCAACAGAAACTTAACTCTCTTGAAGATCGTGATAACGAAATTCGTGCCATTTTTGCTGTTGATGTACTTGATGAGGGCTGGGACGTATTAAATCTATTCGATATTGTCCGACTATATGATAAACGCGACTCTAGAAATGGGAAAGCTGGTAAGACAACAATGCGTGAAGCACAGCTCATTGGACGTGGTGCCCGTTATTTTCCATTCGTGTTAAACGGAGAAGAAGATAAAAGATTTGTACGAAAATTCGATCATAACGAGAATCATCCCCTACGTGCTATCGAGCAAATTCACTATCATTCGGCACATAATCCCAAGTATATCCAAGAGATTCGTCAGACGCTTCAGGAGACCGGTATAATTGCAACAAATACAGTTGAGCGAGAGATAAGACTCAAAGAAGCATTTAAAAACACGCGTACATATAAACTTGGGCTTATTTGGAAAAATAAACAAATACCGCTTGTTGCCAATGTAAACCAGTCATCTCTTTTTAGTGATGGTTATAGGGTCCCTCAGGTGTATGAGATAGACTTGCCGGTTGGCCTATCGAAGGATACGTTAGTTTTTGGTACAGATGATTCTTCCCGGGATAATGTCGAAACATATTCGTTTTCAGTAAAACTCAATAAGTTTCCAAAAAGCCTCCTGAGGCATGCCGTCGATCGTAATAAGCAGTTTCGTTACGATTTAGTTGCAAAGAAAATTTTTGGTATTCACAGTATGGAAGGTTTTGTAACCGGCGAGAAGCAGCTCGGGGGCGTTACGGCTCAAATTACTGCACCCGTTGATTCTGCTGATAAACTTTATGCAGATCAAAAACTATACATTGTTGAGCAAATTTTGCAACATGTAGCATCTGACTTACAACTTACTGAGCAGAGCTATCGTGGGTCAGAGGAATTTGAACCAGTTAAACTAAGTGATATTTTTACTGATGTAAAACGAAACTACACGCTGATTGATAATGATGCAGAGTTTGGTCGATCGCAGAACGAATATACAAATCCTTATCACCTAGACCTAATGAACGAGGATTGGCATGCGTATAACGACAACTTTGGAACAAATGAAGAGAAGTTGTTTATTCTACTCATGAAATCGATGATCGATGACTTACGAAAAAAGTGGTCGGATGTTTATATTCTTCGTAATGAAGGTGCTTTTAAGATCTACGATTTTAACACTGGCATGGCTTTTGAACCGGACTACGTGCTGCTTGCCAACGACAAAAAAGAGTTTTCGGTCAGTTGGCAGATATTTATTGAACCTAAGGGCAATCACTTACTTGAAAAAGATGCTTGGAAAGAGAAATTCCTCTCCGATATCACAGATAAAACGAGATTAATTTGTGAAAATAATAACGTTCGAATTGTAGGTTTACCGTTCTATAATCACGCAACAGAGAAACAAGACGGCATTGTTAGAAAAACGCTCAATAGTCTATAGGAATAGGGGAGAACCGCTCAGACACAACTTAAGGTGTTGGCGGAATACTGCTATACTGAAATTAATGCAAATTTCCAAATCCGAATACATGCTATTTCTAAAACACCCGGCCTGGTTGTGGCTTAAAAAGCATGATCCAAAAAAACTACCACCAGTTGACGCTGCCACTCAAGCTATTTTTGATACCGGCCACGCCTTTGAGCAATATGCCGAATCATTATTTTCGGGTGGTGTAAACTTAGGTTTTAACAACTATGACGAATATTTATCTTTACCAAAACGTACATCAGATGCGTTAAGTAAAGGTGCAAAAACTATATTCCAGGGACGTTTCGAGTACGAACAGCTGACATTTATCTGCGACATTATTCAGGTCGTGAGCGACAAGACTGTTGACCTGATTGAAATAAAATCTAGCACCAAGGCAAAGCCCGAGCACGAGTTTGATCTAGCATTTCAAATGGTCGTACTTGAGGGTTGTGGATTCACAGTTCGTAACATATCTGTCGTGCATGTTAACAATAAATACGTACGACAAGGCGAAATTGACGCTAAGAAAATCACTTCAACCAACGACATTACTGATGTAGTAAAGGCCAAGCGTGAAATAACCAAGAAATATATAGCTGAAGCCCTAAAGGTTGCTAATTCAGACATTATCCCGGACATATCACCGTCACATGCTCGACTTGGATCATTCCCGGAATGGTTAGGTATCTATCACTCATTAATAAATATTGAACCTGACAGTATTTATGACATTTGTTCGATTGGTGCTAAGAATATCGGTCTATTGGAAGATCTAGGTGTTACTAAAATGATTGACGTTCCTGATGACTTTAAGCTAAACGCCAAACAATCTTTACAACTTAAGGCAACAAAACTAGGCAAGCCAATTATCGAACAAGATAAGGTTAAAGACTTTTTAGATTCATTAGAATTTCCGCTATACTTTTTTGATTACGAAACAATGATGAGCCTTGTACCATATTTCGACGGTATGAGCCCATACAAGCAATACCCGTTCCAATACTCACTGCATATACTCGATTCTCCGGATGCCGAGTTGCGCCACGAGGGATATTTACACAAAGACAACTCTAACCCCGTAGAAGAGCTCAGTAGGGTGCTACAGACGCAAATTGGAGACAGTGGCTCTGTTATTACCTGGAATATGGGGTTTGAAAAGAGCTGTAATGATTTAATAGGCGCCATGTTACCTGAATATACCGAATCTTACAAAAAACTCAACGAGCGTATTGTCGATTTGATGCTGCCGTTTTCAAATGGCTGGTACGCAGACAAAAACTTCCAAGGCAGTGCTTCAATCAAGAATGTTTTGCCCGTCTTAGTGCCTGAGTTATCATATAAAACCCTTAGTATCCAAGAGGGTACAGCTGCCCAAAGATCGTGGATGGATGCAGTTCTAAATGGTGATCCACGCGATGAAAAAGAGAAGATACTTAGTGACTTACTCGAATATTGCGGCCTAGATACATTGGCGATGGTTAAGATTTGGGAATTTATCGGAGGACTTTAATGGAAGACATGAGATTAAACGAACTAAATGAACATGATGAACCATTGGATTCCAGCTATTTTTTTAAGATTGAATTATGGAGTGGATGGGCCGGCGGTTCTATTGAAAAAAAATATGTTTACGAAGATGGAAGGTTTGTAATTATTGCACAAAAAGGCTTTAACAACAAACAATTAATGGTTTTTAGGAAAAAGGGTCAATTAAGTAAAGTCAGGATGGATAAACTAAAATCATTCATAGACAAGGAACTATCATTAATCGGATCATCGAGTACTGACACGATTGATATGTCCTGTGGTATTTCCTATATATTTAATGGCAAACAATATGCAATAACTGGTGATTTTGATACATACGAAAAAGCTGATAAAATACTGTCTTTGAAAGTTGAATTTACACAGTCTAGAAAAGAGTATGAGGAAGATCAATGGCGATCTAAATATCCTGAGGTTTTGGATGATAAAAAATAACAATTACCAACTAAAAAAGTACGTATTTTTCTCTTTGATTTAGCATAAAAAAGGCTTGTAAAAATCTCTCAAAAATGGTATAATGAGGGCATAAATAACAGATTAAATTGGAGGAAGATACATGTTAAAATTATACGAAAATTCCGACGAAAATCTAGTAATTATTAAATTCAAAAATACATAGTTGGGCTGTAATTTTAATATAAATTACAAAAAATTGTATCGCCCTTATTTTCTTTAAAAATGGAGCCAAGAATGATTGATGGGTATGAAAGTATAGAAATTGTTCAAAAAATTAAATTAAATAACTGGATCTCAATATATTTTGAAGTTAAAAAAGCAAGCTACGGATATTTTTTATTTATTAACTTTTTTAAGGTTAAAAAACAAGCTAGAACCCGAATGCATATGTCGTTAAAAGCTGGCACGCTGGAAAAACTAATTAAATACCTACAGATAGTCGATCCTAATATCCTACAAATGGATTACGAAGAGATTATTCCAGATCTAACATCATATAAAGGGAATCAATTTAAAATTCATAAAACTCAGAACGAATTTAGTTACGTACTGCGTTTATCAAAAATAGCTACAAAAAAGAACGACGAAGAATATGAAAAAGAGGTTTTAGATATACCAACTGAAAAATGGAGTGAGTTCTTAACCGCTCTACGGATCTCAAGCGACTATATGTCAACTCATAACATGGGAGATTAGATATGGTAATAAAGAATCGATTTTTAGGGAATTTATATTTAAAGATAATAGGCAAGGAAGACAAGATGTTTAGGATTCAACATCATTTTATAAATGAAGTTTATGATGAAGAAATGTCAGAAATGGCTTTTTATAATCAATCTTTGATTAAGTTTGAAACTTCCGTAGACGAATTCAGAGAGGAGATTATAAAGGCAAGAGACGGTATATCAAAGGTTAATTATCGACACTAAAATTACAAGATAGGAGACATATGAAACTAAAAATTATAAACGAAAAAGACAGAGCGCAATACATAAAGGGGACAAATGGCGATACAAACATTAACCCAAAGAGCTCATTAGTACTAGAGTTCGAAGATGATTCAACAATAACTATTCCACCAGATGATAGTGACCCAGGGTTGTTTATGCTGGTTCATGGGTCCGTCATAGCTATCACTACTAGCAAGGAATTTAAATAAAAAACAAATCGACAGCTAGTTTTATCCATATTGATTTACATACAAACCCCAGAGACTTGATGAATAAAACAAAAAACCTGTAGTCAACTCTATCGTTGATATACCCTGTGCTTGGTCGTATACTAACCATATGAGCAGAAAGAGCAACGTTAGGAGTAATGGCAGTTCTTATCCTGTTAACGACTCTGTCGGTGTTGAGCGAATGCCGATAGATGACTCAGCATCAAATAGATCATTTAGTTATAAAACTGGAATTCGCAAATACGAAGCCGGTGACCCAAGTGTTGTTAATATGCAAAAAGAAAGATCGAAAACATATAGAAAATACGGGATTGGTATACCCACAGCTGCGAATATGCCTAATACGGTGCGATTGATTGACAGCAAAGTTCTCGTTGATGATTTCCTTAGGGGTAACCGGTCTCAAATTAATACTGGTAAGATTAATTCTGTAGAAATATTAGGAAAATTCGTGAATCGCATGTGTAATTTAAAGTTGACAGACGAACAAAGACTAGAATTAACCAATGGTAAAAATATTAACATCGATTCTATAATAAACGTTAACGATAAATATATGAGATTGAAAACGTATATCTCCCATGATGACGAAGCGGGGCATTCAAATTGCTACAGGGTTTCTGTCCGTAATTTAGATTATAAAAAACGTACAAGAGCCGCATCCAACGAGACAAAAAAAGTAAAAAGACCAAAGACGTTACTTGAATTAATCCATATTCGTAAAAGGCAGAATTTACGCAAAGATAGAATATCTTACAAAATAAAAAAATGGACGAGTGCTTCACCCAAAGACAAAATCCCAACCAATCCAATACGAGGGTTAGACAACTTGAAAAAACAAGATAAGTGAAATTAATAGATATGTCATTAAAAAACGTAGTATATAATACTACAGACATACGTAATGGTTTACTCCTATACTAGAGTTAGCCTATAAAGCTAATGCGAACACTCGAGGTTATTTGAGAGTGGGGAGTACCTTTCTATAATCCTTCTCTGAACATAAACTGTTAGGCCGGTATAAGTACCGTCGGCCGCAATGTAATGCTGACGAGAAAGGAGAACACCATATGGCAAACTCGAAAAAACCTGATGCCCCCGGCATGAAAGGCTATCGAACGCGTGACGAGAGTGGCGAACTACGACAAAAACGTAGCGACACCCACGTAGGCACCATCGAGGATGAATATGACGTGAACTTTGATGTTCGCGACGATATGCACCTCGGCACCTTGCTTGAAAAAGCGGGCGTGGATTCACTTGATGAATTACTGCGTAATCAGTAGCTTCTAGTGAGAGGAAAGGGCACAAACTCCCCACTCACAAATAATTTCTAGTATATATTCACTATAACACAAGCGTTATACTTGCGTTGGCGAAGTTCTTAGATGGGAATAAAAGGTTCGAGAGATAAGGACATTGCTTCTAGTAGCGAGATAGGTGCTTTCTTATTAGTGCTAGTAATTGTTTTCGAACACACTCGACTAATCGAACTATTGCATCCATAGTTATTAAATATTATTTTTTTGGCGTAGTTCCGTATGTTTTTCTAGATAAAGCAATCACTCGTTTAGCAATATCTTCATCACCATTATCGCCAAGAAGCACCGTCATACCCGACATTGGTTCCAGTGGCGTCATAGCAGCAATCCTAACGTAATATGAATAAGCTGGTAGATTAGATATCATACCTTGCAGGACGAAAGGACTAAACAAAGGTAATATCAGCTGTTCGTCGGCTGGACTGCCAGAACGAAAACACACCACCGTACCAACATTGGCTAGTATTACATTGACCATTCTTTGCTCATTTTGCTGACTGGTGGATTGTTCAGCCATAGTTAAATACAACTTATATTTCCTGGCTTCTGATAACATTTGCAAGAAACTTGTCGTCGCAAAATTCTGGAACTCATCGACATATAGGTAAAAAGGTTTACGTGACGACACCTTCGTCCTGGCTCTTTTAAGTGACGCCAGCTGTAATTTCGCTAGTATCGTCGTGCCGAACAAAGCCGAAGTATCCTCGCCAAGCAATCCTTTCGAAAAATTGCATATAAGGATCTTGCCGGAATCTAAGATGTCACTAAAATCAATAGTCGATTTAGTCTGCTCCAGTACGCGCTTTGCCGAAGCGGAGAAGAGAAATCGACCAACTTTAGCGGTAATACCGGCTGTCATTTTAACGCGCTGGAAGCCACCGGCTTTGCCAATCTCGTTTCGCCAGAAGTTCTTCAGATTTTCGTCTTGCAACTGGTTTGTTACTTTGCGACGGTATTTGTTATCGTTTAGCAGATTAAAGATAGTAAATAATGTCGGCTCTTCTATTGTCAGTGCCGTCTGGATAGTGTTTCTAAGTACGTATTCAATCCTATGTCCGCCACTATCGTCATCTGAGAATATCTTTCGCATCACTGAAATGGTCGATTCAGTGATCAGATCTTTTTCGCGTTCCAACTCGTCGCCAGTTAATTTATCGTCAAGTTCAAGCAGATTCATGCCGATAGGATGGGCTAGGTCGTCAGGATTCATGTAGATAACATCCTTAATCCGATCTTCTGGGATATGTCTTAGTAAAGTTTCAGCCAAATCGCCGTGCGGATCAATTACGGCTACGCCTTTACCGTTTTTAATATCCTGCACAATTGCATAAAGCAACATCGTCGTCTTACCGTTGCCGGTTCCGCCGATAATAAACAAATGTCTTTCGCGTTCCGCCTCACTAAGACCTATCGGCGTATTAATGCCGTGATGTCGATTTTCACCAATCAGGACAGACAAAGGCGAGCCGTCTTTTAGCGATATCGGTGCGGGCAAAGTTCGACTAAGCGAAGTGATAAGATTGTCCGTCCGACCAGTTCGGCTGGAAGGGAAGTGGTAAAGACCGGCAATCTCCGACGCTGATAATATTAAGTGATGTGAGCGAAGCAAAGACGGCAAACGGTCATTGGCAAGACGCGCGTGGTAACTTTGTAATATCGGGGACTTGGCTTTAATAGATTGATATAGCGGTATATTAAATCCATTTAAAGCGCTTTGAACGGACCGAACATGTTCTTTGGCGCGCTGACCACTTGCGAAGACTCGCAGATTAACCGTAAATAGTGGTTGAGCGACTTTGCTGTTCATCGATTTCATCAGCTCCAGCTCAAATGCACTGAGACTTCGAGCCGGCCGCTGGCCTTTAGGCGCTTCAAAGGTGGTTCGGTCGTGACTTTTGCCGACGTAAGAGACATTGCCTATAACATCAAGCACGCCGAATAAGAAATTATTAATCCGGTTAAATTGGATCGTACGTACACCTGAAGGACGAAGCAACATATCCTCATTGTTTCTAATTCGCTTGGCCAGTCGCCCTGTTTCGCGCAGTCTAATCGGTGAAATAATCAGTTGCATAGTAATGCTTTCCGATTCTTCGAGCTTAGTCATAGCATTTGTCACATAGGTTAAAGGGTCATGTTTTTCGAATTCAATGCTTTGTGACAATGGGAATATGTAGTGTTTCGTTTGTTTGAAGTCCACTACATACTTTCCGATATCTTGAGTTGCTTTAACCTCAACTACCTTGGCTTCAGGGATATAGGCAGCTATGGCTTTTTCAAGGCTGGCCATCAACCGAGGCTCAGTTTGAATAAGATACCTAATACCGTTCGGCTTAGTCGATCTTATTTCAAAACTAAACACCGGCGAATGTCGAAGTAGTCTATCATGCAAACGGCGAGTATTGATCAAGCCGTGAATTACCGAGTAAAGCCCTTCAATCGCATCGGGAGTCGTTTGAACCGAAGACGGGGGAGTAACTTCCAGCCAGGCGGTATCTCTTCTTTTTAAGCGATATCTTCTAAGTAAGCTTAGTATCATAGCAATTACTTTTTCTTATCATGAATAAAGTTATAGACCAAAGCTTCTGCCGGCGGGGATGTCCTGGTGCTGACGACATTAAAATGCGGTGCGTTCATTTCGGATATCGTCCAATTTCCTAATGAATCGACTATTGTAACGTAGGCCACGTGACCCAAACTACCGGCCGTGGTTGTCATGACAGCGCCGACACTGGGTGTATGATCAACTAAGTAACCATCAGCGATGGCATTTGATGCCCAGGTGTTAGCATTACCCCACGAAGTCGGAATAGGATCGTGATTGATATATCTCATAGCAAAGGCCCAGTAGGTGCAATTGCCCCAGGCGTAAGTATCACCCGGAATGGCCGGACCTTGATATAGCGTACCTTCGGTCTGCGAGCCGCTGCCAAGATAAGTCAAAGTGTCCGCTCCTAAAGTGCTTACCGCTAGAACTGGAAGTGAAATTATTAGGGCGGTCGCTATAATAGCCCCGGCAAAATACTTGCGAGTAAAATTAAATGATATACCGAGTAAAACCGGATTCATTAACCGTAAATCTCCGTCGGATCGGTTGTAATCAGCGGATGTTCCTCGTCAGAAGCAACAACCTTGATCGCCACGTGATTTTGATCGGCAATAATCAGGGCGTCACCCCGATCGCAGGTAAGTAGAAAGCTCTGCTCGTACTCACTTAAAGCAAATTCGCTCACGACATTTTGAATGGTCGTGGTGTCTTGACGCATTAGAATTCTAAGCGCGCTTTGCGAGGCGATAGCCCGGCCGTAATCCGAATGAAGAAAATCATTGGCTTGCTGAGATATAATCGAAACGCCCAAGTAGTACTTACGTGCCCGACGGACCAGTCCGGCAACAAAACGGGCGCTTTCCTCGTGTTCTAGCAGCATCCAACCTTCATCGATTATTAACAGACGTTTTTCAGGCTTAGCTTTAACCTGGTTAGCAACGAAATTAGAGATAATCAGCATCATTATTTGTCTTAGATTTTCAGGCAAGTCTTTGATATCAAAAACAACTAGGCGATTATCAAGTTCAATGTTGGTCTTAGAATTAAATACATCCGACAACGACCCAGAAATATATTTTTCTAACCGCTCACACAGTTTCATTTGTCCTAAACTACTAAGTTCGCCATATAAATCCTCAAGTAGTGGTTGATTGTTATCAGTCCGCTTATATATCCTAAGAATCGCCTTATCGACAGCAGCTTTCTCGCGACCACTTAAGCCCTCGGCCATTAGTGAAATAACTTCCATTAAATCCTGGACATGTTCGGCTAGATCGTCTTTTTTATGGAAAGTAGATGCTAGATCAAATGGGTTAATCTTCTGCGGGCTTTTTGAAGATAGCTTTATATACGTACCGCCAACTGATTCGCTTAACCGCCGATACTCGCGCTCCGGATCGATTACTAGAACTTTAACGCCCTGCATCAGATGACGAAGAATCTCGACTTTAGTAGCGTAGCTTTTTCCCGAACCAGACTGAGCAAAGACTATACTATTGGCGTTAGGAAGCAAAAACCGATCGAGTATAACGAGTGAATCATTTGCCTTATTAATTCCATATAAAATACCGGATTCCTGAACCAGTTCGGACGACATGAAAGGAAAGACTAGCGCCGCCGAGCTACTATCCAAGTTACGCGATTGCCTGAGTTGATCTTCCGCCCTTGGTAATATTGACTGCAAGGCTTCGATTTGTTGGTAGCGGGCAACTTTGGTGTAAAACAATCTGGCAGACATGGTAGAATCGAATAATTTTGTAATCCGATCAAGTTCAGCTAGGCTACTAGCCCTAAGACATATATAGATACTAAGTTGAAACAGTTTTTCTTGACCGCGTTGAATCTTATCGCGTAGCTCCATAGCACTATCAAGCGGATCGGTTATTTCGGAGCCGACAATTTTACCGGCCCGAATCATGGCCCGTTTTGTCGATTCAAGCTCAGTAATCTTGCGATGTAGCTTTGGTAGGGCCAGTAAGGCGCTGACCTCATGGATATGATAGCTAATATCGGCGTCATGATTGAAATTAATCAAACTGTCCAGCCAACCGCTTGAAGCTACGAACGGATAGGCGGAAATAAACAAAGTTCGCATATAAACACCATCAATACATATATGATCGGCCTCTTCTTGAAGACCCGCATAAGACAGCACATCTAGCCAGTCTTGCTCGCCGAATCGAAAGGACATTTCCCGCTTTTTGATCTGACGCTTGTTTTCTCGTTTAACTTTCGGCATTTTCATCCTCCTTGCTTATGAATTGACTGCCCAAAAGTTGTAAGGCTTGATCCGCCAAGGGTTGGATTTTAGCTTGCGCCGGGTTATAAAAACTATAAAACATATTAAGAACCTCTAAGCTAGTCAGCTCACGCGATCTCATGCCGATTCGATTCAAACCCTTAGAGACTATGTCAATCGACAGGCTAATCTGTTCTTTGACAAAATCAAAGTCGACTTTCGATTTTCCATTCTTATTATCGAAAGGCACTATGACGCAGAACTGCCTAGTTAAAATCTTGTTGTTCGTGACCAGTCCTTTAATAAAGTTGCCGTAACTTTCCAGTTGTTTTTGAAATATCGGTACGGTTTCACCCGACAGTCGTTCTTTTAAATCTTCTAAGTATTTAGAAATGTCGACCTCGCGCACACGAACCAGAATTTGCATCGGAATACCGATCGAGTTTAAATAACTTTCAAACGTTTCAATGATAGCGTCTTGCTCAGCCTCGCTCTTCAGCTCAAAATTAACTGGTGTAACTTCTAAAACTGCTCGGTAGCGTTCACCGGATAACATTAAAATGCCATCGCGAACTCCCAAGATGTCAATCTGGCTTCTAGAGCTTAGCTTAGTCTTCGATTTGCGTATACCTAACATTTAGACCTCCTTTCTTACTAACCTCAAATCTTAAATTGGCGGCCGGATGATCGATTAGTTTCATAATTCTGGCAGTATCAGCTACGCTGACAGAAGGTAATTTGGCCTTACGCTCTTTAGCTTTTTTCTCGACAGCTTCTTTGTTTTTTGTAGATGCCTTAACCACTTCACGCCCGTAAAGCGTCCGTTTGTCGTAAACATACAGACTTGGTCTGAGATTATATCGAACGATGATTAGTAGCCAAGACAACAATATTTTTCCTTTGATACGTATTGCTAATAACCCACTGACAACTACAAGCAGACCAAGCAAAACGTACTTATACAAAGCTCCATCCATAAATGGCGGCAGTATTGCAAACAGAAAACTGCCTCCAAAAACCGGTAAAGCCAGCAGAGCCATCTGTATCACGCTTAGATTACCGGCGATGCGGTCTTCAACCGTTGTTACTTGGGCCGGAACGACGGTGAATTTCATTTCTTTTCTCCTTTTTTCGAACTTAATTTATCAATCGGCTTGGCAACTTTAGCTTCGCCGGCGGGATAAGAACTGGATAGTTTTGGTGCCACCACCGTTTTTCCGGTTGCAGACGACTGTTGATTCTTTGGTGACTTATAGCGCACGACTGTCACGGATGGTTTCGATGCTGATCGTAGCGATTTACTGCCAGATGAAGATGATGACGAACTATTACTATAGCGCGGTGTAAACGTTGAAGGCTTATATGGCGACGTTACGGCACTACTAGCTTTGGACAGTCCCGATGCAACACCTAGCCTAGCACCATTAAAGGTTGACACAGCATTGACGAATTGACCGCCTAACTGACGAGCTGTGCGCGGACCTAAACTTGCAAAACTTAGCTGCGTCATGACACCTTGGGTTTTGAGCAGGGCTAAGACTGTGGCAAGGCCGGCAATCATGGCCATAATCATGTTATTGGCGTCTCCCGACATGCCGACAAACAGTGAAGAGGCTAGTAGTAGAATCACGACGTGGACGAACAGCACGAATATTGCCATTAAATAGACTTTTACGGCAGTTTCAACAAAATCGCGAAAAGCCGGTATTAGCCATAGTAGTAAAATCAGCGGGGCCAGTACCGCTCCTATAAACAGCGTCACCAATCTACCGACATAAAATACCAGTAATACTACCGCAAATATCAAAAATAGTAACATAATGATCAGCGCCGCAATACTGGCACCACCGGATTGCTTGACTACATCGGTAAGCGTGCCCCAAACAGTCGCATTGCCTCCGGCCAGATTAACGGCAGTAATAAGCGCATTAGACAAACCAATAACGCCGTCGATAATGAAAATAGAGATATTCATAAGGAGAAATATAAGGCCAATCCTGGGTAGCAACTGTCTGAAATCTACCTCATTCATGCCAAAGACAGAAGCGCTCATGACATGAAAACCAAGTAGTGCCACTACCAGGACGAACAGACTGTCGGCAATACTGACCATTACTAGCCACATATTGAATACCACCTGATTCTGTTCCATTAACGGGGTGGCTGATGTAAAAAAAGAGAGCGCCGATAGAAACGGCGCTCCGATTGCCTGGATAATGACGTTTAAAAATCCCGTCACGGCCGTTAGCATAACATCTACGAGCGCATTCGAATTACTTGCGGGCGCAATGTCAGTCAAATGAGGTAAACTTGAATTCCCAACAGACACCGGTCCGCCAAGTGCATGTGACAGTATAGTTGATAGCGTAGCTGCACCCAACACAATCACCAGTCCAACTAATGAATTCTTGATTATACGCTTGGCACGCTCCAGATTATCCGGCTTACCGCGACTTATCATATACGAAACACCACCGATTGATATGAAAAGAACGCAAGCTAATGCTGCTAGCATGCTTAAAGCGCTAACTACGGGCATAATATAACCACGGATTGACTCAGCGGCAGTAATTGCGAACATGTTCATCACAGGCATAAATACACTCATTTTCTATTCCTAGCTATCCTCCGAATGCATTAGTTGATAGTGTCACGACAATATTGCTAATAACAAAAGCACCGATGGTAATAGCCAGTCCCATCCCCGAGTAGAGTAGGGTACGCTTTGCCCGATCTAGATGCTCGGGGTTGCCGGAACTGGTAATATACGTAAACCCACCTACAACAAAAAAGCCGGTCGCTATCAGACCGGCTAGTCCAGCAATGACGGTTATGACAGATTTTATGAAAGTTTCGACACTACTGACTCCAGCCACTTCGGCATAAACATTCGGTGTCAGAACGAATGGCAAACCTAAGGCCACGAACACCTTAACTGCGTTTATATGTTTATTGATTCTCATACCTGCACCTCCTTATATGAATAATACTTATCCGCCCATGGGTACATAAGCGGTTTACGTTAAATCAAAACGGCCGTGCTCACTTCTGACAACGACCGCTCCATCTTACGTACATCTATATGATTGACTACTCTATCAACTTTGACAAGAACCGACTTTTTTGTGCCATACGCACCAAAAAGTTCGTTAGTATCATGGGTGTTCGGTCTATTAATTGACTAGTAGTCTAAAATATCGTAAAATAATACTGTTTTGAGGTTTGAGACAATCTGTTTGTCACGCCCTAAGGCACCTTGACAAGCAGACATTACATAAAAGAGAAACACAACCCTAGAGAAAGGCGAAGTCTTATGAGTTCGCATGCAAGGCGTCAAGCGACAAGAGCACGTCTTAGGCAGCCAGAGGAGAGAATCTCTGTCAACCTGATGTGCGTCAACGCAACGAGACTCGGCGAGTGCCCCGGTGACACTATCTGTGACTGCTGGGGTTGCCCGAGCCGCGGCCACGTCATCGTCGGCGGGTGCTGGGACCACAGAAGCTGCAAATGGTACGAAGCACCTACTACAATAGGGAGGTGACGACCGTGGCTGTTATTAAATCGGTGAGTGATTGGTGGCTCTTGCTTCCCATGGGCCTGATGGTAATGATTGCTGTACTCGTGTTCTTCGGAGTACAGGAAAACCCGTCAGACAAGACTGAGAAGCAGAGGGAGCCGCATTCGTTTCTCACGGCCACCGACGAACATTGTTGCCCGTGTGACTGCGATATATGCCGCGAGGCTTTTCGCTGGTACGTAGGAGGTGAATAATGCCCAACTACATCTTGAGCGCCGAGCACTTGAGGAGTGAAAGGGTAATCACCCTTCAACGAGAGGACGAGATCACCGGTCATCTGATCGGCGAACAGTTTGCCGTCTCGGATCAACTGCTCGCAAGCAATGTAGAAGTCGTCATCATGCCGTACGGCAAGGGCTTCATGGTCCAACCAGGCATACGCGATCGTATCTGGGGTCGTCTCTGCGATCGCTTGCACCTCCAGTAGCGGTTGCTCCAGATGGGCAGCCGGTCCAAAGAGGCCGGCTGCCTTGGAGCTACGCGCTCCTAGAATTGTCTGCTTGTCATATTCGTTTATTTGAATGCGTGTTCAAACTGATGAGTCCTAAAGGACGAAAAGCGAATAATATAATCTTATCTAAACCGTCTTATTTTCGAAATTACTCGATTATCCTTGGCCCACATGTCAACTTTCTCGATAATAGCTAAGACTTCAAGTCCAAAATCAGTTAACTTGTATTCGACCTTCGGTGGCACAGTAGGGTAGACTTTGCGTTTTATCAGGCCATTAGCTTCCAGCTGACGCAAAGTCGCCGTCAGCATTTTTTGAGTTATATTAGGTATACGTTTTTGTAATTCGTGATATCGTCTAGTCTGATTTTTGAGAGTACAGACCACTGGCAATGTCCATTTGCTTGCTAGGATGGTGGCTATAAAGTTCAATGAACTCAAGTCATCATTCACGGTGGTAAAGCCCTCTCTTAGGCAAATCGTTCAAACACGCCGTTTAGGGTCGCGTATTGAAGACCGAAAAATGCCTATTTTTAAAAAAAGACCCGAAAGTTTATATACCCTCGGCTCCTTATCATTCAAACTAGACCCTTCAAACTGAAGATTAACACGTTTAATTAAACTCGTCAATAGCATCTATGAAAAATGTTGTGTGCTATTTAACTTGTCGACGGCCTGTCATTCGTTCAATAGCTAATCTAATAAGCTTTCTGCAAATTCACGTAGCCAAACATCAGGATTCCGATGTATATACCCGAGGCCACCTTTCGTGCGTTCACGAAAACTGCTTTTCATTTGATCCAACAAACTTAATGTCATTTTCATTGCGTCGGCTTGATTGGCACAACGCTCATTAGCAACATCTTTGACACATTGTTCAATTTGACTTTCGTCCACTTTATATAGCGGAGTAGTGTTGCCATAATACTTTATGTGCTCCTGTTGATTAAGTTGCATTTTCTTTAACAAGCCAAGCGATTCTATATGAAGCATGCATCTGTACACATCCTGAACGTCATCCGAGTCAATTCTGCCGGAGAAAAAGTCATTATGTACGTTTGGTCCATACCTGTTAAGGTGTGTTTTATAAACTGTTGTCCATGTTTCTGCGGATAAAATGGAGGTCCGTACATATTCTGATCTTTCCCTGGACCTTTTCAACCTTCCTAGGGCAGGGTATCTACCTCGCTCTGCGCTTAACTTTAGTTTAGCCATCGCCCTCGCTTCAATCTGTCTGACTCGCTCCCTTGTAACACCGATGTTTTGTCCAATTTCGTCAAGAGTAGCCGGCTTATTGTCTCCTATACCGAATCTTGATCGGATAACTTCCATATCCCTACCTGCCAGCGAACCTAGGATTCGATTGACGTCTATAGCAACCTCAGCTTGTTCGTAGGCTTCGCTTTCGCCACGGCTGATTTCGGGATCAACCGGCATAAGGCCATTTGACACCGGTAAGAAACCATCCAATGCAAAACCGGCCAAAAGTCTGGCTTCGCGCGGGTTCCGCTGACGAAATTGCTTCAGAAACTCCTCAACCTCTTGTTCAGACGGCTTATCACCAATCTGACGAATACTCTCGTTAATAAAACCTTTGGTTTTTTGCATCAAACTGACGGGTGCGCCAAGGTTATCAACGGGTTCCGCGGGCAATCCTTCCGAAACTAGTATCTGATCCCACTCTGCAATTAACGCATCTCCCTGCGTTAACTCAGCGGCATCGGTAGTCGCTACTGTTTCTGAACAGTCACTGCGATCTACGAAGTTATTTTGTAATCCGTATTCACTCATAAAATTGTATACTATAATACAATAATAGTATCTTTATTGCAAGCCTGTATAAGATAGAAGGTCGTTTACTTTGTAGTTCGAACGCTGGAATGCCAGGCAACCAGATTACGGAGAGGTAGCTCTAATTGATGAATAAGTCATCTGATATAATCAAACCATGGATGATATCTTAAAACCCATTGAATCTTTGATTCCTGATCTTAAACATGTAACCATTAGCCAAACAGCGATAGAAAAATTTGCAGCCAACATCAAATCGGACCAGCTTGAGGGTTCAGAGTATAACAGCGAAACTTTGCTCGACAATGCAACCGAGGAAGAATTGATTTGTTTTACTTTTGTATATAATTCAGTGAATTTTTCATATTGGGGACAGCCGAAGTGGACTATTGAAGTTGACGGAAAAAATTATGACGGCAGCGCCGCGATGATACGTGCTCTGAAACGAGGTGCTCGCGAAAGGAACTTATTAAATGCCGATACTTTAGCTAATTTATCCTCTAAAGATTTATTGCATGTTTTCCGAGGGAACGTGCAGATTCCTCTTTTTACTGAAAGGCTAAAACTTCTAAACTCTCTTGGTAAAACAATTCGTGATAATTACGCGTCGTCATTTAAGTCGTTTATAGACCAAACCGGCTGGAACGCTGAAAAATTGACACATGCTCTAGCTGAAAAGATGCCTGATATCTTTAACGACACGGTTATTTATCGAAAAAATCACATTCATTTTTACAAACGAGCCCAGCTCGTATCAGCTCATCTGTATGATCTTGCAAGATTCAATAAAATAGGTCAGAGAATAAACGGATTCGATAAGATTACCGCATTTGCTGACTACAAAGTTCCACAACTAATGAGGAATATGGGCATTCTGATCTACAATGACGAACTTTCAAACAAAATAGATAACCAGATCGAGCTTCAATCGGGGAGCGAAGAAGAGGTAGAGATACGCATTTCAACCATATGGGCTAATGAGGTAGCTACTAGGAAGTTAAAGGAACGGATACCATATGCTACAGCGGCTGAGGTAGATGGGATTATATGGTTTGCCGGTCAAAATAACAAGGAAAAAATTAAACCATACCATAGAACGAGGACTATTTGGTATTGAAAATGGAAGTAAATCTATATTATTTTGCCTCAACTCGCTAATGCTTGCTCTTTAGAATTATGAACCACATAATAAAAAACAATGAGTGAATTAATAAGACCTCAATTTACTTTTAACCCAGAAGGGGTGCTAAAAATTACTACTGGATTGAATGAGGGATTCGAACATAGTACTTACACTCCAGAGTTGATTGAAAAAGCCGTCGAAAAACGTCGTGAGCATCTGGCGCATCTTGATGAAGAAAATGGGATTAGTGTAGAAGAAGACGGCGGGTTTGCTTCGGTCAGTGTTGACGTAAGAGACAGGTTTAGTAAATCATTTAATTTTTTCGAAAGTGATGACTCTAATATCACAGATTTTCTAACTGGTATAAATAATATAGTGCCCTTATACCCCCTTGATTCGATTGATAGGGTCTTGGGTTTAAGATATGTCTCTGAACGTGGGGCGGAAGGCGTCGTTAACCAACATTTTCAAAGATGGCTTAATACACAGGAAGTTACAGAAGATATTGCAAGACAATGCGTCAACGCTATGGCACTGCCATATGGTGAGCCTGAGGAAAAGAAAGCTAAAAAGGAGTTTAGGTTTCGCAGCGGAGAAGGGTTTGCGCAAATAAACACCTTAACATATAAATTAAACGTTCAAACCGAAGAATTTGGTATTTGTAAATCAGAAGAAACAGACGAAGAGCATACAGAAACCGAAGGAAAAGTCGCATGGAGTTGGTTTGGTATAACGACTTTGGGTAGTTGTGCTTGTTGGGGTGTGCCAGGAGACGACCGGGGACACATTCATGTCCAACCTGAAACAAAAGCTCTATATGAAATGGAGCCGCATAATGTTGATAGTGCAAGGCAGTCACTAAGCTTAATTCTTGGGGTCGGAGCTCTAGCCCACCATGCAGCATTATACGAGGGCACGGAAGATATATTCACAAAAACAGAGTGGGGCCAACCAAGAAACTATCCAAAAAGATAAATTAATTATAAAGTTAGACAATAGCAACATATTATTAAGGAGAGTGAAATGGAAAGAGAGAAATCAAAAGGTTTCGAGATACTTAGTTTTAAACCTGAACCTATACCAGACAGGCATAGCATGGATATAGAGACGAAGGGTGTTCTTTTTGCTGAAATTCAAAAAGACCCGTACTATCTTCATAGACGTTTTAAGACAGAATTAATTGCTCTAGCGGAAAAATTTGATGACTTAGATCATGATCTTTCTGGTGGTACGGATTTGCAGGACAGTGTTTTTACAGCAGCAGAACTTGGCAGATCAATGCAAATACCAGCAGTGGAAACTCGAGATGCTATCACTGATTTGAGTACCCAGCCAGAAGATGCTTTAGTAACGGGATTTGATACTCAAGACTATCGTGACCAACAGACAGCTAAAACCGAGGAGCGAATAAGAACCGTCGATGAGCTTAGAAATAATTCTTAGGGTTCTCTGGACCATTATGCTCAGCCAATTACAAAACACTTTAACCCCAAGCTTTGAGGTAATTGTATATCGAGGCTATTAAAATTAGAGTAAAATGTAACAATGGCAGTAAAACCAATCCTTCAAATAGGTGACAAAAGACTAAAGGCGAAAAACAAGGCGCTTGAAGAGTCAAATTCGGCAAAGATTAAGTCGGTCGTTAAAGACTTGACTGATACAATGCTAAAAAATGACATAGTTGGGATTGCCGCACCTCAAATTGGTGTAAATATTAAACTATTCATTACAGAACCTCGAGAAACTGAATACAGGAAAGCTGACCAATCAGATAGATTAAGAGTCTATATCAACCCAAGAATAACCGAATACTCAAATGAAAAGGCTACGATTTATGAGGGGTGTGGTAGCGTTGCCGGAGCTGATTTTTTCGGTCCGGTTGAAAGACCAAAAAGGATTACGATTGAGGCATCCGATCAAGACTTTAAAAAATTCAGATTAACCTGCGACGGCTTGCTTGCTAGGGTAATACAACACGAATTCGATCATTTATTTGGTATTGAGTTTGTTGAAAAAATATCTGATTACAAAAAAGTTATGAACTCTGATAATTATCAAAAACAAATTCGAACTTCAGACAAGCAAGTTGCTGAATCAAAAATATCCATAATAAAGTATTCAGAGCTTTGATAAAAAGTTCTAAATGCGTCCAATAGCTTCTAATCAACCATAACTATTATAAAAACTAAGACTTCATCGGAAGTCTTTTTGCTTGTATATAAAAATATAAATTCTACACTAACAGAATGGCAGAAAGTGTTACACAAGAGTTCGATTATGGATGTGGGATTGCTTGCTATGCATTTGTGCTTGGTATCTCTTACAAAGAAGCTGAAGTCCGATTAGGACCAAAGCAGGCTAAAAGTGAACGATTTTGGGTAAAAGACTTAACGAACGCACTGAACAAAGCCGATTTGCACTATGAACGGAAGTATATAAAGCCACATGTCAAGCCGCTAATATATAAACATGGCGTTATTGTACTGTTAGGAAGGTCGAAAGATTACCCGGTAGGACACTATTTGGTAAGATACAACAATACATGGATGGATCCGTGGATTAACCTCCCTGACAATAGAAATATTCATGAAGCTAAATCGGGATTTAGGAATGCATTACCTGGTATTCCTAAATACGCGATATTGCTAGTATCTTCCTGAAACACATTCACTATCCCCAGCAATATACATTTTTAATTTTGCTATTATATAAGAATGGATATAAATAATCCGTTTGAAACATTTGAGATAAGTGCCTTTCGTCTGGAGGGCTTGTCTCACTATCGAGTTACAGAGGAAATAGATGCTTTAAAGTATTTTAAAAAATACGGAAAAGTCCCAGATAATATTGGTGGCGATTGGGCGAATCTTGTTGCAAAGAATATCTCCGAATGGAAGACTATGGAACGTTTGCGACTATTGTCCGATCCGTTAAGTAATTATGAGAATTTTGAAATACATGCGTACCCTGGCATAAGAGCTGGTGAGAAAATACATGTGGCCCAAAGAGGAGATTATGATTACAAATATGATTTCTGGTTTTTTGACAAAAAGTGGATTATGCGGATCAATTACGCTGATGACGGATCTTTCATAAGTTTTGAGACATCAAAAGCGAGTGAGTCGGATATAGACATGGTTGAATATTGGTACGCCGTTTTTAACAAATCAAAATCGATTGAGATTCTATTTTAGTTCTCTAGAATACTGGCAGGGTTGCTCACGACTAGATTATTACTGCGCTAGCAGCGATCTCCTTGACGCGAGCAGCTGATCGTTCGGCGCTATACTTTGTAGTATAACCCTCGCTGGTTGCGACTGGCTCATAGTTGGCCCCGTAAAGGGTCCAGCGCCATTCGCCAGCACGATCTTGGAAAATTTTGAAGTATGAACTTCTCATATTTTCGTCTCCTCGTTGTGGTTAGTTAGTTTGTATTAAGAGAAAGTATCGACCTTTTTAAAACCTCTCCCCCCACAACCCACATATATGACCTGTGGAGGAGGAGGTAAAGTAGCCAACTAACTCGAGTACAAACCTTTGCCCTCAACGGTTGTCCTGCCAGTATTTTAAAGAACCATGCTGTAATTATATTACTTTAGCTATTTGCAAATCAACCTCACTAATTTAGAAAACGTTGTATAATAACTTCAAATGAGTAAAACAAGAACACAGTCTGAAATGGGCAACAATATTAGAAAATACCGTGTTGAGTTAGGGTTAACTCAAATCGAGGTAGCCGAGAAATCTAAAATTAGCATTAACTACTATGCCCGAGTCGAAAGGGGAGAAGTAAATCCATCCGTCAAAACTTTGGAATCAATTCTCAAAGCCCTCAATGTAAAATCGTCAAAGATTCTTCCTTTTTAGCTTCTAGTCCCATTTAGTAATTAATTTGCGGTCAACAAGTACGCAACTGTTACTGTTAGCAAGTATTTGAGCAGGTTCGGTAAAGAAGTTGTTAGTAACGACCATTGCTCGATCGCATTTATATCTTTTTAGAGCCGTGACGACCTGACGCACTGCGTCTACGCCAACTTGCTTGCTGTTATAGTGTTTAACTTGAACACCCCAGACGACTCCACCTTTTTTAGCAATAACGTCTATGCCGAGATCATAATGTTCGGTAAGACGTACATCTACATAGCCCTGTCTTTTGAGTCTATCAGCAACGTAGTGTTCAAATTCGCTCCAGTTTAAATTATCAATATTTGGGTTGGCACGAATAACTTTTCTTATGCGTAACCAATCGAATATGTCTGCAACTTGGTTCCATATGCTTATTATTGGTATATAAAGTACATAGAATAAAGCCCACAAAAGCAATAGTGCAGAAACAAGTTGTATTATTACTGGCCAAGAGACTCCAGTGAAATGCAAAAAATAGCTTAGTATTATAGCTATCAATATTATGGCATTAGCGCGCGCGTTATATCGACGTCGTTTAGACATAACAACACCCTACAGATTATTCTTTTTCTTAAATTCTTCATAATGCTTCGTCTGGTCATTATGAAGATTGGCGCTGCTACTTTCTCGAATATTACTCTTCAAAAAAGCTAAAATACTTATTGCACGTTCGGGGGTTGCATTCACCGGATCAACATATTTCAAAAACCTTAATACGCCATCAATATCTTTTTCGTTCAGGTCATATCCAATCTGGTCTTTTTGCTTGCTCATATTCATGATTATATCACTCATCTCTTTCCTCCTTATTTATTATTACTTTTCCATCAACATACCTAAAACCCAGCTCATCAAGCTGGTTATACATGCGCATTAAACTTGCCCATAAAGTGTTCCACCTGGAGTCATCTAGGCCTGCCAAATAGGACAAAGAAGTGAAAGTTGTCTCTTTTCCACAGTTTGACCTCTATCGATGGGGTCATTTTTGTTGGTTCTGCAGTTCATTTTTGCGTTCTCCAAAATTTGCTTACTTATACGAGTTTTCTCAGCAATTGAATTAACGAAATCCTTGAGCTTAACAGATATAGAATTGTCTTCATAATCAACCGATTCAAAAAGTTCTGCTAAAATCGTACGTTTTTGTTCGTTTGTTAAACCCTCATGTAAAAACTCGTCTTTTGCATGTTGGGTAAGCTTGATTAAGCCAATAGCTTTTTGATGGCGTTCTTGGCTGGTCGAATCAGCAATCATAAGGTCGTCTTTAAGCTGCTCAATTCGGTCTTTAATATTGGCATGTTTTGAATCATAGCGCTCTTTGGTAATCTCGCCGGCTATTTTGTCGTCATAAAGCATCTCATCCATCCTAGTTAGCCTAAGAATACGTGTTTTAATTGTTTCCTTATATGCTTCGGCTTGTTCGGTATTATCTTCAAAATCAGTCTCAAGGCGTTTGACGAGCCAATCCACAACAGCTCGAGATGGACTAATGAGTTCACCCATCTTTTTAATTAGTACCTCCTGTGCAGTCTCTTCGCGAAGATATTTGTTTCGCTTACAGTCCGGGGTAATGTGATGACAGGTGCCATAATAATGTCCCTTGTGTTTCTCCCAAGTTATTACCTTGCCACAATGGCCACATTTGATGACGTTTTTCAATGGAACATCATGAATCCGTCTTTTCAGTGATTTTTTGCCATGTAATTTATCCTGAACTGCTTTGTAGACTTGCTTGGTTATTATCGGTTTATGCGATCCGGCATAAGTTTCATTATTGAACTGAATTATGCCCATATAGTAGGGGTTCTTTAGTAGTCTATGAACGCCGTTTTTATTAAGCGGTTGATTATTATACGTTGTTATTCCAGTTCTACTAAAAAAATCTTCAACTGATCTGATTGTGCCATCTGCACTTAAATATAATTCAAATCCTTTAGCAACTATCTTTGCCGTTATGGGGTCAGGAACATGAATTCGTTTACCGTTTTTGATTGCCGTCGTATAGCCTACTGGCGGTCGAGACGGCATCCAACCTTGGGCAAGCTTTTCTGCCCAACCTTTCATGGCTTCTTCGCGTAGGTTATCTGTATATTTCTTGGCGACAGCAAGATGTATATTCCACATAAACTTGACGTCGGACTTAGCTTCCTTATGCAAACGGAGGCTTTCTTTAACGGCGTGTAGCATCCGATCGGGATCACCTTGAAGCCAGTCATCGATCGCGACGGCGTCTTTCATGTTACGTGTCAGCCTGTCGGTTTTTTCGACGGCAAGGTTATAAATACCGTTATTTGCGATATAGGTAAGTAGCTCTGTAAATATCCTGCGACTTTGTTCTTTTGAGGCGGTCTCGGCAATCTTGTAGATTCTTACAACTCTGAGGCTATTATCCAGGCAGTAAGCCTGTAGCAGCTTCAGTTGCGAGTCCAATGAATAGCCCTCGTCTTCTTGCGACTTAGAAGATACCCTAGCTAAAATCACACAAGTTTTTTTATTTGTGTCCATATCCACCCTTACCGGCCACAATCTGCCGCCCATTTGCTAATGTTTCGAGTATGGTAATCAGGCTACGTCCAGTCTTTTCGGCCTCGTCAATACTGATTTTACGATCGTTTTGCCGTTCCAATATAGCCCTCAGCTCATCGATTGCAGCTTCGCTGATTATAAAAGACCGAGTTGCAATCGCAATATCGCTTTGAAGATCATCGTAGCTGTCCATACTCCCTCCTGCTCAAAAAGAGCGCCTTTATACGCGCTCATTTATCGGGTTAATAGGGTATTGTTACTAGCTTTTTGCCGGACGACCACGGCCGGATCGTTTTTCAAGCTCTTCTTTAATTAACGAAGCTAGCTTGTCATCTCCAACCTTGGTTAAACCGGTTAAAACCAGTTCGCTCAATGTCATCTCTTTTTCGGCTGCTACAGCTTTGGCGCGTGCTTTAGCCTTACTAGAGATATCTATCTGCATCTTAGGTCTGACAGTCATGTTGTAATTATATAACATATTCGCCATCCCTGCTATCAACCTGATTATTAATGAGCTTTGTATGATTTAATTGTACTACTAGTAGTACAATTAAGCAATACTTTTTATGCTTTTTTATTAAACATTTTACTTCCAATGCACTGGTAGTAAATTAGATAACTTTAACAGTAGTTTAATATCGCTTTTTACTCTTTCTTCTTATATACTACGTATAGTAGAGTGAGTATATTAAAGTGAGTGAAGACAAAGTAAAATTAACGGCCTGGCAACAGCGGGTATTAAAGCACCTATTTAAATTCCGTTTCCTATCTACACAACTATTAGCTGACATTCTGGGTATTAGTCGTCGAGGCGCTTATCAAGTTCTAGAAAGTTTAGTAAGTAATGGGTTAGTAGATAAGGTTTATGAAAAAGACTATCGTTATGCTAAAAAGCCGGCTTATTATTATCTAAACAAGCAGGGTGTTACGTCTGTCCGTAAACTGCTAGATGTTAAAGAATCTGTCGTTCACACCCTATACAACAACCCCAAAGCCCCGGAAGAGTTTATTAGCCATTGTCTTGCGGTTGCAGCCTATTACGTTGCCACCGTTCGCTTATCGCCGCCCGAGACAAACATCTTCACTAAAACCGAGATTAATAAATTAACGCAGTTCCCTAAAAATCGCCCAGATTTATATATACAAGCACCAGACGGCAAAGAAGCAGTCATAGTAGTGGCAGACAACCAACCTAAATATATGATTCAAAAAAGACTAGATGAGATTATTGACCACTCTGAAGACGAAGGCTGGCCAAGCGGTGAGTACCCGCATATTTACTTTATATTAAAAGATGACCATGCAGTACACAGTTTCCTTTACATAACTAATAAGAAACTAGAAGACATTGGCTTTGACGAGGGTGAAATTCATATACTAGCAACATCGTTTAAAGACATAAAAGAGGGGACTGGCAAACGAATTTGGCTGAATGCCTTCAGTCCGAAAACACCAACCTCCTTGTTTAAGTAGTTTTACGTCTTGCTCAGGACGAAAGAGTCTAATACTCTTCAGCTAGCATGACCGTCAACACCCGTTCGCATTCCGGATGAAGCGGATCGCACCACATCTGAAATGACGGATCGTAGTAGTCTATCTTCCAAAAGATATCTTTACTACCCCAAACCAGCTTGCCAAAGTCATGCTCGCCGTGAGGATCGTTGTCATCGTTGAACCTATCAAATCGCCTGACGGCTCTGACTAAGCCTAAGACGTCGTGCAACTCGAATATCCCTCTTGTCAAAGTCATGCCATTGACCTTCCTAAAGTTATCGTTGATACTTGCTATCTTCTTTTGCGTTGCGTTCATGTAGAACTCCTTTCTTATGAAGCGGTTCTAATTCCGACCACTTCTAAAGTAAGGGCACAAAGTGAGCTAGGTTCGTCAAGGTGGAGACTTGTACTACCTTGACGGTTCTAGATCGCTTTGTATAGTGAGGAAGACAGTGGGAGGAAACCTATTTGCAAAACACTCTGAGCCTTTTTTATGTATTGTTCAGGATATAATTATTCGACGTGTCCACGACGTAGTGAGTAAGTGTAGTTATTGTAATTGGTGGAAATGATTGTAAAATAGTAATATGGAATCAAGTTTGGAACAAGTATCTCAAGGCACCCTCAGTAATTGGAAGGCGGTGGGGGACTACATTTTCATAGCGATGCAAGAAGTTGCTACGGAGCTAGGTGGAGATGAGCTATCAGAGCGAATCGCACTGGAATCAATCTCTGACGACGCATTGCCTAATCCCGCTGCTCTAAAAACGCTTGAGATGCTATCTCCGGGTTCAGCTGATCGAGTCATAACACGTGCTGGTGAGGTTCAAAAACAAGATCACGAACGGGAACTTGCAGAGCTTCGCAAACCAAGTTTACGAAAATACGGTAGAGCTTTGCTTAATGGGGCTGCGAGTATTAACTTGTTTGGGACTCCGTCAAGCAAAGATCGCTAATACGATTCTGAATTACGGTTGTAACAATATTCACAATAACCCCCAATCACGGCTATGATTAAAACAGATAATTTAATGGATGAATATGTTATATACTAAATTTAGGCCCTGTGGTGGAGGCCTTCGGGAGAGCCTGGCAACAGGCTCTTTCTAGATGTTCGGTCCTCCGATATTAGCATCTCTTATTACCTTGCCATGTTCGATCCTCACGATCGACTCATTGCCGTCAAGTATTGATGTATCGTGTGTAGCGATTATTAGTGTGGTTGATTCTTTATATTTTTTAATCAACTTTAAAATTTCTACGGCCGTGTTGTGGTCGAGGGATGCAGTAGGCTCATCAGCAAAAATAATGTCCGGTTCTGATATGAGCGCCCTCGCGATTGCTACTCGTTGACGTTCACCACCCGAAAGTTCAAAAATTCTCTTATTCATGTATTGATCGATGCCAAGTTCATGAAGTAGCTGTTGCGCTTTAACTCGGTATGTATTGCTCATTTTTGGCGCACCGACAAGCACGTTTTCGATAACTTTTAAATATGGTACCAAAAAATGCTGTTGGAATATGTAACCAAATTTTTTACGACGCAGATCTGAAAATTGTTTTGAATTATACTTTTCAATATCCACCCCGTCATACATGATTTGCCCGGACGTCGGCTTCTTCAAGCCGGACAAAAGATAGATTAATGAACTTTTGCCACTGCCGGATGGTCCAAGCAATACAATTGTCTCGTTATTATTTATCTGCAAGTCAACATTATCTAAGACGAGATTCTCTCTATTGCCGTCTTTATAACTGAGTGTTAGATTTTTGCATTCAATCATTTCAGTCACGCCTCTCTATGATAGTAATCGGGTCCTGTTTACGCATTTTTGAAAGAATTGGTAATATGCTAAATATCGTTGCGACTATAGGTATGCATAGTGTATTTTCAAAAACATTCAAACTAAAGAAGTTCAATACGCTGCCTTGCGGGTTATAAACGAAATAGTTTAATAGGTATATGAGGAAATATGCCAACAAAAAGCCAATTGCCCAACTGATGATATTAAGAAAAAGGATTTCTTTAAGAATCAGACGATAAATAAAACTCTTACGGTACCCCATAGCCAAAAGAATGCCGAATTCGTCAGAACGCTGCAGGTATATCAGATACATCAGCGAACTGATTGATATCGATAATATGATAGTTACAGCCAAAATTACTCCAATTAAGGTAGTATTTATGGATGCGAAACTGTCGTTACTCTGCGTCATAATATTATTAAAGTCGGAAACTGTCGCATCATTTACATTTATAGCTTCAAGCGTTTTATTTACCGCATCAAATTTACCGGGTTTGGCAAATACCGCGTATTCTATAGGTTTTGTTATATCTAGTCCGTTTTTAATGTACTGCTTTTCGCGGTTTGATTGTGTACCGACGAAGGTAACAGCAGGACCGTCCAACACACCGACAATTTTATACGAACCCGACAAAAATTCCTTAGAGTCAACTTTATTGCCAACGATTTGTCCGAGCTCCCAATTTTTATTTAACATTATCCGTCGGTGCACGGCGATTTCGTCTGTATTATTTTTAGGCAAGCGTCCCTCTTTAACCACGTCACCGAACTTACCGAGAAGATATTTTGTGTTGGAACTATTTGCAAATGTACCGACTACTGCACTACCGCCAATTGAAAAGTTGGTGTTAATCCCGTCGGTGTCGCAGGGGATTAAGCGTTCAATATCAGTATCGGATTTTAACTTATCTACAACCGATTGGTTTAAATATAAATCGCTAGGGGAGCCCGCAACAAGTGAATACTTGGTGAGCGGTTGCGTATACACATCGAAAGACTCGTGAATTGAATTAATCATGACGGTTATTAGTGAAATGGCGCAGATTGACAAAATTAATACGATAAAGGTCATCAAGCCTTTTCGTTTGTTCTCTTTAAAGAATTTTAGGGCAGAAAATGGTTTCATTATATTTTCCTATGTTTGTCTGTTGGAAGTACTTAAAAATAACTATATATCATGCATTTATTAAAGTACAGCGGTAGTGTCGGAAATGTTCATACGATAGAACTAGGCTTTGTGGTGGGTGCATTCGGGAGAAGCTCGTGAGAACAGGAACTTTCTTTATAATGTAAAGAGGAAGGGTTTAAATGTGCTCACTCAATTGATATCTCTTTAACATTTTCGATAATGTTGCTTTTTATGATATTTATATACATTTTTTGAGTATCACTATCTGGTATTGATTCCTGTTTTCCTAGATTCCAGTTGCCTTTGTATTTACGCTTTATTTTATCAATACCGGATTTAATATCATTTCCGCCATAAACCAAGATAGTTTTTGCTTTTGGGAAAAATTGCCAGATTGTCGGATCAATTATCGAAATTTCACTACCTTTTTTGACTACAAGGATATCATGAGACTTATCGCTACTTAAAACGTTGTCTCCTTTTAATATATAAAACTCATAATTATTGTCATATGCAAATAACCATCCAATAATCAATCTGGATATTTCGCTACAACAATCAACTAGATATATACCAGATCTATTCGGTACCATGTCTAGAATTTTATTTTGCAATTTAATAATTTCTTGTTTATTCATAATTTAATTATATAGGATGGCTGGTGTTAGTGAATATTTCTGTATAATAAACACTAATGAATATTTATCTAGATATTGATGGTGTGCTCCTAGCAAACGAACTATACCCAGCTATGCATGCTGCTGAATTTATTAAATATGTATTGACCAACTATCCAGATTCTACATATTGGCTAACCACCCATTGCCAGGGTGACGCCAGTAGGCCAGTTCGAGATCTAGCTGATAAATTTGATACTGAGACCGTGGAGCTATTAAAGAAAATCAAGCCAACCACATGGTTGGACTCAGCTAATAAAACTGATGCGATTGATTTTTCTAAGCCATTTCTTTGGTTTGACGACGACTTATTTTATAAAGAAAAAGAAACATTGATTAAGCACGGAGTTCTTGAAAACTGGATTGAAGTTAATATACAGAAGGATCCGGACGCATTAGGTAAGTTTTTACATAGTTTTCCAATACCAATTAATAGTATTGAATAAATTATCATCCCTAGCACCATATAATATACAGGTTTGGTTGTTATAGGGTCATTATCCCAAATGGTTTATACTGAAATAGCCTAAGCGTGGATGTATTTAAAATTAAAGGAGAGAGATATGTTTAAAAAAAATACAGTTAATGCTAGCGAAGTCTCGGAACTTATTATTAAGGCGTTTAGTCAACTGTTAAAAGAAAAAGACTCAGAACAGCTTTTTAAAAGAGCCTTTGAAGCTAGTCGTCGCACGGCAGCAATACTTGGTTTTGAGTTTGTCTGTTTTTGGTTTTATCTTGTGTATGCGGACCTAAAAGTTAACGAGCCGCAAAATGCAAATAGATTTATGCATGATGTTATTGATGAGACGGCCAATACTTTAGACGCCATGAATCCCGATGGATTTCTTGGTCTTATACATCTAAAGAATGACGTACTAGAAAAGTATTTTTATGGTTCATGGGTACAGCTCCAGCCAAAAACACAAAAATGGATAGACAAAAATCATAATATCGTACAGCTAAAGTCTCTTGATGAAGAGAGTTGGTTGGGTCAGCTCACGCTGATTTATTATGCACATATATCGCTTGCTTTATTAGATAATAAAGAAGAATTTGACGACATCGGCGAATTACTAAAAATTTATACATATTGCTCCGCAACCGCCATTGGTTTCGGCAATGTTTTTGTTGATGAGTTTAAGAAATTTAAAATAAAATTTTGAGTTGGTTTTTACAGAATATCGATTTAATATAAATTAATCCATGATATAATTATCATTTATTTAGCTTCAGGTCTATAACCAAACCCTAGATATCTTCGGTCAAAATCTTCAGCGAATATAAAGCGTAAATATGCTATATACTAAACATAGGCCCTGTGGTGGAGGCCTTCGGGAGAGCTCGATTCATCGAGCTCTTCTTATTTGCCAAATTCTACCTAGTTTTAACCTTATTTTAATTACAATCATAAATCGGGGTGTTGGGTTTATGGCGGAATAGAGGTAAAATATTAGCAATGGGAATTATTGATAACAGGGACTCGAATACGCTATCTGCTGCACTCTCTGATGCACTCCAGACAGCAAAATCGTTAGATATATACACCGGATACTTTTTCTTTTCGGGTTTTACTGAAATGGCAGATGCCATCAAAGATGTTAACATACGGATCATTGTTGGTATGGATGTAGACCCTAAAGTAATATCGGCTAAGCGCATAACTGATGATATTGATTTGTCGCGTCATAGACTAGACTCCGAACCACCAACAATTACCGCAAAAATTAAGAACTACCAAGACTCATTTATAGCATTATTTAACAACACCGATCTTTTCGATAAAGATCGTATCGCTGGGGTTTTTGATATATTCTTTAAGAAAATCAGGGATGGATCATTAGAGATCCGCATGAATTCAAGTATTGACCATGCAAAGTTTTATCTTGTACACAACAAAGACGAAGTTTCACAAAATGGAGCAAATCCCGGAACGCGTTTCATGGGCTCTAGTAATTTTACTGTGTCTGGACTAAAGGGGCAGGGTGAACTAAATGATCGCAGAATTGATCCGGATGACTTTCACGAATATGAAAAAAGATTTAACGATGCCTGGGCCCAATCTAACTCTGTCCCTGTCCTCGATAAGAATGAGGCGGTAAATTTCATAGAGAGATTAAAGAACGAAACATCTCTATTTGAGGATCCAAGCCCTTACTTAGTGTATGTAAGGATATTGAAAGAACTTTTTGAAAAACCCGATACATCAACTATTAAAAAACCAGGTGAAACAACAAATGGGCTCTATTCCGATTTTCAATATCAAACAGACGCAATTATTAATGGAATAGATATCATAGATAAATATAATGGTGTTATTATTGCGGATGTTGTCGGTCTTGGTAAAAGTATTATTGCTTCAGGAATTGCTGAAAATCTTGGTAACAAAACTATCATCATTGCTCCACCACACCTTGAACAGCAATGGAAAGATTATGCATTTGAGTTTGGCATCACCGCTAGAATTTATACAACCGGTAAAATTGAGGCTGCACTTAAAGAGAATAATTACAGCCAAGTCCAAACCGTTATAGTCGATGAAGCTCATCGATTCCGGAACGAGGACACCCTCGACTACCAAAATCTGCATAAATTATGTCTAAAGAACAAGGTTATCTTACTGACGATTACGTTCAATCAATCGAAAATAAAACCGATTTTTTCCATGTTACAACCAGTAAAAATAGCTTCGATGCAAAACGTATTTTATTTACGGTTGGTACGCAAAAAGAGAAACTAGGAATCCCAGGAGAGGAAAAATATTTTGGAAAGGGTGTATCATACAGCACGGCTGTCGACGGCCCTAAATACAAAAACATGGATGTTATTGTTGTCGGCAGTGGGGATAGTGCCTGCACCAGTGCTGTTTTTATGAGTAAAATCGCTAAAAAAGTATACCTGATGTACAGAAGTAGCAGTCTAAAAGCTGAACCGATTTGGATAGACCAGGTCAATAATAATCCCAAGATTGAAATACTACCTACAATCATGCCCACAAAAATATTAGGCACCACAAAGGTCAAACATGTTATTTGTAGTGACGGCAGGAAACTCGATATTGACGGAATATTCATTGAAGTTGGATCAACTCCTTCAGAATTTTTAATAAGTGAGTTAGGTCTTAAAACTGATGATAGTGGATATATCATTGTTGACAATAATCAAAAAACAAATATTAAAAATGTTTGGGCCGCAGGCGATATTACAACCAATTCTGGCAAATTTAAACAAATCATTACATCAGCAGCAGAAGGTGCTGTGGCAGTTTCAAGTATTTACAATGACGCAAAGTCATAAGGTTAGATCAACGCTATTATTCCAGAACTATTTTTGTCTTTAATGATTATGCTAAAATTAAGTTATGGCTAATAAATTATCTAACAAAAACAAAAAATCTAATCGCCTACGAGCAGCCGTTATGGGATCAAACGATGGGATTCTGTCAATATCAGGGTTAGTTATCGGTATTGCAAGTGCTGGTGGTTCAAAGATTTTTATTCTAACAGCCGGATTAGCTGGAATTGCAGCTGGAGCAATATCTATGGCTGCAGGTGAATACATTTCAGTTAGTGCTGAAAGAGATAACGAACAAGCTTTATTACATAAAGAGAATCTTGAACTTCGTGATAGACCACAATATGAACTGAATGAACTAGCCACATTGTACAAAAATAGAGGTCTAAAACCTGAGACAGCACTGGCGGTTGCGAAAGAGCTTACATCAACAGACGCCTTACTGGCGCATTCTGCAATGGAACTGAACATTGATCCCCAGCATTTAACAAATCCTTGGCATTCGGTATTTGCTTCAGCATTGTCGTATACATCAGGCGCAACTATTCCACTAATCGCTATCATGTTGCCAACTGGGGCATTGTCTATACCGCTAACATTCATTTCTGTTATATTTGCGCTGATCTTGACAGGATACATTAGTGCAAAAGCTAGTGGGTCAAACAAAATTAAATCGATACTCAGAGTCGTAGCGTGTGGCGTTATAGCTATGGCGATAACATTCTCAATAGGCAAGCTGTTTAAGGTTGCAGGCATATAGAATAAAAATTATATATTAAAATATTTTATCGGAATAATGTTTGACAATTATACTTCGTTTATGTTAAAATTCTTAAGGATGATTAAAAAAACAAATAAAGCCTCTGCCTTTACCATCGTCGAATTATTAGTAGTCATAGTTGTTATAGGCATCCTAGCTGCCATTACTATCGTTGCTTTTACCGGTATTAGCTCCAAAGCTACAGCTGCTTCATTACAATCAGATCTAAATAATGCTTCTAATAAATTAAAGCTATACCAAGTCGATAATAGTCAATATCCACAAGGAATGGCTGAAACTGCAACTGGTAGTCGAATCTATTGTCCAACAACACCAGTTGATACTAGATACTGTATTACAGCTAGTCCTGGCAACACACTAGACTATAGCTCATTATCGCCTTATTCAAGTTATACTTTAACGGCCACGAATACTGCTAGTACAACCGCCTACCGAAATACCAATAGTACTGCACCAGTTGCGTATAGCCCTGTTATTTGCACTGGTGGGACAATAACAACCGACGGTTCATACAAAGTTCATAAATTTACTACGGTTGGAACAAGTACACTATCATGTAATGGCAATATAACCGGTGCTCAAGTTCTAATTGTCGCCGGTGGTGGCGGTGGACGATCTAATGCCGGTGGAACAGGCAGTGGCGGTGGCGGAGCGGGTGGGCTAATCTCCAGCACAGCGGATATTTCAGGTTCGATGAATGTTGTCGTAGGTGGTGGGGGCTCGGGTCAGAATGCAGACAACAGTGGCTCGCCGTCTAACGGGAGTAATTCATCATTTGCAGGCCAAATTGCCATTGGGGGTGGCATGGGCGGATCGGTTTCTGCTGGAAATCCCGGGGGTAGTGGAGGTGGTGGTGCTTGGGTCAATGTTGGAGGTTTGGGTACTAGTGGACAGGGTCATGCTGGAGGCGATTCTCTAATGTGGCTCGGAAATATACTGTATGGTGGCGGAGGAGGTGGTGGGGCTGCTGCGAATGGTGGGTTGCCCGGCCAATGGGGCAGTAAGCCTAATGGATTTTATGCCGGTGACGGTGGTGCTGGGATAAATAGTGATATTGTTCAAAGTGGTACTAATGTTGGATATGCAGGCGGAGGTGGAGGTGGTGCTATGTATGGAACCTCTAGCACAGGAACCCATGGTGGTGGCTATAGCTTAGGGAATGCTGATGCAATATCTGGCACCGCAAATACCGGCGGTGGTGGTGGTGGTGCGCAGCAAAATTATAGTTCTGGTGCTGGTGGATCTGGAATTGTTGTCATTCGTTATCTATTCCAATAAAAAATTCATCTATGCAACTTCGAAACCATTTTATAGTTTTTTTATCTGATTTGATTATAATAGCATAGTAATGCTACGCAAAAAACGAAAAATTATAATTATTTCTATAACAATTATTTCTCTAATTCTAGTAATATTTGTATCAACTGTTAACTCAAAATTATATTATCAAAACAATAAAGTTTACACTGCTAGTTTATTTGATATCCCAATAATTGACCATGTTGTGATAATAGTTGATGAAAATAAATCACTGGATTCACTATTCAACAACTCTAATGCACAATATATAAATAAACTAATCAAAATTAGTGCCGTTGCAACAAACTATCATGCGGTTTCGAAAAACCCCTATATCGCATTGACTAGTGGCTCTTCAACAAATATATCAAATAGTTGTAACCCAAAAAAATATGTTTGTCAGGCTCATGTCGCTAATATCACAGACGAGATAGAAAACTCGGGAAGAACCTGGAAAATGTACGCTGAGAGTATGCCAATTAGTTGCGACTTCAAAGACACAAAAAAATATGCTACCAGGCATAACCCGTTTATATATTATAAGAGTATAAGTAGCGATAATACTCAGTGCTCAAGTCAAATTGTACCTTTCAGTAATCTGAAAAAAGACATAGACAATTCAAATTTACCAAACTATTCCTTTATTAGCCCAAATTTATGTAATGATATGCATAATTGCCAGGTAAGCATTGGTGATAAATGGCTATCTCAAAATGTGCCAAAAATCTTATCTTCATCGGCCTTTACAAAGCAAAACTCACTTCTAATTATCACTTGGGATGAAGGAGATCGATTGGATAGCAGGGTATTGACACTTTTTATGGGTTCAGCAGCTAGGAAAAAATATATATCTGTCGAACCATATAATCATTACTCAATACTAGCAACAATTGAATATCTTTGGGATTTAAATCCATTAACAAAAAATGATAAAAACGCGTCAATCATGAGAGATATGTTAAATTAACAGCGTATGATGAAAACTAGGTTTAATGGTTATCGTATAAACAATTGACTTATATTGCGTAATGTTTTAATATAATAATGAATCCATTTGGATTTGATTGGACAACTTTCGGTCATATTGGAGGATAGTTGACTAGAATCGTAATTGTAGAAGGTGAGGTAACTGCTATCAAAACAGACGCATTGATAGCCGCTATTAACCCCTCGAAGTGCGTGAAAGGTAAGTTGCACGAGCAGATTAAGAGTCGCTCAGGCAATCTGTTCCACGCACTGGCCGAGGCAGAAATGCCTCCATCGTCAGCCAATCATGTGCATGAATAATATCTGGTTTTAATGAAACAACCATCTTTTCAACGAATTCAACATAGCGTTTTTGAACGCCACGCATATCACTCAGATCGGATATATCAGATTCTGATAACGATTTATCAAAAACTTTATTACTATCATATGCACCTAGTCCATATCGTTCAAGAGGAGTTAAATCAGTTGCACTGTGAATATTCATAAAATCTATATCAGGATGTTTTGCCTTGTATGGAACTATAAAATCAACAGTCGCACCAGAGATTGCGAGTGCTTTTGACATATGATAACAGGCGACACCAAGGCCACCACTGTTATGAGGAGGAAGTTCCCACCCGAGCATTAGTATATTCATATTACTCTGTGCGCCAGTGTCAACTTCCGCTGACTAGCCACTCCTTTATTTTATGTGTATATTTATGCACTAATTATAAGACGAAGCTTGTGCTTTTACAACCTATAAATTGTCATATTTTTCTGTTACAATATTGAAGTTAGCTAAATGACAAAGGGGCATAGTACAACGGCTAGTATATGGGTCTCCAAAACCTAAGATCGTGGTTCGATTCCACGTGCCCCTGCCAAACAGGACAAAATGAAAACAACAGAGGTAAATCGGTTCGATTATTTCGGTTATAATTCAATTAAATTTATTTTTGTCAAAACTACCTCTGTTAAAAAAGTTCTATTCCATGTGCTCCCATTGACGAATGTAATATTTATTACATAAACTTAACATTTGCAATAATTTTATATTGCTGTAACAATTTCCAGGGCTAGCTGGAGAAGAGTGGCAGAGTCTCTGCCGTAATCTTTTTTTGGTTTTCCGTCGATATTATCATCAGCAATTAAAAAACCAGCAAAATCAATAGATCTAAATTTAGCCACGGACAGCAGTGATGCCATTTCCATATCAACGGCCAGACAGCCATTTTGCTTCATGGTTTTCAGTTTATTTGATGTTTCTCTATAGACAGCATCGGTCGTCCAAACTTTTCCTGACAGGTAATTCATGTTATGTCGAGAAAAGACTTGCTCCATGATTTGAATTAAAGTTTTATTCTGATCAACCTCATCGCTTGGTGGTAGATAGTGGTAACTCACGCCCTCTTCTCGAACTGCAACTGTAGGAATAATGATGGTATTCTTAGCAATATTCTTATCCAATGAACCACACGTACCAAAAGCCACAATTTTATTTATTCCACTGGCAATAAGAAGCTCTAAATCTACGGTAGAAGCCGCCCCACCAATGTTTGGGCAAATTAATAAAATATCTTCACCTTTATGTTTATATATGCGAAAGGCACTAAAGACCCTACCACTGTTATTCTTTGCCGGAAAAGTCTCTAGTGTTTTGTTTTTTTCAACGTAATCTTCCCAAACCTCATCGTCAAAAATCATTAGTGCTTTTTTAGGATGGCCAATTAAATTAAGACTTTGCGGGTTGAATATGGCGTTTTTATCAGAATCAAATGTTATCATTTTTTTTACAATTTACTATTTAATAGTGTATCACAAAGGTTGACAAAACAGCATTATGCTTCTATTATACGCATGACTGGTTCTCCTCCTTAGGAGTAGAAGAACTAAGCACCTTGAGAAGGAGCAATTAGTATGAATAAGTTTGACTTCATATGTCGACCCAAAGTGTCATGGCTCACAGTAAATCGTCAGTGTAACTTTCGCTGTCTGTGGTGTTATGGTGAGGATACTCACTACAGCCCCAAAGACACGATGTCACTGGCGAGCGCCAAAGAGCTAGTCCAAGTCAACCTCGACGCAGGTGTGAAGTACATCAACCTAATCGGTGGTGAACCAACCTTGTGGCCGGATCTCCTTGAGCTCAACGAGTACTGCAAGCAGGTTGGTATGACCACCTGTTTAGTAACGAACGCGGCGCGATTCGGAGACGATGAGTATTGGGCTGCTTACAAGCAAAGCCCATGCGATGAAGTTTCTGTATCGGTAAAGAGTACCGACAGGGACGAATATCAACTCATCACGAAATCCGGCCTCTTCGATCAGACGATGAGGGGGATTGAACGTGCGGTCAGTTTCTACAAGGCGGGTGTTTCAACCGTTTACAACAGCCGTGTTGGCATCGACGGGCTAAAGCGCATTGCTGTCGATTGTCGAGAGCTTGGCGCTAATTATTTCGTTGTTGATCTCTGCACACCAGTGATTAACCGAGATGGAATAGACAAGGGCTTCTCGATAGAACCGGTACAGTTGGCGAAGGACATCATGGTCATACAGCCGTTTCTCGACGAGTTGTACGACGGAAAAGTCGAGATCGCAATATATATCCCGTTGTGCCTATTCCCCGAGTCTTTCATCGAGCACATGATGGAAAGACGTCAGTTAACTACCATCTGCCACGTCTACGACCGCAGTGGGCTCAACTTCGACGTCAACGGTGACGTGATGCTGTGCAACCAACTGTTTGACTCGTGCATTGCGAGAAAGACGGCCGATTACAGCGACGGCACGAGCCTGCTGAAACACATCAACAACAAGAGCGTTCGTGCCGACTACAAGCAGTTGCTACGTTACCCGGCCGAAGCCTGCAGCGACTGTCGGTGGAATTTGGACTGTAGAGGAGGTTGTCTCCTCAATTGGGTCCAGTACGATTCGTCAATATGCCACGCCGCTCCAAGGATAGCCTAGGCTATCCACGGGCAGCATGGATATAGGTGTTCTGTAAATTTCGACCTCGAGGAGGTGACAAGATGACCAATCTTATTTCTATGATGAAGAAGTCCGGATCGACGGTTGTTCCGGTACCGGCCGCTTCATCGTCTAGCTGCGGCAGTCAGGGCAGCAACCATCGCTGCAATTCGGGCAACTGAGAGCGTCCGGACGCGCCCCCTCACTGCAAACCTCAACCGATGCCAGCCGTTCGCGGCTGGCATCTTTTCTTTTTAGAGATATACTTATTATATGAAACATAACTATAAAATCATTTATGACATCAATAAAGACATGTGGAATTGGCGCGGAGCCTTATCAGACTTCCGGATGGGCTATAATTGGTTTGATAATATTGATAACGAAAAAGATCGTAAAATTGCAAATCAAATTGTCGGTCTAAAAAAACAGCCAGCCGAGCTAATATTAAAACCTTATCTAAAATTGAAAAAACTAGACGAAAACAGTAATTTAAATAAATTTATCCTTATTGCCGAAAAAGAATTTAATGATAAGTTTGAACACGCATGTCTAATCCTGGAACGTATTACAAAACGTCCAATGACGTCTGATGAATTTTTATTTTATATTACAACCTTTCCGCGCATGACTTGTTTTTATGATAAATTCATAATTTACATGTATGACTCGGTTGAGGGAGTTTGGGGTATGCCTATCGACGGATTCCTACACGAAGGTCTTCATTTTCAATTCGAGCACTATTGGCGAAATAATAACAGTTCACAGGTCTACAAATTAAGCGACAATGATTATTTTTATCTTAAAGAATCGTTGACGGTGATCCTTGATGAAGAACTAAAACCGATAATCAGTGTCCCTGATAAAAGTTATTCGGAATTCGCAAAACTACGTGGGCTCCTACACAAGCATTGGCGAAAGTATCATGATTTCGACAAACTAGTCGAGTATGGACTAAGAGAATTAGAAAAAACTTCAAACCACGTCCATTAGCGCATCCTTACGAGCTTGTCTTATTTTATCTTCAACACCATTTCTTTATACCGATAAAATGCAACATTTCTTCCACTACATTCAATAAGACAATCCGTCTCATTAATTCGCAACTATCGTTTTAAGATAATATATTTAAACTACCTTCCCATAGTATCTCGTCGTCTATTATTGCTAGTTTCCTATGGTGTCCGGTAGTAAATAACACTAGAACACCGATGCTTTGTAGTTTCGCTATGGACCAATAAGCCTGATCGTATAATTCCGAACTCTGTTCACCAAGTGGTTTGGTATTAACTATTACTTTTACGTTTTTATTTGTAAGCTTGTCTATTACTGGCAGTAGGGAAGTGACACGCTTTTTTGTTAAAAACGGGCTTTCGATGATGGCTCTGTTCTTTGCGCCCTTTAAGTCCTTAATAAATGCCTTATAGAACCCATTCTGGTCGTAAAGCTTCGACAAAACTAAATTATCAGAGTGATTATTCCTCTTTAGAAACATCTCTTTTCTCCTTAGAAAAACTAGTTATACCACAATAGGTTCGGTAATCGTCCCGGAGCCCCTGCCAGATTAAAATGATCTACGCCTGCGTAGGTCAATTTAATTTGACTAGAGATTCGTGAAATAGAGCCACGATTCGACAGCTTTGCTGGCGATAATCGTGATTCGTGAAGCGTAGTGCAGCAAAATTAGCTTGCTCATTTTGCGCACAAGCGGAAATAGGAAGCTTAGCGACCGCCTTCCACGTGCCCCTGCCAAGCATAAGCTTTTTGAATATGCTAAGATGAATTTATGAAAAAAGTTAAAGCATTGTTATCAAAACATAAAGTAATTACTTTTCTTATACTATTCATAACTTTAATAGTTGCTGGATTGCTTGTACCAATAGATTCCTACGTTCGAGCCGGGTCTGAGCCATGTAGCTTCAATCGTCATGAGTTAATCTTTGGTGGATCGCTTGAGGATGTTAGGCAACCTATTAGACCATACATTGACAGCAGCGGAAGAAAATTTGTGCTCGGCCACCCTGCGTGCGCTAAAGATTTTCTATACCTTTTATAGCTATTTGTTGCGAAGTACGTCCACTAGGGGCTGCCACGCTTATGCACAATATATATAATCTCAGTATTTCTCGAGTCTTTTTGTTACAATTAAGAAATGAGTGAAACAAATAACCCAACAGCATTATTAACATTTATAAGACATGGCGAAAAAGATAGCGATGGAAAGCTTACACATCGAGGGTTCGAACAGGCTCGTGATCGCGGTTGTAGATTGCCATCACTTAATGGCCAGATTGTATTATTTCACAGCGGAGTAGGCCGAGTAAAAGATACAGTACGTACGGCTGCAGCCCATTTGGATCTTAACGAGACGTCCGAGGAGCATCTTGAACTTGGCGAGCATATTGTTGACTATGTTGCTCCTGGATTGCATTTTCTTACAGTTCCAAGTAATAAGGGAAGTTATCATGATGTTTGGGAAAATACTGAGCATTCTCGAGAAGCAATTGACAACCGTATGAGAAATTACCTACGTCTAGGAGACTCGTCGCCAGAGCCTGGTGTATGGTTATCACCAAAACAAATGGCTCAAAATGTTGCTCTGATGATTGGTGTTGAAGTTCGCTTTGCTAACATGACCGCATCTCCAGTCACTTTCGTAAACGGCACTCATGAGCCAATTATTATGTCGTTCCTGCATTACTTTCTCCATGATTTTAACCCTCGCGACATCGATACTGTAAGTGAAGTGGGGGGTTCGGTAGATTTCGCCGAAGGGTTTGAACTCTTTGTCGAAGATAAAAACCAGCATCATTCAACAGTTACTTTACGCTTTCGCGATATTGAAAGAGGCGTTGACCTTGATGCGGTTCGAGCTTTTGCATATAGCTAAAGTGAAAGGTTTTTTTGTTATACTAAACACATTATGAAAAAGAATAACAAAAGCAATAAGCAATATGCTTCTGAAATTGTTGGCTGGTATGGAACGTTTGCAATCCTACTTGCTTATGCGCTTGTTAGTTTTAAGATTATTCCCGCAAATAGTTATACCTATCAAATACTAAATTTGACCGGAGCCATTGGTATAATAGTTATTTCTATAACCAAAAAAGCCAAACAACCAGCCGCATTAAATATCGTATGGGCAATTATTGCTTTATTTGCAATTTTTAATTTATTTATTAACAAATAGATATACGCTATAAGATCTAAAATAGTCCACTAGGGGCTGCCAAGCATAAGCAGTATGAGAAAGTCTCCAAAAAGAGGCTTTTTTGTTATTATATAAATGTATGGTTAAAGATATTAGAATTGATGAATACATTTCAAAACTTTCTAAATGGCAAATAGAAACGTGTAAAAAGCTAAGAAAAATCATTCATGATTCTATCCCAGAAATTGATGAGACTATAAAAAGGTCTAATCGTCCATACTTCACCTATAAGGGGAACGTATGTGCTTTGCAAGCTACAAAGGACCATATTAACTTATTTATCTATGATCCGATTGCTGACGATCCCGAGAATATCATTAATCAGGGAAAAGATAATTTAACAGCACGTTCAATTCAAATCTATCAAGATACTGATATTAATGAATCTGCCTTAAAATGCTTGTTAATTTCAGTTGCCGATAATAATCGCCTCGGTGGTTGGCGCAATGTTATGAAGAGTTCGAAGCCAACCCACTAAAACAACACCAATATGGTTCTAACGTCGTCTAGGATGCCCTGCCAAATAAATTAGACCTGCGTTTACGTAGGCCTAATTTATTTGCAGAGATTCGTGAATTTGAATCAGGATACGCCAGTTTACTGGCGGTAATCGTGGTCGGTGAAGCGAAGCGCCGTGAAAACGTGTTAACATGTTTTCATAAGCAAGCGGAAAAGCAGAGCGCTTTCCACGTGCCCCTGCCAAGAGAAAATTTAAAATTGTCTAATCAAAAGTGATATAATATCTATATGAGCGAAGATCAATTTACGAAATTATTTAAATACATGCAAGAGTTTCGTCAAGATGTCGATGGTAAATTTTCGATAGTCGATAAGCGTTTCGATCTATTGACAGACATCATTGACGGTTATGCTAATAAAATCGACACTTACGCCCAAGAAATGGCTGCAATGGATCATAAAATTAGTCGCTTAGAGAAATACATTCAAGTTCTGGCAGATAATGCCGGTATAGATCTTGATAAAGTTCATATATAGAGTTTCGTTTTTCATCGTTTTACCTATCATTTGTTAAATTTCATCAATATGTCTAAATCCCAGCTCATAGAGCTGGTTATACATACGTAGTGAGCTTGCCCATAAAGTTTTCCACCTGGAATAATCTAGGGCCTGCCAAACCGGACAAAGTTGGTGATCGATTAATTGCATGTTGCAGACAATTCTTTAATTAGCAATTAGTGATACCTGCAATCAATGAAGTTCTAACTTCGTCTAGGAAGCCCTGCCAAGCATAAGCATCATAAATATTATTTATGCTACAATTTAAATATGGACAAGCCAAAAGTAAAAAAGCCATTTCTAAGCTTTTCAATGGGCGGAAGAGGGAAAATGTACCTATTGCTATTGATTTTATTTATTTTTGTTATTATTTGTATAGCTTATGGTGGAAACGAATTTAAAAAATCCTTTGATCCAAAATATAATCCTGATATATCACTATAAAAAAATTAATTAATAAGCAATAAAGTTCTAACTTCGTCTAGGATGGCCTGCCATGCTTATGCTTATAGTTGTTTAGCAAATTTGTAATTATATTTGCTATACTAAAAACGTAAATGAATAAGAATATCAAAATAATATTAGTGTTTTCAATAATACTACTTTTTGGAGTAGTTCTATTGAGTGGTTTTTTTATACCAATAGATTCAGTAAAAGCGAAACCTGATTGCGGCAAAACACACAATAGCTTAATTCTAGGTGATTCACTGAATGAAATAAAAAGCGGTCAAAGTTGTCAGTCCGATCTTTTTTTTGGAGGAAGTGGGGGTGAGCTTCAGGATTACAAACTTTACTTGTTTTAGTTTCCAGTAATACAAAACTGCTTAGCGCTTACTTCCACACATTTATTAAATCAATTAATTACGAAAGACTTTATTATAATTTTATATTAGAATAAAATGTGACTATGAATAAAAAAACGATAACAACTTTTTCTTTATTGTTCATAATATATATATTTTCATTTTCACAGTCAGCATACGCGGATATGGCGTCTGTAAATGGGGATGGGGCTGTGTATGCAGACGATCTTTCGCTGAATATTCTTTTAATTGCTATTATTTTCATAACAATATTTTCTGCCATAGGTCTATTTTTAATTAGGTCGAAAGTGGGTAAGAAATGATACTATTTTTTATTTACATAGTCGCAGCTCTACTAATTTCAATTGCCGTCGAAGTACTTATTGCTTTTGTGTTTGGGTATAGAAAAAAATTAGAAATTTTAGCTATTATTCTAGTAAACTTGATAACCAATCCTTTATTAAATTATATTATTACAATCAGACTTAGAAATATTAGATATAATCCAATGTATGATCCATCCGGACAATATACAATATTAATATCAGAATTAATCGTGATAATAGTTGAATGGTTATTATTAAGATTTGCTTTACGCAACAAGTCTATTAAGCTTATGATGTTGTCTATAACAATGAACATCGTTTCGTATGTCGTTGGTCTAATTATTACCTATTCCTTAATTGATGTGTTTAAGTAATGGTTGCTAGAACAGACTTAACAAAAAGTTCTAAAATCATCCACTAGTGGCTGCCAAGCATAAGCACAATGAAAGACTTCACGATTGGAGATTATTGATTATGCTATACTATGGTTATGAATATCGCTAAAATGCGCAAATCTTCTGGTCCTGCCCGATCTGACGTTCAAACAGGTGGGTTTACAATTGTTGAACTGCTGGTTGTTATTGTTGTCATTGGTATTTTAGCTGCAATTACTATAGTTGCTTACACCGGTATTTCACAGAAAGCTTCAATAGCAGGCCTGCAAAGCGATCTTACTAATGGTGCCACTAAACTAAAATTGTATTACACCGAATACGGTGTCTATCCAGATTCGCCACTTAACGGAAGTAATTGTCCAAGTGGCACGGTAAACCCAGCGGACGCCAAGTACTGCCTAAAGTTTAGTCCCGGGGATACATATACTTATACATCAACAAGCCCTTATAAAACCTTTACTTTAACAGCGACAAATTCAAATGGCGTGACCTATATTATAACTGAAAGCACGGCACCATCTGTTCTTCCGCCTGTTGTAGCAAGTGGCGGTACAGTAACTTACACAGACTCAAGTGGGCTAAACCCAAGATCCAGTCCTTCGTATCCTGGCGGATATACTATTCAAACTTTTACAATTTCCGGAACTCTAACGGTCACAACCGGTGGCAATGTTAGTTATTTAGTTGTTGCGGGTGGAGGTGGATCTGCGGTTGGTGGTGGTGGTGCTGGCGGTTATCTTTCAGGAACAGATTCAGTATCACCGGGTGTAATAAGTATTACCGTGGGCAGCGGTGGAACATCGGGAACATATGTAGTTTCTGCAAATAATGGTACAAATAGTGTTTTCCGGTCCCACACTGCAATTGGTGGAGGAGGTGGCTCAACGCAATGTTATTATGGTAGCCCAAGCGCAGGTGGTTCTGGTGGCGGCGGCGGATTGTGTGGTACAGGTGGAACCAGTGGTGCAGCTGGTACGGCCGGACAAGGTAATTCTGGTGGTGGAAATGGCGGCTTTTACGGTGGTGGCTGTAACCCAAACGGTGGCGGTGGTGGTGCTGGCGGAGTTGGGGGCGACGCCACTAGTTGCCACATAAATGGTATTGGTGGTGTTGGTTTAGTAAATGGTATTTCAGGTACATCTATAACATATGCTATTGGTGGAAATGGCGGTGATGTTTATAATGATATACCTGGAACAAATGGAACAAATGGTCTTGGAAATGGTGCAAACGGCGGGGGTAGTAGTGGTCCGTGGGGTATCGGTGGTTCTGGCGTTGTTATTATAAGATATAAGACTTAATAGTCTTAAAAATCAAACACTAGGGGCTGCCGGCATAAACTAATTATATCTTTTAATTTATTGCTACAATTATTCTATGAAAAACAGAACTTCTTTTAGTCAAATACTATTGGCAACTTTATTTTTTGGAATTTTTGTTGCGATAGGTGTTTTTTCATATACCAATTACTACTATTCCAATCTTCATCGGTGCAGTCCATTATCTTCATCTGGGATCTGTTATATCTGTAACAATTGGGATCTTGCATTAAATATTTTATTTGCTTTACTTGTTATTAGCGCATTTTTAATATCATTTATAAAAATCAAGACAAAATACAATTTAATGAAATTGCGCACTCCAATTGTCGTTATTGCATTTGTTTTGTTAATATTTATTGTCTGGTGTGAGCACTTGAATATTGGCTAAGGTTATAAATACTAGTAATTTAGTGTCAGAATCATTTTTTTTATCTGTCCATATTCATCACTCTTTAGATATTGATTTGCGGCATCCAGACTTGAAAACGATCGAGTTCCCGTAACGCTATTGCCAAATGCCATCCCATATACTCCATCAATGTTTGGCTCAAAATTATAATAAAATGTATTAGAACAAACTGTGCCCGTACCAAGTTTTGTGTAATAGTCAGACAATCCGTAATGGACGCCGTATGTACCATCAGTATTTTTCATTATTGTATAACTTAACGTTACGGGTCCGTTTGCCCTAGTTCCGCTATCAGTATAGGTATTACTGATATATTTTGTAGCTACAGATTCGAGAGTGTTGTACTGTGTGCCTGTTTCACAAGTCCCGCCAAGTTGCATTCCAACGTCAAATTCAGCAATAGGCAAACCGCTATCATTATTAATAGCCACACTTCTTTCATAAAACGAATTATCACCACTTCGGCTTTCGACAACACTCCAAGTGCTTGGGTATTGAAACGAGATATTGTTTTTATCTGTTGTATATGTCTTATATTCGATTTTCTTAGCTACAACGGGTGTATTTGTCGATTTTGTTTGTTTTTGAGATGTAGAATCTTTGTTTGTCGTTGTATTCTTATTTATGAAGTTTTCGTAAAATATATATCCTAATGCACCTACAAGTGCAATTGTTATCACTACGGTTATTATCATTAAGTGTGCAAATCCAGATTGATTTTTTTGTTTGTTCACGATATACCTTTCGTAAAATATTCTTAGAATCATTTAATCAGAAATAAAGAATAAGCACAAGCAAGATTTAAATACGATAAATAACAAAAAGTTTTAAAATTAGCCAATAAGGTGGTAGGCGTATGCTTATAATGTTTTATAGCTAATTATTCTAATATTTACTGGTTATATATTCCTGCCACTTTGTTTTTAAATTGAATGCAATTGCATAAGGTAAGGTGATTTCAATTGCTGTACTATCCTTTTGTTCGGCATCATATTGAATATGATCAAGGTCTGTCTGTTTAATAAATAGTCGATAACCCTCTAATTCGGGCCAAAATACTCTAACGGCTTTGGAGCCGAGCCAATATTCTCCTGCAATTTTTACCCATAATTTTATCATTATATAGCCAGCTCCAACATAAAACACAGCTAGAAAAATATCAGCAATAAACATCATAATAATTCCACTGGTTAACGACCCAAAAGCCCATGGTCGATAGCTTACATTATTAAAATTTATACCTGCGATAAGACTAATTAAAAGAGGCCAAAGGCTTAACATAATTGCGAAAAATATTGCTCGTTTTGAAATTTCATAAGTCTTACTTTTAATATTAAAACCTTTATCTATGACCGAAGCTTTAACGCTTCGATTGAAATCCTCAATTGTTAATGATTTTGTTTGAACAATATTTTGGTTGTTTGCATTTATACCGCTAGAAAAGATACTAATTGCAATCTTTTCATAATCCTTAAGTGTTGAATATGCTTGACTATCAGAAACCAACACTTTATTTTTATCGATTAGCCGTATAACACGCCTTCGCTCAAGGTCAAACAGCGTTGCCTCAAGCTCCTTTTTACCACAATTCATGTCATACAAATATCCGGCTTCAGCAGGACTAATGTTTTTGGGCGGATCGTATTGAGCCACAATAGTATTTTCTCTATTTCTTTTGCATTCCTCTGCCTTTTTTTGAGTTAAAGCTACAACAAGAAATACAGGTAATATCAAAATACATAAAATAGCAACAATTACTGTTCCAATTATAAAAATTAAACCTAAGCCAAATACTCCATCGGCACTTATAGTAGTCGCAAACATAGTATTCAAACTATAACATAGGTACTTTCGCTACAAAAGTTCAAAAATCATAAACTCGGGGCTGCCACACTTATGCTTGTCGTATTTTGTCATAATTATCTAAGCTAAGTATGTTATAATATACATATTAAACAGATGAAATTATGTACGATATAGCAATAATTGGGGGCGGACCCGCAGGTTTAACGGCAGCAATTTATGCTATCAGATATAAATTGAAAGCGGTTACTATTTCACCTGAATACGGTGGCAAGATAAATCATGCGCATTCAATTGAAAACTGGCCGGGAGAAAAAAGTATTACTGGTAGTGAACTTTCCGAAAAATTATATGATCACGCAAAACATGTCAAAGCAGAACTTGTTGATGACTACGTTCAATCAATCGAGAAGAAAACAAACTTTTTTCATATAACTACTAATAAAAATGTTTACGACGCAAAACGGATAATATTTACAGTAGGTACACAAAAAGAAAAACTTGGCATCCCTGGCGAAGAAAAATACTTTGGAAAAGGTGTATCGTACAGTACGGCAGTTGACGGCCCGAAATACAAAAACAAAAATGTAATTGTCGTCGGCAGTGGCGACAGTGCCTGCACTAGTGCTGTTTTTATGGCAAATATAGCAAAAATGGTTTACTTAATGTACAGAAGTAACAGCCTAAAGGCTGAACCGATTTGGATTGACCAAGTTAATAACAACCCAAAAATAGAAATAATGCCGACTATTATGCCAAACGAAATCATAGGTGATACAAAAGTAAAACGAGTCATCTGCAGTGACAAAAGTACCCTTGATGTTGATGGTATATTTATAGAAGTAGGCTCAACCCCTTCGGAATTTTTAATTAATGAATTGGGTCTTAAAACCGACGAAACCGGATATGTTATTGTAGACAACAATCAGAAAACAAATGTCAAAAATGTTTGGGCAGCAGGTGATATTACAACAAATTCTGGTAAGTTTAAACAAATAATTACTTCGGCAGCAGAGGGTGCTGTAGCAGTTTCAAGTATCTACACTGAAACAAAATCATAAACCTCAATTCTGCGAATAATCCCAAAACTTTTAACAATATTGCTAATATACTGATATTATGTAATAATATTAAACATGTTTGAAAAAGAACCAACTGAAGAGAATAGACAGATAAAACGAATTGATACTTTGCGTGGTCTTTATGATGAAATTGAAAAGGATTGGATTGAAGTTGATTTAGATGGTTCAACCTGGACATTAAAGGGCGGAAGATTTGGTTCTGCTTTAATCGATACATATAATCCCAGGCAGCTGTGGGCATGTCGGGAAGATTTTGACGGCTTTGAGGAGTTCGAGATATGCCTTGACCCAACAAAGGAAGGGGTTTTCGAATCTTCGGTCGTTCTATACCCAGATGGCATCAACGATGAAGAGACGCGGAATTGGAAAATTGCTCAGCAAGAACTTGGCTTGACTGTGTTAAATGACCAGGACTGGGAAAGAGTTGATGAGCTTGTTGATTATCTGTCAAAACGCAAAGCGTTCAATGACATTGGTAAATCATTTACTGACAATTAATTGTCCATATTATCTATATGCCTAGAAAAAATAGAACAGATAAACATAGACTGCTTTCAATAGAGAAATTTGATTGTAATAAACAACGATATCAAAATTCCAAACTTGCTCAAAAAGCTGCCGAATATCAAATGCTAGAAAATATGACTATTGAACTATCTGTATATAAATGCGATTTATGCGGGTATTGGCACTTAACCAGAAGTGTTAATAACTAATAAAAAAATCCAGCAAACTTAAGCTGGTTGATTATATGAATCAGGTTGTTTACAAATTCTATGCCAAAGCTCGTCTTTTGGAAAAGTGATGGATATGTACGGCTTTTTCGGGCTTGTCGTTTCGAGGTTCTTTGCTGGAATAAAACTTTCGAAGTCTTTTATTTTGCCGTTTAAATTCACGCCGCATATCATAGATTGTTTCGGCCATTTCAAGCTCTACCTCGGTGGCTGTATCGGTACTTGCCTCGATATCATACGACTCAAGCGCTGTCTCAATATATTCACTGTGGTCAATTTTCAGGTTTTCGTTTTGGCTGTTTGTTTCTCTTTGGAAATCAGAACTTACCATAACTATTTCCCTCATTTATATTATTCGTTAAATAAGCACAATATTTTTATTGCCAAACACCTCCTTTCTGATCCCTCGCATAATGTTTATGTAATTATTATAATTAGTTGAATATATGTTGTATGTAAGGAATATCACATTTTAAACTTTTTAATTGCAAAAATAATACTTTAGTACTATATTGAAATTAGTACTATTTTGTGGTGGGAGAGGGAAAAGCGAAATGAAAGAATTAACAATAAAGAAGGTGAAGACATCGTCATTGGCTGGCTTCTACACAGTAGGGTTCGGAATCGTAGGCTTTATAATCGGAGCACTTTGGGCAATGTCAGCAACAATTCACTTCGGAACCGAAACACAAAGCGTTTTAAAAGGTTTAGCCTTTGGTCTAACCGCTGGATTCTTGGAGCTGTTTTTCGTAACCGTGGTTTACGCAGTAGTTGGCGCCGTAGTTGGTTTTATCAACGCGCTTATCTTTAATCTAGTTTCAATGTCATCTGGTGGCATTTCAATCAGTGTCAAAGAAGAAAAGTAAAAGCATTTAACAAAAAATGGGGCTCAATTGATTGAGCCCTTTTTTTGTAATTTGATATACTAAACACTATAAATGGAAAAGTTGATTCACAGAAACAATTCGAATAAGAAATCCAATCGTTTACGTGCTGCGGTGATGGGTGCAAACGACGGAATCCTATCTGTTTCCGGTTTAGTTATAGGGGTTGCAAGTGCCGGTAGCTCAAAAATAATTATTTTGACTGCCGGCGTCGCTGGAATTGTAGCTGGTGCAATTTCTATGGCTGCTGGTGAATACATATCAGTTAGTGCTGAAAGAGATAATGAAAAGTCATTGATTGCCAAAGAAAAACTGGAACTTGAAGAAAATCCAAAATATGAACTTGATGAACTGACACATCTTTATCAAAACAGGGGGTTGGATCACCCAACGGCTGTTAAAGTCGCAAAGCAGCTAACATCTGCAGACGCTTTAGCTGCTCATTCGGATATTGAACTTAATATTAACCTGGTTAATCTGACAAACCCGTGGAACGCTGTTAGTGCGTCTGCTACATCTTATACTTCCGGGGCAATGATTCCATTAATCGCAATAATGTTACCACTGGGTGTTTTTACTATACCGTTTACCTTTTTTGCTGTAATTTTTGCTTTAACAATAACTGGTTATATAAGTGCGACAATAAGTGGTTCAGGTAAAATTGAATCGATACTTCGAGTAGTTTTAATTGGTGCTGCGGCAATGGTAATTACATTTTTGATTGGTAGGTTGTTTAGAGTTGTTGGCATATAGGTCATCGTGATAACTACTAAAAAATATATAAAATCTGACACAAAATCACTAATTTTGACAATTATTCTTGTTGTCACGTTAGGATTTGTATTTTTATCTCAAATCCTAATAGCATTAGGTAGTATGAATACACAAAACTCATCATTTATTCGTCTTGGGATTGACCATATTGTGATAATTGTCGATGAAAACAAATCTTTTTCGTCAATAGTAAATAATCCTAACGCACCATACATTAATAAACTGTTAAGCCAGGGCTCTTATGCGGCAAATTATGCAGCCGTCTCAAAAAACCCATATATCGCGTTGACTAGTGGTTCATTGACGCATATTCCGAATAGTTGCAATCCTAAAATTCAAAAATGTCAGACATTGGTTGCTAATATTACTGATGAGATTGAAGCTTCCGGCAGAACCTGGGATATGTACGCCGAAAGCATGCCTAAATCATGTGATTTTAAAGACACAAAAAAATATACTATTCGTCATAATCCGTTCCTATTTTATCCAAGCATTGGCGGCAATACCAAGCAATGTAGGAATCAAATAGTATCATATGATGAGTTTCTTTCCGATATTAACAGTAAAGCATTGCCAAACTATTCCTTTATTAGTCCAAATCTTTGCAACGATATGCATAACTGCAATATAAACACGGGTGATAAATGGCTCTCAAAAAACGTTCCGATAATTTTATCGTCTTATGCATTTACAAAACAAAAGTCTCTTTTGATTATCACCTGGGATGAAGGTAGCAAGCACGATAATAGGGTACTGACAATATTTTTGGGTCCGGCTGCAAAGCAGGGTTATGTTTCGTTTACTCCATATAATCACTACTCGATTCTGAAAACTGTTGAAGCAGTATGGGGCTTGAAACCTTTAACATCAAATGACGGGAATGCTTTAGTTATGAAAGATATGCTAAAAAACTAGTGTTACACCGACAATATATAACGCGACTACAAATATCGAATCAATTCCGAGTCGTAGAAAAACTTTCTTTGGACGCACAATCAAACTTATTATATACACCGTCGTTAGTAATATACCTAGTGCAGCAAACCAAATATCAACCGAGCTGGCATTCCGCAGTACTGCATTGCCACTGATAATATCGCAAATTACAAAAAGTGCTGGCATAAAGGCGTTGCCCCCAAAAATATCACTCATCGCTAAACTGTAATCACCAATTTTTACCGAGGCTAAACCGGTACTAATATTAGGCAACGCTCCAACTAAGGCGATAAAGGTTGCTGCAAAAATACCCCCGTTAATATGAAATATAGTAGCTAGCTGAGAGCCAGTTGTCGCCAATCCGTAGCCGGCGACTAAGGTTGCGATGCTGGCGATGGCTAAGATTCCGAAAGCTTTTGTCATTTTTGCAGAACGGAAAATTGGGTGGTTTATTACGGCCCGACGTTCATGATGTTTGCGTCCTGGAGTTGCATCAATCGCCTCAGCCTTCCATGGCAACCCGTTGCGGGCTTTAAACACAATCCATAAACCGATTAACCACAGGATTACTATACCGACAGAAGCCAAGCTGATGACTGTTCCGGGTATAATAACAGGTGTTCTGATAGCGATTAATGAGGCAACCGTTACTAAAACCACAAAACTAGCTTCTAAAACCAATGTAAGTGACGCCGCCGAAAACGATATTGGTCGCTTGGAACCACTTTTATAATCAAAAATAGCTAAAACAACCGTTTGAATGGCAATTCCACCCAATAAAGTACCGATGATAATGTCATAATGTTGCTGGGTAGCAGCAGTTATTACGACAGCTATTTCAGGTAAACTTGTAACTATACCTAAAATCAACAGTCCACCAAACGCACTGCCAAGTTTATACCTACTATCAATCGCATCAGTCGAATGAACCAGCCATATTCCCGCTACCCAAACAACGATACTAAAGATAATAAATTCAGCTAAAACTATCAGAGTTGCCATCAGGATAATAATAGCAGAATTAGGTCGATAATGTGGAAAAACAAATATTTTCAAGTTAGAAATTGATGGAAATTTTACGAATGTTAAAGTAGAATGATTAAGGTATGAGAATAGTAGAAGTTCGTGACCTCAAAAAAAGCTATGGCGACAAACAAGCCGTTGATGGAGTTAGTTTTAGTATCACCAAAGGCGAAATATTCGGAATTTTAGGCCCAAACGGAGCAGGAAAAACTACTACGCTTGAAATGATGGAGACATTACGTCCAATCGACAGTGGGACAGTAAAAATTGACGGAATTGATGTCGCAAAAAACCCTCGCGCAGTAAAAAGATTAATTGGCGTACAACCACAATCACCAGCATTTCAAGATAAAACTAAATTAACTGAAGTTATTGAAATGTTTGCGGCAGCCTATGGCGAAAAGGTTGATATTATGCAATTTTTACGGGACGTCGAGTTAGAAGAAAAGGCCAATAGTTACATTGAGGATTTGTCTGGTGGACAAAAACAACGCCTCAGCATTACTACGGCGCTTGTTCATGGTCCAAAAGTATTTTTTCTTGATGAACCAACAACCGGATTAGACCCGCAAGCCAGACGACACTTATGGCAACTGATTGAAAGAGTCCGCAAACGCGATATTAGCGTTATTATGACGACCCATTATATGGATGAGGCAGAGGTATTATGTGATCGTATAGCCATAATGGATAATGGAAAAATTATAGCTATTGATTCTCCAAAAAATTTGATTAAACAACTTTTGGCTCGAGGCTTCAAGAAAGACGAACACGTAGAACAGGCGAATTTGGAAGACGTTTTTATTGATTTGACCGGAAAAGGGCTGAGGAATTCTTAAATTATGAAAAAGTCCTTATTCACTGTTCTGATATTTGCAAAAATTAATACGAAGCGATTTTTCAGGGACAGGAACGCAATTTTTTATAGTATTGGTTTCCCGCTAATCTTTTTATTTGTATTTGGAAGTTTGTATGGAAATAATTCGAATTTGTCATTCAAAATAGCCGTTATTAATAATTCATCCAGTTCATTTGCAAAAACTTTTATTACTTCAGTTGATAAAAGTAAGATATTGAAAGTAAATTCTGATGTCAAAACACTTAACGTCGCCGAGGATAAAATGAGCCGTTCGGAAGTTGATGCAACGATTGTTTTACCAAAATCATTCGGTGAGGTTGTTCCGGGTAATAATTTTCCAAGCGGTCAAGCTCAAATACTTTACACTCAAAACAATCAGCAATCTGCCCAAGCATTAAGTGCTATATTAGATGGACAATTCAAAAACATTAATTCAAAATTCGTTAAAAACGTAACACCATTTACGGTAACATCGAAACAATTAAACTCAAAAAGTATGTCGTCATTTGACTATGCATTTGCTGGTTTATTAGGATTTGCCATAATCGGTATGGGAATTTTTGGACCTGTTAACGTATTTCCAGAGTTGAAAAAGATGGGAATATTGCGTAGATTATCTACTACGACCATTAGGGTTTGGCAATATTTCCTTTCTACAATGATTGGACAGGCTGCGATTGGTTTAATTAGCCTAGCTGTGATGTTTATTGTTGCAATGACAGTTTTTCACCTGAAAGTAGCAGGAAATTGGTTTGAACTGATAATATTCATAATATTTAGCATTATTATGATATTAGGTATTGGATTAGCACTAGGGGGCTGGGCTAAAAACGAACGCCAAGTAGCACCACTTTCAAATATTGTTGTATTTCCAATGATGTTTTTATCTGGAACATTTTTTCCACGATTTTTAATGCCCGAATGGCTACAAAGCATATCTAATTTTTTGCCACTAACGCCTGTAATTGACGGTATTCGATTGATTACAACCGAGGGCAAGCATTTTTCTGATATATTACCTCAACTTGGATTAATTGGCATTTGGTTTATTGTAATATACTTTATCGCGTTTAGGGTTTTCCGCTGGGAATAATCAGTTCTAAAATATCCGAATTGCTTAACTTTCGATTTTCGGCCTAAGTCGTTCTGACTTATCATCCATTTCTAGCTGAGATTTTTTATGTATGTACATCTTTTTATCAGCAGATGTTATCAGGTCATCAAGATTACCACTAATATCATTTGATGTTCCTGTTCCAATCGATAAGCGAATAGGGTAGCTTGAATGAAATTCCTCCATCTTGTTATTGATTCTGTCTAGGATTTCTTGAGCAACTTCACTGTCAGTATTCGGCAATACAATCAAAAACTCATCTCCACCCATACGAACGACAAGATCGTACGGACGAACAACCTCAACTAACGATGTGGCAACGGTCCTTAGCACTTTATCACCAGCCGGGTGACCAAACGTGTCGTTAACAGTCTTGAAGTCCTTAATATCAATACTAATCATACTAACGGGATGTTTTCGACCACCGCTTCGCTCAATTTTTTCAATCTCTTGATTTAAATACCTTCTGTTACCAACGCCTGTAAGTTCGTCGTGTAGGGTCAGTCTTTCAATTTTTTCTTTATCTAGTTTTTTCTCGGTCACGTCCGTACTAATTCCAACTATTCGTAATGCTCTGCCTGATTCGTCACGTTCAACTACTTTTCCCCTGTCTTCTAACCAAATCCAATGTCCATCCTTATGCAATGTTCTTAATTCACATTCATAATAATCTGATTTTCCATCAATGCACGTCTGAAGTTTTTCTTGTGATATTTGTAAGTCGTCAGGATGAGTAAGTTTATCCCATATTTCATCAGTAGACTGTTCTAATTCGTCTAATGAATAACCGGCCATTGTCGCACAATGCTTGTCAAAAATTTCTTTGCCCGTTTCGACATCCCATTCCCAAGAACCAGCATTCGCAACATCCAAAAGCTCGTCTATTCGCTTTTCCTTTGCACTAATTTCCTTCAGAAGTTCATCGGGGTCTGATTCAAGTCTTTTCGCAAATATCTCACAGCCTTCATCCGTCTGAATCAACCTTAACGCAATTTTCGCTAAATTTTCGTCAATAGCTTGTTTCCTAATCTCGGGATTTGGGTCTCGAATAAGATCTGCGACTATCTGCAGTTCCTGAGCCGAAGCAATTAGTTCGTCTTCCGTTTTGTCCACCGTATATAATCCCATCTGAAACCAAAAAACCATATATAGATCGGTTTCGCTATTTACCAAGTGTTATGCAAGCGACCAAATACGCATAACACATCAAAGCTTAATACAAAATATATTATACCATATTATAAATATTATGTTATAATAATGTTAGGAGTTGATTATGAACAGTGTGTTTCACGAAGATAGTTTTAGCAAAAAGGCCAAGGATTTATACAAAAAATCTACTTCTGAGACACGAACACAAAAATATTTAAGAGTTATTGCCAACTATGACAATTTGATGGAATCTCATAGTAGAGGAGTTGCTCATATAATTTCTGAGTTTTGCACATCTGGAGCTATTGATGTAGACGATGACGAAAAGGAGAATTTTGTACGTGTAGCGGCACTTCACGATTTGGGTAAACTTAGTATTTCAAGACTCATCCTTGATAAGCCAGGTAACCTTAGTAAAAAAGAGTGGCAATCTATTGAATATCACTCGATAGATGGCTTTAACCGATACGCACTAGCGTTTGATGCTCACGAGGCCCTGCCTATACTTATACACCATACAATGCAGCCCAGATATTACCCAAGGTTAGAAGATGTCGAAAAAAGCGCTGCTGTTTTTGACATAGACTTAGCAGAGATTTCAGACGAGAATATCTTGAGGAAAACTGCCGCAATTGCTATCGCCGATAATCTCGAAGCACGTTTTCCGATAACAGATCTCGAACACCCGTCTATACATATACGCAAATATGGCGGCAGACGCTATGCCGTAGATGAACTTCCAGGATTGGTGAGAGCAAGTTTTGTCGAATCGGGAAAAATTAAAAAACTCGGTCTTGTTGGACTTATGGACGATTTGTTGTCCCTCAGTCAAGAAACATTCTTAAAAAAACAAAAACAAACTAACCCCGAGACTTGATAAACACATACTACAGCTTGCCTGTAAACAAGAAATAGAATAGCGCCAATACAGCCAAACCCATTACGACGAAGGTAATACGAACAAAAATATTAGAAAGTTTCCCGTTTTTGTGTTCACCCATAATGCTTTCGTTATTTCCAATTCGCGCTATCATCCATATTAATGGCACAGCAGCGATTCCATTAAAGACAGCCGTAAAAATTAGTGCTTGAATAGGGTCAATGCCAAAAAAGTTTATAGCCAAACCAATGACAGTTGCAACAATTATGACCACATAAAAACCAATTGCTTTGCTGAATTTACGATATAATCCTTCTTTCCAGCCCAAGGTTTCAGAAATAGCATAGGCTGATGACCCGGCAAGGGTAGGTATGGCTAGCAGGCCAATACCTAATATACCAACGGAAAATATTATCTTTGCAATTGTCCCGGCATACGGAAAACCCTTTACCAAAGGCTCGAGCGCTTTTGCAGCATCGGCTGCAGTACCAATATTATGAATTCCATTTTTAAACAACACCGATGCACATACGACTACAATGAACCAAGCTATAATTGTCGAAAAGCTCATTCCAAAGATGTTGTCCAGTCGAATGTCTTTCAAAAAACGTTTGCTAAGTTTTGGGTCTTGACCATTGACTCCAAGCCTGTGGTGTTTTATTTCTTCTTCGACTGTTTCTGATGTATCCCAGAAAAAGCAATATGGCGAAATTGTGGTTCCTAGTATTCCAACTAGAATGTAGATTGTATCGGCATTAATCGTTGGGATTACTGCAAATGTATTTCGAAAAAGTTCCGGCCAATCTTGTCCAACCAAAAAAGTTGTTATCGGATAAGCTAATAACGCCAGAGCCAACCATTTTAAAATTTTGACATATTTTCTGTAACTGACAAAAACCATCATTAAAATAATTACTATTGAGTAAAACAACGCCAATATAGAGTAGGGAATAGGTACAAATAACCTTGTTGTAGCTGCCATAGCGCCCAAATCAGCCCCAATATTAACGGCGTTGGCAACAAATACCAGTAAAACCGACATATATAGTAGTTTTTTACTGTAGTTGGCTTTTATTATGGCGGCTAAACCTTTACCGGTTACGGCACCAATACGTGCGCATGATTCCTGTACGGCGGTCATCATAGGCAACATTACTGGGAATGACCACAAAAAACCATAACCATAGCCGGCTCCCGCCTGAGAATAAGTGGCTATACCCGAACAATCATCATCAGCGGCACCGGTCACAATGCCAGGGCCAAGAATATTTAATAGCCTCCCAAACTGCTTGTATAATCTGATACGTTTTTTTATGTTCTTTTTCGCATGACGTTCAGCCCTAGAAAAAGAGTGTGTGAATTTTACGAATTTACTCTGTTTTTTCGTCATTTCTAATTTCGGACATGCTTATGTTTATACTGATAGCATACTATACGAGTTAGTATTTTAATAGAGCTTCAGTATACTTATTTCGCCACACATTTGGTATACTGTCATATATGAAACCAACTGAGACAGTAAAACCACATTTGATTATTATGGTTGGGATACCAAGTTCAGGAAAAAGCTTTTTTGCAGAACATTTCGCAGAAACATTCAAAGCCCCAATTGTAAGTTATGATATTATCCGCAAAGAGTTTTTTTCAAATCCTAGCTTTAACGACGAAGAAGACGAGATGATTCGAAAAGTTTCTAATTATATTTTGTCAGAGTTTTTAAAAACCAAAAAAACAGTCATATTCGAGGGTCAAACCGACCTTCGAGCCGAACGTTTTGAAATTGCCAAAGGCGCAAGGTCTGCCGGATATGATCCACTATTCATTTGGGTACAAACCGAAACAATGACCTCCAGACGAAGAGCTACTAAATCTAGTCCCGAAAGACCTGCGATGACTGTTGATGAATTTGATTTAAAACTAAAAAAATTCAATCCCCCGAATAAAAACGAGCAGTTTATTGTTATTAGTGGCAAGCATAACTATGCTTCTCAACTCAAAATTATTCTAAAACACTTAATTCAACCACGCCCCGAGGTTAGTGAACATAAAACTATGGTTCGAACACCGAAAATCAGAAATTTTTTGATTCGCTAAGAAAGAGTCAGGATGCCCATAATCCAAGATAAGGAATTTGGCAACATTATTGTGCGACGAAGCCCCGCCGCTACTCAAATCCGAGTCAGGGTTGCACCCGATGGAACATTGCGCGCGTCACTACCGATGCGCGCTCCAATGTTTTTAGTTAAACATTTGTTAAAAACTTCTCGCGACGAGTTGCGATCGATTTTAGCTCAATCAAAACCTGTTTACGAATATAGGGATGGCCTACGTGTAGGGAAAAGCCATGTATTGGTGGTACAAGAATCGACCGACAAAAACTTCAGCGTGACACGTCATAAATTGCAAATTATCGTTAAGCTACCACACGGCTGGCAAATCGACCGACCGGATGTATCACGAAAAATTCGAGACTCAATAATAGCGTCGCTTAGAATCGAAGCAAAAAGTTATTTACCAAACCGTTTATCTTATTTAGCTGCAAAATTTAATCTGGACTATCAGAAAGTTCGTTTTTCACATGCTAGTGGCCGTTGGGGTAGTTATAGCAGTAATGGTACCGTCAGTTTGAATATCGCGTTAATGAAACTACCGTTTGAACTGATTGATTACATAATTATTCATGAATTAGTACATTCAAAACAGATGAACCACAGTAGAGAATTTTGGTCGTTAGTTGAATCAGCTGATCCAAATTACAAAGTCCATCGTCGTGAATTAAAAATGCACAATCCCTCTATATAAATATTTCGACACGCCGTGTATAATAAGCACAAGATGTATGGGGGTGGACTAAATAGTAAACCGCGTTCAGCAAAAATTATTAGTTATGCTGGATTATTTATATCCTCGCTAGTTGTTATTTACGGAGTTCTGATACAAAACGGCGTTATATCCAGCTCGCATCCGATTAATAATTTCGGTTTTTTAATTTTTTCTTGCTTGTGGATATTTATTGGTGCTTTGCAGTTTATGTACCCCAGCATTTCAAGACTTGATTCGGCCTTACGTCTTATTGCGTTTCATTTGTTGGCAGCGGCATATTTAATTTTCATAATTGGGTTATTTTCTCCGATTACTGTTTTCTGGATAATATTAACTTTGGCTTCATATGTCTATTTCAATAAAATAGGGTTTATGTTAAATGTGATGGCATTCACTGCTGTTGTTTGGGCTAATGCGCTGTTTTGGAATAGACTGTACGAACTGAATCCGATTTACTACATATCGATTCTTTTAACTACAACCCTCACGGGTTATGTTTTAATGATAGTCTCGAGATATCAGGAATTTAACCGCAAAGAGCTAATAGAAAGCAAAGCTCAGGAGTCCCTGCAACGTGATAGCATAACTACTATTGTCAATAATCTTGCCGATGCGGTTTTAAGCACAAATATCGACGGCGTTATACGTGTCTATAATGCTGCCAGTTTGAACTTGCTAGACACAAATATCAGTCTGAAGGGCAAGCATATTGACGAAATACTACCACTTGTAGACCAGGATGGTAGTGATGTTAGCATCTTCAAGGAACTAAAAAACGCAAAAACAGTTGAAAAACGTGACGATCTTATTTACGTCTTTGATGAAGACGACAAGATGTGTTTAGAGATAACATTTTCGCCAATCCGCAGCAGCTACAGTCGTTCAAAAAAATTAGATACTCACGACGGCTATATAATTATTATGCGTGATATTACCAAAGAAAAAAGCCTGGAAGAAGAACGCGATGAATTTATCAGCGTTATCAGCCATGAACTTCGAACGCCTATTACAATTGCCGAAGGTACGATTTCAAACGTACAAGTAATGATGAAACATCCGGATGCTACCAAAAAAATGCTAACAGATGCTGTTGGTGTTGCCCACGAACAGGTTATTTTCCTTGCCAGTATGGTTAACGATTTGAGTACGCTATCCAGAGCGGAAAGGGGTGTTGCCGATAGCTCCGAGGACATAGATATTCGTGAATTAGCTCATAATCTCCATAAAAAATATGCTGAATCCGCCAAAGAAAAAAAATTGCACTTAAACCTGGATTTGTCCGCAAAAATCGATCATGTATTTGTTAGTCGACTTTATCTGGAAGAAATGTTACAAAACTTAATTACAAATGCCATAAAGTATACTAAAAAAGGTAGTGTCACAATTATCTTCAAGCAAAAATCGGACGTAATAACTTTTGCAGTCAAAGATACTGGAATTGGCATCAGCAAATCCGATCAACAGAAGATTTTTGGCAAGTTTTACAGAAGCGAAGACTACCGAACGCGTGAAAGTAGTGGAACCGGTCTGGGCTTGTATGTTGCGCAGAAACTAGCACATAAAATTGGGACTAGAATTGTCTTAAAAAGCCGACTTAACTTTGGTTCAACCTTTAGCGTCAACTTACCAGCGAAAAAACCTTAACTGGATATTGACTAATTGTTGCAACTCATCTATATTAATAGTTGACAGTCTGCTAAGCAGACTATTTTGTTTATTATAAAAGGTGAGGAGAGAGCCAAGTGCCCACAAAGAGTAAAACCACAGGTAAAACGTCTGTTACAAAAGTCGCTCAACCAAAAAAGAAAAGAATTACGCTGTTAGTTCCCGTTTTTGCTGTCGGTGCATATTTTAAAGGTTCTTGGCAAGAACTTCGACAAGTTCGCTGGCCTAATCGCAAAGCGACCTGGGGTATGACAGCTGCAGTACTAATATTCACTGGAATATTCGTTGCAATAATCGTAGGTTTGGACTGGGTCTTTAGCACGTTATTTAAACTAATTATAAAATAAAGGGAAATATGTCAAAGAATCGATACGACTCATCACGTCAATGGTACGCTATACACACCTATAGCGGATACGAAGAAAAAGTTGCCGAAAGTATCAGACAGCGTATTAACGCCGTCGATATGGCGGACAAAATTTTCGATGTAATGGTGCCAAAGGAAAAACAGATTGAAATTAAAAACGGCAAGCGGAAAGTTGTTGAAAAACGAATTTTCCAAGGTTATGCATTGGTAGAGATGAAACTAACTGACGAAACGTGGTATATTATTCGCAACACGCCTGGGGTTACCGGATTTGTGGGCACCGGCACCGAACCTACACCGGTTTCTGAACCGGAAATCGTTAAAATCAAGCGACGAATGGGTGTCGAAGATCCAAAACACAACATTGATTTTGAGATTGGTGAAGTAATCAGTATTACCGACGGACCATTCAAAGGTTTTGACGGTTCTATTGCCGAAATTGACACTCAAAAAGGCAAGGTAAAAGTAATGGTTAGTATGTTTGGTCGTGACACATCAGTCGAACTTGACGCTTTACAGGTTCGTAAGGTATAATACCCCAGTTATGGCAAAAAAAGTTATTGGAAATCTTAAATTACGTATTCCCGCCGGTCGAGCTACGGCTGGACCTCCAGTTGGCTCGACATTGGGCCAATGGGGACTAAATATGATGGATTTTATTAATCCTTTCAATGAAGCTACCAAAGGAATGATGGGCAAAGATGTAATTGTTCACTTGCAAGTCTTTGAGGACCGTACTTTTACTTGGAAATCACTTGGTCAACCTGTTGACGACCTAATCTTAGAAAAGACTGGTATAAAAAAGGGGAGCGGTAAACCTCATATGGAAAAAGTTGGTAAAATCACTAGGGCGCAGTTGGCTGAAATTGCTGAACTTAAAAAAGACCAGCTAAATGCAATTGACGAAGAGGGTAGAATAAAGGTTATTGCGGGAACTGCCCGTTCTATGGGTGTTGAAGTCGAAGGTTAACACCTTGAATTTTAAAAATGCTGCATCCTTTGTTGTAGTATTTTTAATTTGAAAATGTATAATGGACGATATGGCATTGTTACCTTATATTTCTGATAAAGACTTGATAAAATTCACAAAAGAGCTAGTCGACGCTGCTTTACACGCTCAAGAATCTGCAGACAAAAACCCTTATAAAAATGTAATTGACCCTTTTTCTGCACTTGTCGACGCTGCAAGGCAGGGGATATCGCTTGATACTTGGATGCAACAAGAAAAATCACGACAAATCCAGAAATCATTTCAAAATGCTATAGGAGATTTTCATCAACACATCCTTGGAGCCGTAAATGGATGGAAAGACGCTGGCGATGGTGGTAGTTACGACGTAATAAGTGATGGGAAAAAGATTATTGCTGAAATCAAGAATAAATACAATACTATGAACTCAAGCTCACAGCTCGCGGTGTACGATAAACTTGCAAATTGGATTGATTACGGCAAACAAGGATATACGGCATATGTCGTCGATACTATTCCAAAAACACCAAATCCTTATTGTATTCCATTTACACCATCAAATCGCAAAGTAAAACGCCCAACTAGGAAAAATTTATTACGAATTGACGGTAGGTCATTCTATGCACTTGCTTCTGGTCAGAAGGACGCAATCGATCAGCTTTACGCCGCACTACCAAAAGTACTTGAAATTATCTTGGAGATTGACGATTCAACTTTGACAAATAGTACAGAGTTTAAACATTTGTTTGAAAAAGTATATCTTAAATAATAACCCTTGCATTATGTAATGGGTACTGTAATAATAGTTTCATGGTTAGCATAAGCAATTCTTATACAATATCAGATGCAGCGGATAAGCTAGGTGTTTCGCGTGACACTATCAGACGTTGGGAAAAAAAGGGGTTAATCAAATCCGTAAGAAATGAATTTAATCATAGGTTGTTTTCAATTGACGAAATTATGCGAATACATGAAAAAGTATCCGGTGTTAATTTTGACAAAAACAACTATGTTATCTTAAAAACAAAAAAAGTGAGCAAGTATACTGCGATCGATTTATTCGCTGGAGCTGGAGGAACCGCACTTGGACTTGAAAATGCTGGGTTAAACCACGTTATGTTAAATGAATTTGATAAATACGCAGCCGCAACATTGCGACACAATAAACCTAGTTGGAACATAAACGATGAAGATATCCATAAAGTAGATTTCAAAAAATGGCGAAACAAAGTCGATATAGTCGAGGGAGGATTTCCTTGTCAATCTTTTAGTTATGCGGGGAAAGGTCGTGGGTTTGAAGACACCAGGGGGACATTATTCCATGAATTTGCACGCGCTGTTAAAGAAATAAAACCTAAAATAGCTATTGGCGAAAATGTGCGCGGTTTATTAACCCATGATGATGGTCGTACTATAAAGGTAATGGTTAGTATTATACAAGACCTCGGATATAAAGTCGCGTACAAGATTTTGCGTTCGCAATACTTTGACGTGCCTCAAAAACGTGAACGTTTAGTGATTATTGCTGTCCGTAAAGATATAAAATCCCCAATTCTATTCCCTAAAGAACGAGACTACACGGTTTCATTACGAGAAGCAATCGGGGATAAACCAAAAAGTGAAGGGCAACAGTATTCACAGCGGAAATATGAAATCATGAAACTAATACCAGAAGGCGGATACTGGCGGAATTTAACTGATGCCTTACAACGCGAATATATGCAAGCGAGTTATTTTCACACGGGAGGTAAGACTGGTATGGCAAGACGTTTAGCGTGGGATGAGCCAAGCTTAACTTTAACGTGCAATCCAGCCCAAAAACAAACTGAACGCTGCCATCCAGAAGAAACTCGTCCGTTAAATATTCGAGAGTATGCGCGTATACAGACTTTTCCGGATGAATGGATTTTTACAGGTTCAACATCAGCTCAATATAAACAAATCGGCAACGCAGTACCAGTAAACCTAGGTTATTACATGGGCTCTGCTGTTATTATGATGCTGGACGGAAAAAAAGACGACAATTTCGATATAGTAGATGCACTACCTGAAGAATTACATATCAACAAAAAGACACTGGCCCAATTAAAACTATCGCCACTCTTTGAAATATAATTTGATTTTTTTGTTTATATCTATAACATGCTATAATATGATTATTACAATCAATGTTGGGAGATGTTAAAACATCGTTATTACCACAGAAAGGGTTCACTATATAAATGGCAAAGAAACCAGAACTACTCGAAAGAGCAAAAAAACTTAAATTGGAAGTAACTCACAAAAACACAATTGCCGAGATTGAAACGGCTATTAATACTGCCGAGGCGACATTAAAACCTGAAAAAGTTGCAAAAATTGAAAAAGAAACAGCTGTCAAAGGCGAAAATACTGACGCAGATTCTCAGCTAGCAAAGGCTGGCAAACGAAGCGAAAAAGCTATAAAAGAAGTTGAAGAGAAAATTGCAAAAGAAGAACGAAAGGAAAAGGGTGAAACATCACCAAAATCAGCTGATGTAGAAGCCCGCACAAAAAAAGGACCAAAACCAGTTACTCGACCACTAATACAACGCCGTGGCAAGAAATACCAAAGCGCAGCCGAATTTGTTGACAAGTCAGTCATTTATCCACTTTATGAGGCACTTGAAATAGCTGTTAAAACAAATCCAAGTAAATTTGATGCTAGTCTAGAGGTACATGTAAAACTTGGAGTTGATCCAAGGCAGGCTGACCAAAACATCCGTGCAACCGTCAGTTTACCGAATGGAACCGGGAAAACTGTTAGAGTTGCCGTTTTTGCACCAGACACAGAACATACTGCTGCCAAAAAGGCTGGTGCCGATATCGTTGGCGACGAGGATTTCTTGCAAAAATTAGATAAAGAACAGATTGACTTTGATATTCTAATTGCAACCCCCCAGTATATGCCAAAACTCGGAAAATATGCACGTCTGTTGGGACCACGTGGTTTAATGCCAAATCCAAAAAGTGGTTCAGTGGCTACAAATGTCGCCAAGGCGGTTACCGAAGCAAAAGCCGGAAAAGTCGAATATCGTGTTGATAAACAGGGAATTATTCACCTAAGCATCGGCAAAGTATCGTTTGGAGCCAAGAAACTCGAAGAAAACGCCAAAGCCTTCTTTGAAAGCCTAAAATCCCAAAAGCCGACCGGCCTAAAGGGTACGTACGTAAAAACAACTTCTATTAGCGCCACCCAAGGCCCTGGAATCAAAATCGAAAACACAGTAAACTAATACTAGAATGAAACAGTATCTAGACCTACTGCAAGATATAAATGAAAATGGAGCTATAAAATCTGATAGAACCGGAACTGGCACGAAAAGTCTTTTCGGTCGTCAGATTAGATTTGATTTAAATCAGGGTTTTCCGGCGATGACAACCAAAAAATTGTTCCTTAGGGGGATTATTCATGAACTTCTTTGGTTTTTACAAGGCGATAACAATATTGAATATCTGGTCAAAAATGACGTTCATATTTGGGACGAGTGGCCATATAGAGCATATTTGAAAATGTTAGGAAAACCAGTGCCAGACTCAAATTCGACTGAATGGAAAAGCGGGTTAGAAAAATTTACCGAACAAATAAAAACAGACCATAAATTTGCTATGAAATACGGTTCCCTAGGACCTGTATACGGTTATCAGTGGCGCCACTGGCCAGACGGCAAGGGCGGTGAAATCGACCAAATTAAAGAGTTAATTGATACTCTTAAAACTAATCCCGACTCAAGACGAATAATTGTATCGGCATGGAATGTTGCAGATATTAAGGAAATGGCAAAAGCCGGACTTCCGCCTTGTCATAGTCTTTTCCAATTTTACGTGATTGACGGAAAACTTAGTTGTCAGTTGTATCAGCGTAGCGCAGATACTTTCTTGGGAGTTCCATTTAATATTGCTTCGTATGCACTTTTAACAATGATGGTTGCGCAAGTTACGGGACTTCAACTGGGTGAGTTTGTTCACACTTTCGGAGACGTACATATATACTTAAATCACACCGACCAGGTCAAACTCCAATTATCCAGAAAGCCAAAGACATTGCCTAAAATGATAATTAGTCCTAGCGTAAATTCAATTTTTGATTTTAAAATTGATGACTTCAAACTTGAGGGATATGATCCTGATCCGGCGATAAAAGCTCCTATCGCTGTTTAGAATAAGTGACATAAGAGTAATTATATTTGTTTTTTTCATCAGCAATGTGATTTTCGCGAGATTCTTCGTGCCAAGAATCTGTAAGTGCCGGGAAGTATATGTCACCAATAAATTCGCCGTCTATTTCGGTAACTAATATCTTATCAATGCCGCCGATTGATTGCTCGAAAATTTGACCACCACCAATCACATAAATATCCAAACCGGGTTTTGACAATTCATATGCCTGCTCAAGATTGTGAGCAATTTGGACGCCGGGAATATTTTGTAGATTATGTGAGATGACGATATTCTGTCGATTAGGCAACGGTTTTCCTATAGAATCAAATGTTTTTCGTCCCATGATTACCACGTTTCCGGTAGTAATATCACGAAAACGTGTAATATCAGCATTCATTTCACCCTGCCATAGTAAAGAATTCCCTCCACCAATAACGCGTTTTTTGTCATAAGCGACGATGATATTCTTCATATCTCTCATAGTAACAGGTATGATTGTTATGCTACAATATATTATAAGATGATAGAGATGGAGCGTGCTAGAAATCAAATTAGTCAGGAGTTATTAATTTATGGGAGTTTACAGTAATACTGAAATCAAGAAGGCAATCGCAGACGGAACGATTGTATCTGTTCCTTATGATGAATCTCATGTATCTGAAGCCAGTCTAGATTTCACGCTTGGAAATTATTTTTACAAACAAGAGTTCCTTGACGAGTCTCGGGTTTACAACCCTTTCGACAAATCCGAAGTAGAACGATACTTCAAGGGACCGCTTGAAGCGGTGCCACATAAAAAATGGTGTGAAGAAAACGGCTATAAACTATTCACAAATATACCACCAAATCATCCGATTATTGTTATCAGACCCGGCGAAAGGATTTTGGCACACACCCACGAGTTTATTGGAATCAGAGCCAGTGGTGGAGCCTGTGAGGTAAAATCTCGAAGCAGTTGGGGACGTAATGGAGTTGCCGTATGTTTTGATGCCGGTTGGGTAGACCCGGGGTATATTAATCGGTTAACTTTAGAAATTTACAATCTAAACCAGCACGAATCAGTTGTGTTACCCGTCGGTGAACGAATTGGTCAATTAATTTTTCATACAACCGGACCGGTTCAGGGTGATTATAGTAGTGGCAGAAATGGAATTAGTGGCAAATACCAGCATACTAATAATCTAGACGAACTTATTCGAACCTGGACTCCTAATGCGATGTTGCCGCGTGCCTATAAAGATGCTCGTAAATCACCACAAAGTATAAAAGGTCTGGCAAAAGGTTCAAAATAAATGAGGCTTGGAAAATACATTGTCATCGAAGGACATGATGGCACTGGAAAATCGACTCAAGTAAGTTTAGTTCGAAAAAAGTTATCTGAACATAATATTAAATCAATTGAATTTCACGAACCGGCTGGAAGCCCAGTAGCTGATGCGATTAGAAATGTTATTAAAAACGGCAATTTGAAGCGTGACGCGATGACAAACTTATTGCTTTTTAGTGCTGCACGTCATGATATCTGGCAAAAACGGGCAAAGACCGAACTGAAAACGGGAACATGGGTGGTTGCGTCCAGAAATTATTACTCGACGCTAGCTTATCAAGGATACGGTGAGGGTCTGAATTTAGAAATCATTGAGTCAATAACCCGTCAATCAACCGATGAAAATTATATGAACCCGGATATAGCAATTATTTTAGACCTCGATGACGAAACTGAACGAACAAAACGCATAGGGGTTAGAGGCAACCTGAAACACCCAGATACATTTGAATCAAAAAGTGATACATTTCAATCAAAAGTTCGAATTGCTTATCTGGATATTGCAAAATCACGTGGAATACCGGTGGTATCAGCAAGCCAAACTATTACAGGAATGACGAACGATATATGGTCAATTATTGAACCACATACGAAAGCTTGATTGACAACAGATAGACATATCTGGTATACTTCGTTCCAGACATCACCAAAGACAGTAGCCGTGGAAACACTTAATTCGCTGAAGAGCGTTGCTACCTAGGATTATGTATATATACATTTTTTTGGATTTTAGTCTTTGGCAGTGCGAACACCAAGGACTTTTTTGTTCTCTCGCATTGCCGTCTGAACTTTTACAATTTGGTCAAATAATTTTACAAATATCAACTAAAGAAAGGATTTTTATGGCAATTACACGCGATAAAAAGAACACTTTGGTTGCAGAATTAGCTGAATTATTCGCTAGCGCAAAGGGTTCAGTTGGCGCAGCCTACACCGGACTTACGGTCGCAGATATGCAAGTTTTGCGTGCTGCCGCAAGGTCAGAAAACGTAACCATCAAAGTGGCTAAAAACCGTTTAGTACGTGTTGCCTTAGGTTTTGAAACTAAGTTCAAATCTGCAGATACAAGCTTATTAACCGGACAATTAGTTTACGCTTTTTCAAACGAAGACGAGGTTGCTCCGGCTCAGGTTTTAGCAAAATTTGCTAAAAGCCACCCGGCATTAAAACTAGTTATTGGTTTTGATGGTTCGGGTGAGATTCTTGATACGGCTAGTGTCACAAATTTGGCTACACTACCGTCCAAGGATGAACTTCGTGGACAACTGGTCGGTGTTATATCGGGACCACTAAGTGGATTCCTGAATGTTGCGAATGGCGCACAACGCGGGTTCACCCAAGTTTTGTCCCAGCGTGCTGAATCAATTTAAAACTAATTTTGTAACTATTTAATCAATTTAAAGGAGAATATAATTATGGCTGATAAAGAAGTCAAACTTTCCGCTGCTCAGACAAAGATTGTTGATGAACTTAACAAACTTTCAGCATTGGAACTAAGTCAAATCGTTAAACACCTAGAAGGTGAGTGGGGTGTCAGCGCCGCTGCTCCTGTTGCAGCCGTTGCTGCACCAGCTGCCGAAGCTGCACCAGCCGAAGAGGAAGGTAAAACAGAGTTTACCATCAACCTAAAAGAAGCTGGCAATCAAAAAGTTGCTGTCATCAAGGCAGTTAAAGAGATTACCGGTTTGGGTCTTGGTGAAGCAAAGGCTATCGTTGATGGCGTACCTTCAACCGTCAAAGAAAAGGCTAACAAAGAAGAAGCTGAAAACGCTAAGAAACTGCTTGAAGAAGCTGGCGCAACAGTCGAATTAGTTTAGTTTACATCTGTTATTTGACCATACATTGCAATAGGCATCTATACCGTTCATTTTTTTGGACGGTATTTTTGTTTACATATCAAGAATAAAATATACAACGCTTATCGCATCACATCATAAAATCATGTGGAAAAACTGATTTTCTTATTGACATAACGTCCGATAATTGATATATATATAAAGTAATATCAGGTCAAAAATAAAGACAAAAGGAATTGCGAGTAACCATGTCTGAATTACCAGAAAAGCAAATAAAACGATTACACAGCTTGATGCAGGATGCTGAAACGAATCTTGCTGCCGCCAGAGAATTATTAATAAGTATTACCGGTGATGACGGTGCGCCAATTACGCCAAAAACCAGCAATGCCGAAGATGTTAAGGGTAAAGTGATTGAAGGAGTCTTTGATGGCCAACGAATGGCTGGACCAGACGGTAAAGAATATCCAGTCCCGGCTAATTACGCCAGCAAGTCAAAATTGGTTGAAGGCGATATTCTAAAACTGACAATTACCGATGATGGTGGTTTCGTATATAAACAAATCAGCCCGATTGAACGAAAGCAGATTATTGGTACGCTAGTCCAACACGACGGTGCATATTATGTCGAGGCTAACGGACGCGAATACCGTATCTTACTTGCTAGTGTTACATATTTCCGAATCAATGTCGGCGATCAAGTTACAATTATCGTCCCAGCTGACAATCCGGATGCCGACTGGGCTGCAGTAGAAGCCGCGCTTTAAATTATATAGTACTATACAAAAAGATTTTATTATCATAAGCTGTATTTAGTTGAATTAAAAATAATTAGGGGAATATATGCAAACTGAATCGATGCCTTATGACTTTAAAAACCAACCAATCAAGATACCAAAAATGAAGTTGGATATTAAAAAAATACTGATTTACGTGGTAGTGGCAGTGGTTGCTGCCGGATTATCTGGTCTCGGAGTTTGGATGTACATGAGCGTACAAAATGACAGCAACAAAAAAGAGTTGAACGCCAAAATAACAACCAATACAGCTAAAATTACAAGTTTGCAAGCAAATGTAAAATCTTTGAATTCGCAAATTGCAACAAAAACTACAACAGCTACGACAACTACTGCTCAACAACCCACCGCAACCACCGGCATTTATGAATCAATGATCACTCTTTGTGATTCAGATGGAACGACTGCTAGTCCAGTTAAGACGGACATGACTACGCTGTGGGGTGACGTTACTGGCAAATATTTTGGAGAATGTAGCGTAGGTCCAACCAAATCACCAGTTGGTGGATACATTATATGGACGAAATATGTCAGTGGACAGTGGAAAAAAATGTTCGCAGGACAAGACAATCCTCCTAATATTGATGCGCTTTGTACTCAATATTCTATACCAAATATCGTAAATACAGCATGTAAAAATAACTGGTAGATAACAAACTACAAAGACTAAAAACGGTCCATTTCGGACTGTTTTTAGTTGACATTAGAAACAAAAGCGTTATACTGGAATCATTCACAAGAGGTGAAAACAAAAATGGTAAAAAATACGGCATTATAAGCACGCAAAAGTGCGTATAATCAGGACATAGTAGAGTTGAGGGAGAAAACAAACAGTGTCAAAAGCATTGTACCGAAAATATCGTAGCAAGTCACTTGATGAGGTGATAGGGCAAACGCATATAACGGATATTTTATCTCGTGCTATTTCGGATGGTCACGTTTCTCACGCATATTTATTATCCGGTCCGCGTGGTGTTGGCAAAACTTCAGTCGCTCGTATTCTGGCTCATGAAATTAACAAACTAACTTATGACGAAGATGTTACTAATCTGGACATTATTGAAATCGATGCTGCTAGTAATAATGGCGTCGAGGACGTCCGTGATTTGCGTGAAAAAGTTCAAATTGCTCCTTTTTCGGCTGACAAAAAAATATATATTATCGATGAAGTACATATGTTATCAAAAGCAGCCTTTAATGCACTGTTAAAAACTTTGGAAGAACCGCCTGAACATGTTGTTTTTATCCTTGCAACCACTAACGTTGAAAAACTACCGGCAACGATTATCAGCCGAGTCCAAAGATTCAGTTTTCGTCCAATTCGCGTAGAAGATGCCGTAAAACACTTGTCTTATATCGCCAAAACTGAAGGCATCAAAATCTCTGATGAAGCGTTAAGGCTGATTGCTATTCGCAGTGATGGTAGTTTCAGGGACAGCATTAGTTTACTAGATCAATTATCAAGTCTTGTCGGGTCAGATTCAAAAACTATATCCGTTAAGTTAATAGAAGATATGTTGGGCATTGCTCCAACAAAAACAATCGACCAGATACTTGATGCAGTCGAGAATCATAACCTAGACGATTTAATAAAATTACTAAATCGAACGTTTGACGAAGGCGTAGACATTAACGTAATTGTTCATCAGTTAACAAATGATATTAGTGAGCATATATCTGAAAAACCTCAATTAATTCCACTTCTGGACGCATTAATTGACGTAGCCAAAAGCCCTCAACCCCAAATGAAGCTATTAAGCGTATTGGGCATGGCCGCATCAGCCAAGCAAACGCCTAAAACAGCTGCGCTATTGGCATCATCGCACGAATTTAGTGCTTCGATTGAAGAGCTTGAAAAAAAGGCGACTGAAGATAAGCCAAGTGATTCTGCAGATCCAGCCGTTGATGCACTTCCATCAAAGACACTGCTTCACGCCGGATCTGATTCGAGTCCCGACGTCGGGTCAGATTCGGGCTCCAGGGTGTCATTGACGAAAGTAACATCAACGACCTGCAAATCACGGGTGACGGTTGGCGGGACAGCGCCCGATTCTGCGGACGCTGAAAGCGTACGAGAATCAGGGGCGGACCAACCGGCAGGACCCGTCAAAAAAGCGAAATTTGAGTGGTCAAAACTTTTGGACTACACACGCAAAAATCACATTGCACTTTATTGCGTCCTATCAAATTGCAGCTATAAAATCGAAGGCAACGACTTAACGATTTATGTAAATAATAGATTCTATAAGAAAAAACTCGACGACACAAAATACACTGTACTACTTTCAGAATGCCTACAAAAAGTAGGGGTTTTTGGACTTGATATCCACACGATTCCCACACCTCTTCCACCCCAGGATAGCCAAGCTGCTGCCGTAGCTGTTATTATGGGTGGAGGAGAAGAGGTCTCGTTAGAGTCCATTTAAAATAAGCGATACAATGGCACAAAAGGAAGTAATTGCGGGGAAAATTCCGCCACAAAACATCGATGCCGAGAAAAGTTTGCTCGGTGCTGTTTTAATTGACGAAGAAACTCTGGCTGATATTTCCGAACATGTAACTGAAAAAGATTTTTACGAAAAACGTCACAGCACAATTTTCGGTGCGATGATGAATTTGTATGAAAAACATAAACCGGTTGATTTATTGACGCTGACCGATGAATTAAAACGTAAAAAAGAATTGGACATTATTGGTGGTTCGGCCTACTTAACTGATTTAACGAATTATGTACCAACCTCGGCACATGCCGAGACTTATGCGGAAATCGTTGCCCAAAAGGCCGTTCGGAGACGTTTAATCAAGGCAAGTAGTGATATTTCGGAACTTGGTTATAACGAAGAGACTACAACCGAGGAGCTACTGGAAAAAGCCGAATCGGAATTATTCTCTGTTAGCGACCAATCGCTAAAGCAAGACATAGTTAGTATTGAAAGTATTCTGACCGAAAGTTTTGATCGTATGGAAGAATTACATCGCAACAAAGGTGCGCTTCGTGGAGTCCGGACCGGTTACCGTGATCTTGATACGATGACTGCCGGTCTGCAACGCAGTGATTTGATTGTTTTGGCCTCACGACCAGCCATGGGCAAGACTACTTTGGTCACAAACCTTGCATATAATGTTGCTACAATTGCTAAGCAACCAGTTCTGTTTTTCAGTCTGGAAATGAGCAAAGAACAGCTTGTTGACCGTATGTTAGCAGATTCATCCGGTGTTGATGCTTGGAACATTCGAACCGGAAATTTGTCAGATGATGACTTTAGTAAACTGTCTGAAGCGATGGGCGAATTGGCAGAAGCACCAATCTTTATCGATGATACGCCGGGATTGTCGGTTCTAGAAATGCGCACCAAAGCTCGACGAGCAAACCACGAACAGCCTTTAGGACTGGTTATCGTAGACTATCTGCAACTGATGCAGGGAAGCGGACGAAGTGACGGAAATCGTGTTCAAGAGGTAGGTGAAATATCAAGAGGCTTAAAATTGATTGCTCGTGAACTTAACGTACCAGTTATTGGCTTAAGTCAGCTGTCACGTTCGGTTGAATCCCGAAGTCCGCAAATTCCACAACTGGCAGACCTTCGCGAATCCGGTTCAATTGAACAAGACGCCGACATCGTAATGTTTATTTATCGCGAAGCTTATTATAATCCGGAAACTGAACGAGAAAATATCACTGACTTATTTATTGCCAAACACCGTAACGGACCGACTGGTAAAGTCGAACTCTACTTTGACCCTGAACGACTTCGCTTTACCTCGCTTGACCGCAAGCATGACGCCTAAAGCATACCCCTGCGTGATATAATTATACTAATGAACATTGGTAAATTTAATATTACTGAATTTTTTGTATACAAGTGGCGATATTATATCGGCTACGGCTGTTTAGCAATCGGGCTTATATTGATTTTGATATTGATTGCAAAATATATTCCTGGTGGATTATCTAGCCAAGAAATGCAGTCATCAGTAAAAAGTGCCTCAGTTACATACAAAGATTTTTGGTCAACCAACGCCATAAACCTACCTTACCATCTGGCCCAACATATTAGTTTTGCCCTGTTTGGACTTTCTTTTCTAAGTATAAAACTTCCTTCGATTATCTTGGGCTTTCTGACTGCTCTGGGTTTAGTATTATTACTAAGGCAGTGGTTCAAACCTGGAATTGCAATATTAACTTCATTAATTGCGATTACTACCGGCCAATTTCTCTTCTTGGCTCAAAATGGGACACCGGATATTTTATATTTATTTTGGCCAATTTGGATTATATATATCGCCAGTCTTATAACGAATCAACAGCGTTATAGAAAATCATTAGTGGCGGTATTTTTTGTTCTTGCGGCCCTAAGCTTGTATTCCCCGGTTAGTATATATATTCTAATAGTTGTCTTAGGATCAATTTTGATCCACCCTCATTTACGATTTATGATAAAACAATTGCCTCTGACACGGCTAATAGCAGGAGCAATTGTCTTATTATTGTTAATAGCTCCACTGGCACTCGCAATCATTAGAAGTCCCAGTTTAGGATTAACTTTACTGGGGATTCCAAATCAGTGGCCCGACTTATTCGCAAATATTAATTCAATTGCTATTCAATTCTTTGGATTCATTAATATGGGCAAGGGAACAGCTATTACACCGTTTTTTGGATTTGGTTCAATCCTACTAATAATGCTAGGCGCCTATTTTGTAATAAAAACCAGAGTTACCGCAAGAAATTACATCGTAATTATTTGGATATTATTGCTGATACCGATTATTATATTAAATCCGGACTATGTTGCTATTACATTTCTTGCCCTGGTAATGCTTTTGGCGACGGGACTAGACGGATTGTTATCTCATTGGTATCAGTTGTTCCCACGAAACCCTTATGCTAGAATTGGCGGTTTAATTCCGGTTATTATTTTGGTATTGATCTTGGTTTCATCAGGTGCAAATAGATATATTTACGGTTATCTGTATGATCCGAATATTGTTCCAAATTTTAGTAAAGACCTACTGTTAATACCAAAGGATACGAAAAATATCGTTGTTTCAAGTGGTGAACAGAGTTTTTATAAAGTCGTTGCGGAATACAAAAAAACTTTGGTTATTTCAACAGTGCCTGTCGGTGACTCTTTTCTAGCAACACGCGCCGCCAAAAGTAATATTACTGGATACAACATCGTTAGAATAGTCAGCTCGTCGACCAAATACGACAGCGACAGATTATATGTATACAAAAGGTAACAGATTAACGTATACTAATATATAAGATATGTTTTATAAAGTAAGGAGTTAAAATAAATGGCATTCGATCAAGTAAAAATGATGAATAATTTGCGTAAAGCACAAAACGAACTAAAAAAAGAAATCATTGAGGTTGAGGCTGGTGACGGAGCAGTGGTAGTACAAGTTACTGGCGAACTAAAAATCAAAAATATATCTATTGATCCCGAACAAGTTGACCTTGATGATATCGAGCAGCTGGAACATTGGTTGGAAATCGCTCTTCGAGATGGACTGCAAAAAGCCCAAGAAGTCGCAGCTGAAAAAATGAAGCCACTTATGGGCAGCCTAGGAAATCTGGGTTTATAGGTAACAAAATTGACACAGTTACTTCCATCTGCACTTGTTGACGCAATTGACGAACTGGGCAACCTTCCCGGGGTAGGTTCGCGTACCGCCGAGCGCTACGCCTATTATTTGCTTCGAAGCGATATGCATATTAGTAAAAAAATGGCAGATTCGATTTTGAAACTTCACAGTGGCGTAAAAAGTTGCCCAGTCACATTCGCGCTTATAGATGCGGACGAGTCGATTTCGCCACTTTATAGCGACCAATCCAGAGATAAAACTCTCATTGCCGTTGTCGAAGAGCCTCTGGATATTGTGGCCCTGGAGCGCACAGGTCAATTCAGTGGTACCTATCACGTCCTTGGCGGTGCAATTAGTCCGATTGACGGTATCGGTCCCGAGCAACTACATATACCTGAATTACTGGAACGAATCAAGAAAGATAAGGTTAAAGAAGTTATAATAGCCACAAATGCCAGCGTAGAAGGCGAGTCAACCGCACTATTTTTGCAAAAAAACATTATCGATTCCGGAATCAAAGTTAAATTAACCAGATTAGCCCGCGGCATACCTGTTGGAGTAGACTTGGAATATGCAGGACAAATCACTCTTTCGCATGCCCTAGAAGGCAGAAGGTTATTTTAATGTACGAATCCGCCAAAAAGCTAATTGATTCAGCTAAAAAAATTATTATTATTCAAGCCGAGAATCCAGATGGTGATTCGCTAGGCAGCGCACTGGCACTTGAAGAGATATTAGGTGATTTGGGCAAAACAGTCTTACTTTATTGCCCGGTAGAAATACCAAAATATATGCGTTATATAAAAGGCTGGGACCGAATTGAAAATAATTTTGATTCTTCGTTTGATTTGGCAATTGTAGTTGATACAATGGCGGAAGTTTTGCTAACTCGAGTACTTGATACGCCGGGCGTACGAAGTTTTTTTGAATCTCATCCAATCTTGATGATTGACCACCATTCAACTGACTCTAGTCTAAGCTTTCAGCACACGGCATTAGTTGAAGACGCCGTCGCGACAAGCGAAATTGTCTATGAACTTTCGACTCGTTCTGATTGGAAGATTAATCAACAAGCTGCAGAAAATTTGCTTGTGGCGATTTTAAGCGATAGTTTGGGCTTTACTGTACAAAAAGTATCTCCTCGAACGTTTTTTATTGCCGGAAAGCTGACAGAACTTGGTGCCAGTAGCGCTGAAATTGAAAAAAAGCGTCGAGACTATATGAAAAAGTCACCTGAAATTTTAAAATACAAAGGTGAATTAATCGAAAGAATAGAATATTTTTTGGATGGCAAATTAGCGTTAATTAGGATACCTTGGGAAGAAATTCAAGCATATAGCGATCAATACAACCCCAGCGTACTAGTACTTGACGAAATGAGATTAGTCGAAGGTGTCGAGGTTGGTGTGGCAATCAAGACATACCCGGACGGAAAATTAACCGGTAAACTTCGAAGTAATCTGCCTGTCTCGGCAAGTATTGCCGGTTTTTTTGGTGGTGGTGGACATGAGTATGCTGCCGGCTTTCGTGTTTTTGAACCAATTGAAACAGTTGTTCCGGAATTACTTGATGCAACCGACAAGGCACTAAAAGGATACGACAATGACAGTAAAACTTTTTAATACACTAACTGGAAAAGTCGATAAATTTGTTTCGCAAACAGCTGGCAAGGCCTTGATTTATACTTGTGGGCCTACGGTTTACGACTATGCGACCATTGGAAATCTTGCAAGTTATATATATTGGGACACGCTTGTTAGGGTGTTGATGGCAAATGATTACGAAGTTGTTAGAGTTATGAATATTACGGACGTTGGTCATTTAACGAGTGATGCTGACGAGGGTGAGGATAAACTGGAAAAAGGCGCCAAACGCGACGGAAAAACCGCATGGGAGATAGCGTCTTTTTATACTAACGCATTTATAAGTGATATGAATCGGTTAAATCTAATACAACCGCAATACCTAGCCAAAGCTACCGATTATATTCCTGACCAACTAAATCTTATTCGCAAATTAAAAGAAAAAGGCTTTACATATCAAATTGATGATGGAATATATTATGATACTTCACGCTTCCCATCATATGCAAATTTTGCACACTTGAACCTAGAGGCTCAACAAGCCGGCGCCCGTGTCGAGTTTAATCCGGAAAAACGAAATCATAGCGATTTTGCATTATGGAAATTCACACCTGTCGGTACGAAACGCGATATGGAATGGGAAACACCAAAAGATTTAATAGATACCAACTCCCAACTATCACGTATGGGATTTCCGGGCTGGCATTTGGAATGTAGCGCGATATCTATGGCAATCCTTGGCGATACCCTAGATATCCATACCGGAGGAATCGATCATCTACCAGTTCACCACACCAACGAAATCGCCCAGTCTGAAGCCGCAACTGGCAAAAGATTTAGTAACTTTTGGCTTCATAACGAATTTCTAAAAGTTAATGGTACCAAGATAAGCAAATCACTTGGTAATTTTTTTACATTGGCCGATTTGGATAAAAAGGGGTTTTCTCCGATGGATTTTCGAATGTTTGTTTTGCAAGGAAATTACCGTAGCGAAGGAAATTTCACATTTGAAGGATTGTCTGCAGCAAAAAATCGCTTACTCAATTGGCGAAACATATCGGCACTTAGACATCAAACTCATGATACAATTCAAGCCGATGAAGAAAAGAATCAAGATGAAAAAACCGTGTCATTATACGCAGCATCACAAGCAATTATTGAGGCGATAGGCAATGACCTTGGCACACCCGAGGCATTAAGGATAATTGACGATGCATTCACAAAGATTCTTAATGCCAGAATAAATAATATTAATCATCAAACTTTAATAAAATTCATTAGTACTATTGATTATGTATTAGGGCTTAGGTTGATAGATTCAACACCTGATATTAATGATGAGACAAAACAAATAATAATTGAACGTAACTCCGCGCGTGAAGCCAAGGATTGGGATAAGGCCGACAAATTACGTAAAATATTACTCGGTAAAGGAATTGTTTTACGCGACACAGTTAATAATAGTGTTTGGGAATACGACCAGTAAAATAGCCTGACGGTTATTTTTTTGAAAAACGATCTTCAACCAATACATTAATACATCCGGCAATCGGAATCGATATGATAGCACCTATAATTCCAAATAAATATATACCGATAGTAACCGCAATGATTATAGTTAATACCGTTAAATCGACTCTTTTTGATTGTATCTTTGGAGATATGTAGTTGGCTTCTATTTGTTGATAAATTATAAAAAATACGAGAAAAATAATGGCAGCAGTAATGTTGTTAAAGGCCAGAATAAGAGTTACCAATAAAGAGCCAATCATCTCACCAACTAATGGGATAAGTGAAAATACAAAAATAATTGCAGCAATTGGCATAGATAGGTTTGTAGGTATACTAAATACCATACTTAATGCCAATACGGATATACCCGCCACAAATCCGGCAATCGTCGAAACCGACAACTGTCCGATAACGTAGCTGGTTACGGTTTTATACATTTTGCGGACAAGTTTTTTATGATGTTCCATTTTTAATTTATCACTATAAACTCCCCAGATACGATTCATCCATTCCGGACCCTCGACTAGCATCAGGAATGTTAATACGATTACTAAAATTATAGCTGTAATAATAGAGAAGACTGACCCAATCCCAGAGACAAGAGTTGAACCTATCCCAGTCACAGAACTAGTTGCACTGTTACTTATCGTTACAAATACCTTATCAACTACTGGCTGAAGGTTGTAATGTTTAATTAAGTCGCTAATCCCGGCTGACTGATGCGTCGCGGTATTAACCACACTTGGAACGTTTTGGATGAATTTAGCAGTTTGTTCGACGATTGGTGGAATTACCAGAAGAACTACAGTACCTAAAAGAATTAACACAACGACGTATGAAATCGCGGTACCAAGTACACGACTTTTACCCGGCAGTATTTTTGCCAATCGATTCACGGGAGGACTTAAGGCAATAGCTAAGAAGAACGCCGTTCCGATTACTATTAAAGCTGTCCTGGCACTGTATACAACAAGAGCCGCCAGCGAAAACCCAATTACTACAAGCCAAAAGCGTACAAACGTTCGTGTGTCTATTTCTATTTTTACTTTCATAAAACGTATTATACACTAATTTTTGCGTCTAATCTTTTAGGCTGATTAAATTCTTGGTTTTTCGATGCAATATATTCAATTATATCGGTTTCTTAAGCAAACACTCAGTATATAAAGGTGTATAATAAAGTTATGAGAGTTTTAATAGTAGAAGATGAACACAAAATTGCACAGGCCTTGAAAAAGGCTTTGCAACAAGATAATTACGCTGTTGATGTATCATATGACGGAGACGATGGATACGCCATGGCAACAACAGAACCATACGATTTATGTATAATTGACTGGATGATTCCGGGTGAATACGATGGAATAGCCATTGTAAAGGCTATGCGTAAGGAAAAAATTCATACACCAGTACTAATTTTGACAGCTAAAGGCAGCATTACCGACCGAACAGCCGGACTTGACTCGGGCGCTGATGATTACCTAGCAAAACCATTTGCATTAGAAGAATTACTAGCTCGTGTTCGTGCACTACTCAGACGCCCTGTTGAAGTACAGCAAACCGTTCTTACCGTAGGTGATTTGTCACTCAACACTGTTACATTTGAAGTTAAGCGTGGTGAAACCCAAATCAATTTAACCGGCAAAGAATTTGCATTATTAGAATTTTTACTGCGTAACCAAGGCAGACCGAGTAACAAAGATACGATTATCAGCCATGTGTGGGATTACAACGCAGACGTGCTACCGAACACTGTCGAGGTGTATATGAAGTATTTGCGCCAAAAAGTTGACGATCCTTTCAAAACACATCTCCTACACACAATCAGGGGATTTGGTTACAAAATTGAAGCAAAATAAGAATTTACCAACTATGTTTAGATCTGCAACACTCCGCCTAACAGGCTGGTATTTGTTAATTTTGATGGTTTTTAGTGTTATTTTTAGTATTACTATTTTTCAAGTTGCTACAAATGAACTTGGAGCCAGATTGGAACGATTAGAAACAAGTTTTGAAGGAACAAATAATTTATACCCCGCTCAACAACCCCCTCAACCACTTAGCCTGGCCAGCATAAGATTAATCGAGCAAGGCAAGGCTTCAACTAATTTGTCGACAGAATTGTTATATATTAATTTGGTCGTACTGTTAATCGGAGGTGTTGGAAGTTACTTTTTTGCTCGTCGAAGCTTAGCACCAATCCAAAAGGCACACGAGGCACAATCACGATTTACCAGTGATGCCAGCCATGAACTTCGAACACCTTTAGCGGTTATGAAAACTGAGCTTGAGGTTGCACTGCGCGATAAAGACGCAAATGTTGAAACATTGCGAGAGGTTTTAAATAGTAGCCTTGAAGAGGTTGATAAATTAGCAAAATTATCTGAAATGCTACTGAGTTTGTCACGATTAGAAAGTGCAAAATTAAAACTAAATTCTGTAAATTTGAATAAAATTGTGAGTGAAACTATTAAAAAATTTAATAAGTCTTCAAAGCGCATTACTATAAAATCCAAAGGACAACAAGTTGTTCATGGCAACGAGGTGGCGCTTGCAGATTTGATTAAGGTTCTGGTCGATAACGCAATCCAGTACAGCCCCAATAATTCTGGTATTGAAATTGTTATCGGCAGACAAGAACAATCCGCAAAATTTGAAATTACAAATAGTGGGCAGGGAATTAGTGCTGAAAAAATACCGTATATTTTTGATAGATTTTATCGAGCTGATTCTTCCCGCACAAATGGAGAGCATAAAGGTTATGGGCTTGGGTTAGCTTTGGCAAAAAGTATTGTCGAGGTCCATCACGGTGAACTAAAAGTTACCAGCACTCCGGGCGCTGAAACTACATTTACACTTCTATTGCCATTAAATTCTTCTGTGCAAGCAAAAACTCAGAAATAACACATACACTGTATATATAAATTAAATTATTAGACAGGAGAAAGTATGAATGTAGTTTCGAGGGGAATTAAAAATGCCTTCCGTAGCCCTATGCGTTCGGGAGCAATAATATTAATGCTGGCAATCAGTATCGGCCTTATCCTAAGTATGTTGGTGGCACGCAGTAGTGTTAATGCAAAAATAGACCAAGTCAAATCCAATGCTGGCACTAATATTACTATCACCCCGGCCGGTGTATTTGGTTTTGCTGGCGGTGGCAATAATTTGACTAGTGCACAAGTTTCGCAAATTAGTAAAACCGCCCATATCACTACCACGACCGCAGCTTTAAACGATCAGCTGGCTTCAACCGACACCAACTTAACACCATCTTTAACTTTGGGTAATTTTGGTGCCAGACAAGCACGGTTCGAGAGTTCGAGTTCCAATTCATCCGCTTCAAACGGTGGTCCTACAGCTGCGGAATTGGCATCACGCCCAGCACCAACCCCCCATACGACAGTAACCGGAACAACCAATCCAAATTCTATATCAACAAATGGTTCCAATCTGTCAATTACTAACGGAGCAACTATTGACGGTAACAGCTCGGCATATATTGCCTTGTTGGGTAAGGATTTAGCTTCAAAAAATAATTTAACTGTCGGTAAAACTTTCACGGCCTATGGTAAAACCTTTACAGTAAACGGAATCTATACGACTGGCAATACCTTCCAGGATAGTGGCATAATTATGCCACTGGCAACCGTACAAAACTTGACCAGTCAATCTGGTCAAGTCAGTAGCGTTATTGCGAAAGTTGATAGTAGTGAAAACGTTAACTCAACCGTCGCATCACTTAAATCAACTCTTGGCAGTAAAGCCGACATCGTCAGTCAAGCCCAACAAGCTGCCGACAGTGTATCGTCGCTTCAAAGTATTTCTGGCTTAGCCTTGGCAAGCGTTATCGGTTCGGCTATTGCCGGTGCTGTAATAATTTTGCTGGCAATGATTATGATTGTTCGTGAACGACGCCGGGAAATCGGAGTTATTAAAGCTATTGGTGGGACTAATAGAAAAGTAGTGGCTCAGTTTATAAGCGAAGCTTTAACAATAACTGTTATAGGTTCAATAGTCGGATTAACGCTGGGAGTATTAGCTAGCGGGCCGATGACAAGCTCGCTTGTTAGTAGTAGCCAGAATAGCAGTTCAAGCACCCAATCAGGCACAAGGGATTCTGGTGGACCAGGTGGTGCATTCCTTCGAGGCGGCTTTAATCGTGTCAGTTCGAACCTAACTCAGGTCACAAGCAGTATTACGCCACAAGTGTTTGCTTTATCAGTTGGAATCACACTACTAATCGCAATTATTGGTAGCGCCGTACCAGCCTGGTTTATAGCAAGAATAAGTCCAGCCGAAGTGCTGAGGACGGAGTAAAAAATGTTAGAAGTAAAAAACCTTACAAAATCGTTTGACAGCCCTAGCGGTAAAGTAACTGCACTTGAAAACGTAAATATTTCAATTAAAACCGGAGAGTTTGCTAGTATTATTGGCAAATCGGGCAGTGGGAAAAGCACGCTACTGGGTGTGCTTGGCGCCTTAGATACGCCAACCAGCGGCTCTATAAAAGTTGATAACGTCGATATTTCGAAATTATCAGCCAATAAACAAACAGCCTACCGATCTAAAAAGATTGGATTTGTCTTTCAGCAGTACAACTTGATTCCAAACCTTACGGCACTAGAGAACGTAATGTTAGCGCTGGAGTTTGGTGGAATGCCTGCGGGAAAACGAAAAAGCAGAGCCGAACAATTGCTTGATGAAGTCGGAATTACTCCTGACGAAATGCTGCGTAAACCAACCAGGCTGAGCGGAGGTCAACAACAACGTGTTTCAATCGCCCGGGCACTAGCAAACCGTCCTTCAATAATTTTGGCCGATGAACCGACCGGAAACCTTGATAGCAAAACCGGAAAAATGATATTCGATATGCTCCACAAATTATCCAGAAGTGAAAATACTACCATTCTGGCCGTGACGCACGATATGGATATCGCAGGCAAAACCGACCGAACTTTTACTTTGGTCGACGGAAAGATAGTTGCCTAATTATCTTAGTCTTGTAATCGGATACGTTTTCCGGCTCGACCCGCAATAATCCATTGCAAAAACGCTGTTCCGAAAATAATTATCAGTAAAGGCCAAGAGCTTCGACCGGCTGGCATTGAAAAGTTAAAGAAATCTCTAAAATAATCAAAACCGAAACTGATTAAAATCACGACCAAGACGGTGATTGTATATAAAATACGTGCTAGTTGAGCTTTACGATTATTCCTGACATTAAACATTCTTGGAACCAGATAAACCAAATACACTCCAAAGAAAGTGGCTATTATCACTGTTGTTGTTGAAACCCCCGTCGCGTCAGCTGGGTGCATAATATGAAGTAGGGTATAGGCAGTCGTAATCATTACGCCTGATAAAATTGCGATTGGAGCTACAGCCAGTAGGGTATTTTGCCAGAAATAACGAGGTGATAACCTATGCAGAGGTGAAGGAGGAAATAGAGTCCACATAATCGTTGGCAAAGTTACCAATAGAATATTGATAAAAGTGACATGGCGCGGTTCTAATGGATAGACAAATCCAAAAAGCAATGTGGTTAGAATTAATACCAGACCAAAAATAATCTTATGGAAAAACAGTGTGGCAATAAGCTCTATTGCTTGAATTATCTTGTTACCAAGTCGCATACCGATTGGTAACGAATTGAAGGAATTATCAAGTAAGACGATGTCGGCAACGCGCCGAGTTGCAACTGCACCGGAATACATCGCGACCCCCAGGTCTGATTTTTTTAGCGCCAAAGCATCATTTACCCCATCACCAACCATACCTGTAAAATTATTTAGTTTTTTAAATGTTTCAATCAGCTTTTCTTTTTGTTCCGGTAAAACTCGAGCAAAAATTGTAGTTTTAGCAACTGTCTTATCCCAATCTCGTTTATGTATTTTCTGAAGCTGATCACCGGTCAGAACGTTTTCATAATTGGCTATTCCTGCCAAGCCGGCAATATATTTTACAGTATTCGGGTTATCACCACTAATGACACGTAGGCTAACTCCGTTTTTTTGCAAATATCTTACAGTATTTTCTACACCCGTCCTTAAATCATTAGACAGAACCAACAGCCCCATTGCATTACCCGACCCGTCAGCCAAATCTTTAATCGAATTTTCTTTGCCTTTTGATAGTGCGACTAAAAGAACACGCTTGCCCTCGTTTGTTAACGTTTCAATCCTTTTGAGTTGAGTTTTATCCAGTGCAGCAAACTCACTAACATATTCAGGTGCTCCAATAATAATATTGAATACGTCGCCTCGTAGTTCGACCTTTACTCCGCTCAGTTTTCTTCTAGATGAAAATGCCAAAGTTTGTAGTATTTTATATTTACCCGGCAGTTTTAATCCTGCCTTCAAGGCAACTCCGGTCGAAGTACCACTGTTGGTTTCGTTAACAGCAATACTTACTAGTTCTGTTATTTTCGGCTCGCTTGAATTAAAAATTTCAAAATTCTCAAATCTTATCATATCACTTGTCAATGTCCCGGTTTTATCTACGCATAAAACATTCAAAAGGGCCATTGCCTCGATAGCTGCCAATTTTTGTGGTAATACCTTTGCCTGAGCCAGTTTCAGTGAACCATAGGCGAACAGCAGTGAACTCGCCAAAAGCAGACCTTCGGGCACAATTACGACAGCTCCGGATGCAATCGTTTTAAAAATTACTACCGTATCTTGACCAGCCAAATAATATACAACCAATATCAGAACCGATAATCCTAGTGCACCAAAAGTTAACCAAGTTATTGCAACCGAAATAGAATGTTGCATAGGAGTCAATGTCGGTTTATAACGTTTCAAGGTTGATGCCATTTTGCCAACCTTTGTGTTTTGTCCAACAAACTCAACGCTCATGGTTGCACTTCCGGCAACGACTGCACTAGCGGCATATACCGTTGTTCCGACATTTTTTGCTATTGGAGCAGATTCACCAGTCAAAATTCCTTCGTCCGTTTCCAAGCCAACACTGGAAACAATTATTCCGTCAGCTGGAATTTCGTCACCAAGTTTTAGGCTTAAAAGATTACCCGGCAACAATTTGTCAAACAATATTTCATCAATCGAACCGTCATCATTAATTCGCTGTGCGGTTGGTGCACTCATCAGTTCAAGTTTTTTTAGGACTCGTTCTGCTCGTACTTCTTGGATAATTGCCAACAGTGTATTGACAATAATGACCACCGATAAGAACCAGGCGTCCCGAGCGTCGTTAAGAATCATCAGGATTATTGCCAAAATTAAAATTGCAATCACAATAGGTGATAGCGCATTTCGTCGTAGAATAACAAGAAAATCTCTCATCTTCAGTAATTATTATAAAGATATTACGCTTTAATAGCCACTCGAATTTTTAATCATTGTTCTAAGCTTTGCTTAAGTCTAATGTGCAACAATAAAGATACGAAAACAATAAAAATGAGGAGGATTCATTATGAACACCACCATCAGCAAAGATAAAATCACATTACTCAGCAAAAAAGGTATGAAAGAAATTAAAAGAGAAATCGTTCTTCTGGAAAATGACAGGCAAAAAGTGTTGAAATCGATACGAGAACTTGATAAAGCGCAAGGACGCGACGACAGTCTAAGTCGCATTGAAATGCTGGCAGAACTTGACATCATAAACTCTAAAATAGATGATAAAAAATTAGTTCTATCAACATCAAAACTTTTACCGAATAAACGTTCACAATTCCGTGTCGCTATCGGTTCAGTTGTTGATTTGATTGATAAACACGGACACTTCTTTAGATTTAAGATAGTCGATAGTATCGAAGCTGACCCAAGCGATGGACGAATATCAACCCTAAGTCCGCTCGGACAAAACTTAATCGGAAAATCACTTCAAGACACAGTGGAGTGGGGAAGTGGTAGCAGATTAAATAGCTTTCAACTTGTTCGCATAACTTAGTTGTTAGTCAATTTGTTATTGAATAGCATCTTCCAGTAAAGCAGTGTGTAGACCGGACGCCTTCAGCTCACCAACGAAGGCGTCTATATCTTGTTTAAATTCAGGCCTAAAATGTAGAAGCACAATATCTCCGGGCCTTAATTTATCGCCAATTTGATATTGCATTGAACCACCATTTGCTTTTGCAATCCAAATGACTACTGCCTTCATCCCACAGTCAGCCGCCGCACGACGCATAGTATCTGAGTAGGCGCCACCGGGTGGCCTAAACAAGGTTGGCCGATGTCCATAATGTAATTCCACGTAATCTGCCATACCGCAAATATCAGCTTTTTGCTGATAATAATCTTCCTTATTCACCATGTCAGTGTCGTGAGTCAGAGTATGGTCTTCGACAACCGAACCCTGGTCTATCAATTGCTTAAAGAAATCCGGATTGCTGGCGATAAAAGCTTTCGATAAAAATAATGAGGCTTTGATATGGTTTTCTTTTAAAATATCAACTACCGACTGATCCTTATAGGCGCCGTCGTCAATTCCTAGAAAAACAATGTTTTGTTTGGTTGGTAGCGTACTAATGACAGGAGCCATGCCATCCGTTTCAGTCGGTATCGAATAATCCGGAGCAATACTGGAGATAGTCTGAACAGAAACTGGTTTATTTTCAGACACGGGTTTTGAAGGAGGTGTTTGTGGTGTTTTGGTTTCAATTTGATAAGTTTTTTCACCATTACCCATAGTAACTGGAAACAGAACCCACCCCCAATAAACACTAACAATCAGCGCCAATATTGCGGTTATAATCAGTATATACGTCTTATGATGTTCTGGTTTTACAGCTACTTTCATACACTTACAGCATACTACTGCTAGTTAGTAAATACTAGGAGTGGCTGAACTGACTGTTATATAATTCAGCGTAATAGCCATTTTTGTCTAATAATCCTTGATGCGTACCATGTTCAATAATATTCCCATCACGCATTACCAGAATTACGTCAGCATTTCTAATCGTTGAAAGTCGGTGTGCAATCACAAAGCTCGTGCGTCCATGACTAAGTTTATCCATAGCGGATTGAATCAGAAGTTCGGTGCGTGTATCAACTGAACTGGTGGCCTCATCAAGGATTAACATTGGAGCACCGGCCAAGATCGCTCTGGCAATCGTAAGCAGCTGCTTTTCACCGGCCGATATGCTGTCCGCCGTTTCGCTGATAATTGTATTGTAACCCTTTGGTAGAGTATTGATTAAGTGATCGACATGGGCAGCCTTGGCTGCGTCGACTATCTCTTCGTGGGTAGCATTTGGTTTGCCGTAAGCAATATTTTCAGCAATTGTGCCCTGGAACAGCCAGGTATCTTGCAGAACCATTCCAAACAGCTGACGAACGTCGTGACGATTTATTGTGTTTGTATCAACTCCATCAATTTTTATTGAGCCACTGTTAATATCGTAAAACCTCATTAGCAGATTGACGATAGTTGTTTTACCGGCTCCGGTCGGACCGACGATGGCAACATTTTGCTTTGGTTTAATTTGAATAGTAAAGTCTTTAATGATTGGTTGGTCTTTGTCGTATCCAAAATATACTTTATCAAAAGTAACCTCGCCCTTGACTGATTCGGGGTCGATTTCTTCTCGATCCTTTTCTATTTTTTCCTCGTTGGCATCTAGAAAATCAAAGATTCGTTCGGCGGCGGCGGCAGTTGCTTGTAAAACATTGGCAATATTTGCCGTCTGCGAAATCGGTTGTGTAAACTGACTCATATATTGAATAAAGGCCTGAATATCACCAATCGTCACCTTACCATTAATCGCTAACCAACCACCGACAACAGCCACGGCGACATAGCCCATATTGCTAATAAATTGCATAATCGGCATCATTAAACCTGACCAGAACTGCGATTTCCAGCCGCTATTATGTAATTTTTTGTTTATGTGGTCGAAAGTTTTTATCGCCCTATCTTCACCATTGAATGTTTTTACGATGGCATGGTTTGAAAACATCTCATCAATATGCCCATCGATTTCACCTAGTGCAGCTTGTTGCTTGGTATAGTAGCGTTGCGATCGTTTAACAATAGCGGTGATAATAATCATACTGGTTGGTAAAATCAGAATCGCAATTAACGTCAACTGCCAGCTAATTGACAACATCATAATCAATATACCAATAATCATTACCACCGATGTAATCAGTTGAGTCATGCTTTGGTTAAGATTTTGGCTGATTGTTTCGACGTCGTTAGTAATGTGACTGACAATATCTCCGTTTTCATGCCTGTCAAAATATCGAAGTGGCAGGCGAGCAATTTTTTCGGATATATCGCGTCGGAATTTGTAAGTTATTTTTTGTGATATAGATGTCATTATCCAGCTTTGGATATACGTAAATATCGCGCTAATAGCGTATAATCCGATCAGCCAAAAACCAATTACGGCGATATTATCAAAGTTCATTCCCTTTGGGCTAAATAAACCATTAATAATTTCATCAGTCATATTCCCTAAAACTTTTGGACTGGCAATAGCAAATGACGTACTAATAATTGCGCATAAGGCTACAAATCCCATATAAAGCCAATATGGTCGCAGGTATTTCAGAACTGTAATCATGGTTTTCTTAAAGTGTCTGGGTTTTTCGGGTTTGCCGCCCATACCTATTGGACCTCGTCCGAATCCCATCATTGGTCTTTTTGGCTGTTGTTCCATCGGTTTCTTTTCCATAACTAGTTTTCCTCTCGCAGTTCTCGTTCAGATAGTTGAGATTCAGCAATCTCTCGATAAACCGACGACTGTTTTAGAAGTTCGCGATGAGTTCCGCTACCAACAATTTTTCCTTCGTCTAAAACAACTATCTTATCAGCGTGCATAATTGTACTAATTCGCTGTGCAACAATAATCAGCGTTGATTTCGAAATCTCTTTTTCTAGCGCAGTGCGCAAAGCCGAATCCGTTTTAAAATCAAGTGCCGAAAAACTGTCATCGAACAAATATATCTCGGGCTTTTTCGCTAGCGCCCTGGCAATCGATAGACGTTGCTTTTGGCCACCGGAAATATTGCTGCCGGCTTGTGAGATTGGATTATCCATTCCGTCCGGTAGGTTTTTAATAAATTCTTTTGCCTGAGCTGTTTCGGCGGCTTTCTCAAGTTCTTTATCTTCTGCATCAGGCTGACCATAGGCGATATTGCTTCCAACCGTACCGGAAAACAATGATGCTTTTTGAGGAATATATCCAATATGACCGTGTAGTTCAGCCTGAGGCAGTTTACGAATATCAATCCCGTCAATTGAAATCGAACCGTCTGAAACATCATAAAGTCTTGGAATTAAGTTTAATATTGTCGATTTGCCACTACCGGTACCGCCAATAATAGCTGTCATTTGTCCTGGTAAGGCCGAAAATGTAATGTTAGACAATACCGGTTGTTCCGAGCCTTCATATCCGAAATCGACTTTGTTAAACTCAATCAAACCAGCAATTTTATCCGGTAAATGAACGGGGGACTGAGGCTCGGCAATTGTTGGTTCGGTCGCCAAAACTTCATTGATACGTCGCCCCGACACCGCTGCTCTTGGAACCATAATAAACATCATCGATATCATCAGGAATGCAAAAATCGTCTGCATTACATATTGCATCAACGCAAAAAGGCTTCCAACCTGCATACTACCATCATTTATTAAATACGCTCCCAACCAAACGACTCCAAGCGATGCCAATCCCATTACAAGTGTCATAATTGGCATCATCAGCGTCATAACGCGGTTAACAAAAATATTCAACTTTGTCGATTCAAGATTCGTTTTATTAAATTTTGCTTCTTGCGTTTCATCATTATTATAGGCCCGAATAACTCGTACGCCCGTTAGCATTTCTCGCGTTTGTAAACTAAGTTTGTCAACAAGTTTTTGGATAATCGTAAATTTTGGAATTACTACAATAAACAGCATTATTATAAGTGATACCATCACCCCAATTGCACCGGCCATAATCCAAGTCATCGACGGGGCTAATTGGTAGGCTTTGATGATTGCCCCAACACCCATAAAGGGTCCCAAAAGCGCCATCCTTAGTACCATAGCCATAACGTTTTGAATCTGTTGCATATCATTGGTTGATCTGGTAATGAGCGATGATGAAGAAAAACTATTGAATTCATTCAACGAAAAACCTTCGACTTTTTTAAACACAGCCTCACGCAAATGAAGCGTGTAGCCGGCTGATATTCTGGCCGCCAAGAATCCAACGAATATTGTGAAGACACCCCCCAGTAGTGTCAGCAATAGCATCGCGATGCCGTTACTCCAAACAGCGGTTAAATCTTTTTTGACAATACCGTTAGTAATAATTTTTGACATATAGTCGGGGAGGGAAAGGTTAACAAACGATTGCCCCCAAACAAAAAGGATTAAAATAATCAATAAAAATACATAGGGTTTGAAATATTTAACTAATTGCCGCACGCTATTTTAACCTTTCAGAATATCTATTTTATCATACTTATCATACTAATTATACACCGCAACTTGTTTTATGTCTATGCTTTTTAGTGCTTTTCTAGCGAATTATCACCTGGTCGCGCTGCGGGCCTACACCAATCATATTAATCGCCACTCCGGTTTTTCCCTCGATAAACTTGATATAATCTTGAGCATTTTTTGGTAAATCTTCAAACCGCCTAACGTTTCTGATATCTTCGGTCCAATTTGGCAGATATTCGTATACCGGTTTGCTTTGTTCAAGTTTATAAGCTGCATCCGGTGCAATTTCCAGAGTTTTCCCTTTGCGTTGATAGCTGACACAAATCGGAATTTTTTCACCGAAACGTTGAACCCAATCAAGTTTTGATAAAGCCATCGCCAACTTGTCGTTTTCACCATTGACCATTAAGGCGCGCCTTATCTGAGGCAAATCAAAATAACCCAATCGGCGAATCCGTCCGGTAGTCGTACCTTTTTCGGCATCAATTGTGTTCATATCGCCATGTAATTGCTTTAGCGTATCTTTATCAAAAATCTCTGTCACAAATGGACCGCCGCCAACATGTGACTGGACCGCCTTGGCAACGCCCGTAACTTTATCAATAAATGACGCCGGCACACCTAGTCCCGATGCTACGCCGCCGGCAGTAGTTGAACTCGAACTGGTGAACGGATACATACCGTGGTCAATATCCAACAGAAATGCTTGCGCGCCTTCGGCTAATACTTTAGCAGGCTGTTGCTTACGAAGTTGTTGATTCAGATAAAACACCGTGTCAGTAATAAATTCTGCTAAAATTTTAGCATTTTCAATATATGTTTTAGTTACTTCTTTTTCATCGATTTGGGCTAAGCCGGCTGCATCTCGAAGTGGACGCTGAGCTTTTAAGCCTTCAGAAACGATGTCTTCTAGTTTTGTCAGATTATTTTTGATAATTTCGGTCCTTACACCAATCCGCATCGCTTTATAGGATGAAACCTGGGCAATTCCAGCTTTGGTACTGCCTTGACCACCCTTGCCAGATTCACGGATTTCGTCGTCATAAATGTGATGAGGCAGTATCAAATGAGCTGCCGAGCTGATTTTTAGGTTATTATGCGACACATTGATACCTTTTGATCTGATGTCGGCAATCTCTTCGTTCAGTTTTACGGGATTTATCAATGTACCGTTTCCAATAATGTTCATTGCATGAGGGTGGGCAATTCCAGATGGCACCAAATGCAGTGCTAAATCACGACCATCGGGCAAAACTACCGTGTGACCGGCGTTATTGCCGCCATTAAACCGAGCCACAATATCGTGGGTAACTGAAAGCATGTCAACAAAACGACCCTTACCCTCGTCGCCTCGCTGAAGTCCAATAATTACATCTACTGCCACGGCTACTCAGTATAATAAAGCATTCGTAAATTTACAACTTATTTATAACGTTTGTTAATTATTAATATTTATGTTATAGTTTGCAAAGTGATAGAAAAAATTGACAAAGCAGTTGATGTTATCAGCGGTGCCTGCACTATGGCTTTGGTGTCTGATGATCAAGCCTGGGCCGAACGCCAAAGACGACTTGATCGTTCCGAAAATAGTGGCAAACACCATTTAGCGGCGTTAGCGATGCACAATGTCGTTCGATTCAAGCCTCAGCTCATTCGAAATATATTAGCTAGACCTTACGAAAAGAAGGGTATTGAAGTTATTGGAATGGGCTATTCTTCGACAGTAATTCGGATGGGAAACAGTGCGATAAAACTTATCCGTGCCACTGAACGAATGACAGAGACACAACAGCAAGGCTGTGTTGAACGGCTCCAGGCCAGCCAAGATATACTGCTTGATTATCTTGGGGACTACGCCATACCTCAGGAATTTAAAATTACCGATCATCCATTAAAACCAAAGGGGATAGTTGTATCGGTACAGCCGTACGTAGAAAGTTTTGCACCTCTTAGAATAAATAATGCTGATGGATTTGATGGCTTAAGTAATAAACAGAAAAGTGATATAGGTGATTTCACAGATAAGGCCTACGAAATGGTGGATACGACAGGGTGGACCCCGGATATGCTGGGTGCTGATAATTTTGGATTTTCAGGCGACGGTAAATCATTTGTAATAGTCGATACCGTACCACAAAAAGTGCGAACACCACCTGATATGTCTGTCGAATATATTGACCGTGTCGCAGCAGCTGTACAGTAATCCTAAGGTGTTATAAAATAGGGGGCAACAGGTTTTCATACTGTTACTACTGGGGATTGGCCAAGTGGTAAGGCACGTGGTTCTGGTCCACGCATTCGGGGGTGAGAACTGACACGTCGTCAGTTCGCAAGGCCGGAAGCCGGATGACGGATGTCACCGACTGAGGCAGGGTCGCGGAAATTTGCTGAAATCAAATTATTTGTGACCGAATCCTTTCAAATGAATAATTCGAACCCCAATGTAGTGTAATATATATTTAGGTAATGGGGATTGGCCAAGTGGTAAGGCACCAGGTTCTGGTCCTGGCATTCGGGGGTTCGAATCCCTCATCCCCAGCCAAATAAAATCGAGTCCATTTGGGCTCTATTTTATTTGATTTCGATTGGGATTCGAATTTCCGAGTGAGCATTCGGGGGTGAGAACTGCCCGGAATGGCAGTTCGCAAGGCGATTTTCCGATGCAAACTGTGTTTGCAATCGTGAAATTGCGGGGTCGCGGAACGTGACCGAATCTCTATCTGTCTGTATGACAGTGCGGGCAGACCTCATCCCCAGCCAAAGTTTTTCATCTCACTTATGCTAAAATGAACATATGAAAATCACTCTTAAGCGTGATACCAATTCTTCTGGTTTTACAATAGTTGAACTGCTAGTCGTCATAGTAGTTATAGGTATACTAGCTGCTATTACCATAGTGTCATATATAGGTGTTTCAAATAGAGCTACAGTCTCAGGTTTACAGTCAGACTTATCCAGTGGAGTTAATAAATTGAAGTTGTACTATACGGAGTATGGAGTATACCCCGATTCACCACTTAGTGGAAGTAATTGTCCAACCGGAGCAGTCAACCCAGTTGATGCCAGATATTGTCTTAAACCAACACCGGGAAATGTATATACATATACTTCATTGTCACCATACAAATCTTTTAAACTAATTGTTACCAACACCGTTTCCTCACTAGCTTACGCAGTTACTGACACCACGCCAATAGCCGTCTATGTTCCGCCTACTGGTATATTAACTGCTTTGGCTTCGCCGACGATTGCGACGGGAACGAATCCACGAGCTATTGTTACATCTGGTGATGGCACCTCAGTCTATACTGCAAACTATGGCGATAATAATATATCAATGTTTAGCCGCAACACCGTCACTGGTGCTTTAACAGCTTTGGCGACACCAACGATTGCGGCGGGTGCATTACCTTATGGTATTACCATATCTGCCGATGGAAAATCTGTTTATGTTATCAATATTAATGATAGCAATATTTCGATGTATAGCCGTAACACTACTACAGGTGCCTTGACGGCCTTGGCATCACCGACGATTGCAACTGGATACACCCCATATGGTATTACAATATCAGCAGATGGTACATCCGTTTATGTTGTAAGTTGGGCGGCTAACAGTATATCGATGTATAGTCGCAATACAGGAACAGGAGCATTGACTGCATTGGCGACACCGACAATTGTTACCGGAAGTTCTCCTGAAGGTATTGCTATATCAGCTGACGGAACGTCGGTCTATGCGGTTAATAATAGCGACAAGACAATTTCGATGTATAGTCGCAATACAGGAACAGGTGCATTAACAGCATTGGCGACACCGACGATTGCAACAGGTAATATTCCTCAATGCATTACAGTATCTCCTGACGGTAGTTCGGTATATGTTATTAATTCTGGCAATAACAATATTGGGATGTACAGCCGCAACACCGTAACAGGTGCATTAACAGCTCTAGCATCTCCTACGATTGCAACGGGTATATCCCCTTATGGCATCACGATATCTGCTGACGGCTTGTCGGTTTATGCGACTAATTATGGCGCTAGCAGTGTTTCGATGTTTAGTCGTAACACTGGAACCGGTGCATTAACAGCATTGGCGACACCGACGATTGCAAGCGGTGCGCTTCCTTATATGATGTCAAATTCACCAGATGGTAATTCTGGCTATGTGGTTAATTTTAATGACAACAATATATCATTATATACTCGGAATTAATACATTATTTTTGAAACACTTCCACAAACCGCAATAAGCCTGGGGCAATGATTTATAAGCGTATAATTGTGTTATGATGTCGTGGTTGACAAATACATTTCTAAACATTCCGATAATTATTTGGGTGTTGCAAATATTGTATGTAACGATAGCATTAGCGATACTATTCTTTATCTATCCAAAAACAAATAACAAAACTTTCCTGATAGTTTACGTAATAATTATGATAATAATAAATATTATTTGGCGCATGGCCATAATGAAAACATTCTAGTGAAGTGGCAATATAGTAATAAAGGGTAGAGCACCGTCGGTTTCAATTAAATCACCGCCTCCATTTCGGCCATGATAAGAAGACGTGAAGTTTTCGATTTGTTTTATGTCAATTTTTCTTTTCGTGTTTTTTATACTCTTCAGAACGAAATCACGTTCTTTATCAACATCTGGTTCAATCTTGTGAGTTATTTGTAGTGTAAATGTCGAAAAACCAACTTTTCTATCAAAAGTTGCCGCCGCCAACCAATCAGCCTTGAATCCTCCGGGCAAAAACCACCCTTTTGGACATTTCCAGAACCTAATATGATGTCGCTTGGAGGTAGTTCCGCCAACCTCTTGCTGAAAAGCCAGATCTTGTTTTTCGTTAAATAAAAACAGCGAACTGACAGGTGCGCTTAAATAACTTTTTCTAGTAATAGTCGATTTTATCATTTTCACGGTAGATTCCAGACTTAGTTTTTCCGCCTCTATCCAGCCGGCGTCTTTCATTAATGCTTTGACTTGCTTTTCGTTCCCATTAAAAGCCAGGTTTATCGGGTCGCCAAGCAGTCCGTCACCGGTTCTTGTTCTGGCAATGTAGTAGTTTGGCAAATAAACTTTCGTCAGCCAGCGGTGAATCCTGGGGATTGAAAAGTATGCTAAAAATAACCAAATTGCGATAATCCCAAGAATAATATTATTGCCTTGTCCAAAAGTATTTCGACTGATAAAAGCAACTACGAACACAGTGATATAAATAAATAACCCAATGACAAATAGATTCTTGATCGTCTTAAGCGGTTTAAATATATAATCTTGCTTTTTACTCATTAATCAATTCTCTTACAACTAATATACCATTTTTATGACTTGGATTTCCCAAAAAATATATTTTCTCAAGATGTATAATGGACGTATACCTATGAATAAAAAATCGACTTTAAACAGGCAAGAACTATTCCAAGATATGATTATCGGGATTTTACTTTATTCTGTAATACTTGGCTTTTTTAATGACTATACAAAAATTTTGCATACGGGCACATATTCAATAACGTTTGTGTTAGCGATAGTTATGCAGATACTGACGTACCTTACGTACAGGGTCAAAGATAAAGTAGTGGACTGGTTTAAAAGTGGAGAAAAGCCAAAAAATAAAATGTGGCTTGTTTTGAGTGTTTGGCTAGTTATTTTCCTATCAAAGTTCGTTTTTTTGTGGGTAATAGAATTCGTATTTCGCGGAACGGTTGAAATAAGCGGTTTTATCGGACTATTAATAATAGTTGTGATTTTAACGATTGCTCAAAAATTGATAGATATGACCTACGACAAACTCCGAGATTAATATTATATATGCCTTAATATTGGCATAATGCTTATGGTTTGTAATATGTCCGAATCGTAGTATAGTTAAAATATCAGTTAATAAAAGGAGGAAAAATGCAAAGGGAACTTAAAGGAGTTGCTTGGGCACTGGGTATTTGGGGGGTATTATCAGTTATTTTTGGCGCGGTTATATTTTCGTGGCCAGGTATCACACTAAAGGCTTTTTTAATTGTTTTAGGATTGTATTTAGTAGTAAGCGGAATGGTAATGTTGGTCGGCTCACTTTTCGATCACCGAGGCAAATGGATTGCAGGTGTGTTAGTTGGTGGAATTAGTGCAGTTGCCGGTTTATATGTACTGGCTAATCCACAAATCAGTGGCCTTGTCGCACTTTACGTTATTGCGATTTGGGCAATATCAGCAGGACTACTACAAATCGTCGCTGGCGCAGAAGGTAAAAACAACTGGTGGCTAATCGTATCCGGTTTGATTTTTACTGTATTTGGGTTTTACATATTTGCCAATCCTGCTAAGGGAGCAATTGCATTGATTTGGATTATCGGTTTCAGTGTTATCGTTGGCGGTATTTCACATATCATAACTGCATTTGAAATAAATAACGAAAGTAAAAAACTCACAGCCAAAAAAGCTTAACTGTGTCTTTACATAAAAAGAATTGCCCAAAAGGGCAATTCTTTTTTATGTAGCAGGATATTGACAGTGTATTTAATAAGGAAGATAATTAAAATATAATTAGGAGGTAAAGAATATGGCAAAAAATAATAATGAAGTAACAGGGTGGACGGGTTGGATTGGGTTCGCGAGTATTATGCTATTTCTAATTGGGTTTTTCCATGTTATCGAAGGAGTCGCTGCATTATTTAATGACAAACTATTCGTTCTAACACCCACAACACTTTGGGTAATGGACATAACTTCTTGGGGCTGGGTACAGGTAATTGGTGGTATTTTGGCAATTTTGGCTGCTGCATCATTACTCAGCGGTAATGTGTATGGACGTCTGGTTGCTATAATTATTGCTGTCTTAAGCGCTCTTGCAAGCTTGGCGTTTATACCGATATATCCAATTTGGTCAATAATTATTATCGTTATCGATGTTTTGGTCATCTATGCAGTCGTTGTACACGCCGACGAGATGAAATCCTTGTAATTTGATAGTGATTACACTTGATACCCCTAGACTACATTGTCTGGGGGTATTTCAATTGACATTATGATAAAACCCTGATTGTTCTGATTAATTATTGGGATTATAATAAAGATATAACTAATTGAAAGGAGGGTAAATGTTAGGACCGATAGACTATATTGCAGTTGGCTTTAAGGGTAACAACTTCGATGGAAGTATACTTTCAGAACTGACAAAAGCAATAGAAGGCGGAGCCATACGTGTTGTTGATTTACTTTTTGTAATCAAAGACTCCGATGGAAATATCGAGATTGCCGAAATTGAAGATCAGCATAAAGAACTTCAAGACATTGCAAAAGCAATCGGCCACACAGGAGATATGCCTTTACTTACAGAAGACGATGTCGAGAAACTAAGTAAGGCAATGAATAACGACACATCAGCTGGTATCTTGGTTATAGAACAACTCTGGGCGAAAGGCCTCAAGAAAGCACTGCTTGATAAAGGGGCAATACTAATCGACGAAGGTCGAGTACACCCAGAAAAAGTCGAGGCTGCAGTAAATGAAGTTAAGAAAAATAAAGTGAAAAAATAGGAGGAAAAAATGCTAGGAAGACCACTTACTCCGATATCAATTGCGGGTATCCGAAGACGACGACGCCGACGTGGATTATTGTAGATTCAAAAAAATAAACTGCTGAACACCTGATGTAGTTGTGCTATATTAAATAATGTACTAAATGGGAGATAGACTAATTTCAACCGGGACTGCTGAGGCGTCAAAGCCAATTCAACCAAATTGGACAATTATTGGGCTTATTGCGGTTGTAGTAGCTTTCCTTTTTTTCCAGCCATTTTTTGGTACCATTTGTATCGCAGCCTTAATGGCATTTTTATTCTCTCCATTACACCGTCGATTCTCAAAACATATGCCCGAAAGCATCTCTGCGATACTAATATTAATAATAAGTTCGCTGATATTCATTATTCCGATAATTTTTATTACGATAATTGCAATCAACCAATCAATTTCGTTAGCAAACACCTTGCAACATTTGAGTGTACAGCCTGGTAGTACTTTGTTTAAATTAAGTGGTAGTGCCGTATCAAAAATAAATGAAGTGTTAGCACCTTTCGTAGGCAACTCTCATGCTATAAATAGCAATTCGATTGTTAATATTGCTCACGAAGTAATACCGAAGCTTATCACCTCTATCGGAAATGTCGTGCTGGGGTTTCTAAGCAATTTGCCGAAGTTATTTACCAGTACCATTGTATACTTGTTTTTATTTATGGCATTTTTAAGACACAACAAATCAATCGTGCGATTGGCAAAATCAATTAGTCCGTTTGAGGACAATCAAAATGACAAGTTTTTTGAAAAATCCGGCCTGATTGTTACTGCTAGCTTACGGGGGCAATTTATCATTTCAATTTCAACAGCAATCAGCTCGGCAATCCTTTTGGGATTTACCCTTGGACTTTGGCCGTTTTTTATGCTTTTTGTAATAATATTCACACTTCTTGGAATGGTCCCTTTAGGAAGTGGCATTGTAGTTATTCCAATAGGTATAATTGCAATGATAACCGGCGATTTTTGGGGTGGATTTTGGTGTTTGCTTATCTACCTAACTGTTGTTTGTAATATCGATAGCGTGCTTCGACCCCACCTCATACCAAAAAAGGCAAACCTGATTCCCGCTGTCACAACACTGGCAACTTTCTGTGGAATATTTTATTTTGGAACGCTTGGGATTGTATATGGACCGCTTATAGTAATATTACTTATGACAACGATTGACATTTATACCTCAACTCATCCACGAAATCTTGCAAAGACTTAGTATATTCTTATTTTTTCTTTTTTATCTGTCGCTTTTTTGTTTTTTGAGTATTTTTCAAACTAATTAAACCAATGCACAAAACACCAACCACAATGAATAGTGCCAACAGATACCAAACGCTTTTTATTAATGGAAAAACGGTAAGAAGGAATGCAATTGTAAATAATCCGGTAATAATGTAGTTGGTATTGGCCACAAGCCATTTTACGACTTGTGATTCAGATTTAGAGCCAAAGACTTTCGATATCTGCATCCGAATCCATACTGATATTTTTGCCGGTCCAGCCAAAAAAGCAAAAGCAATCAGAACTATCATCAAAACAATCGCAATTCTGTCATAGTAAATTAAATCTTTTGTATAGATATCAAATATTGCTTGGGCCGAGGCACTGTTAGAATTCTGTAGGGCACTACTTAAACTGGCGACAAAAGGATATTGTGACAAATATACTGCCTGAACATTTAGGATTAACAAAATGATGCTTGATACACCAAAAATCATTAGTCCCTTGCGTTTTCTTTTTGCAATCAATAAACCACTGACACCAAAAATTAGCATTAGTATTATCATATAAAACGCAGCTTTATTAATTATATTAAATGCAAATAACACGGTTGGCATTTGTTGCACCTTGGCAATTTGAATCTGTTTATTTACTTGCCCCGGGGTTATGCTATCTACAAATGTTAATCCTTTTGCAGAAAGTTTGCTTCTGATATTTGTATATATCGGGTTTATATTTAACATCAGCTTATCGCCATTAAAATACATCAAGTCATTATTATTCAGGCTGTTAGTATTTGCTTTTTGCAAACTATTAATCAATCCACTATGAGCCTGACGGTTCAGATTTTCCCACATATTTATAAACGCTTGCGTTTGCATCACCTTATTGATTTGTTGTTGTGTAAAACTTTGTAAACTATTACTTATTGGTCCGGCCAAGGGTTTTGCTTTTTCAGGTAACAAGTCCGATACGTAGTTATTGACATTAACTTTTGTAAATATAGAGTTTGATAGGGAAGTAGATATATCACTTCGAACATTCGGGTTTTGGATTACTTCACTTGTTTTACTTACCCAAACATCGTTACTTATAATATTGGTTTTCAACCAAAAACCGGCAATAGAAAAAATAAAAAAGATTGCTGCAAAAACTAATAATATTGCCGAGACCCAAGGCAGTAGTCTATTTTTTGTGGTTTTTTTAGTGATTTGAGATTTTTTTATTATCTTTACGTCACTTTCTAATTTAGACAGACGTTTTTCGATGTCGGTACTTCCGTCCATGTTTGACTTATTTGGTTTTGGCGTCATAACATAATTGTAAGCTCTTTATACTCTAAATCAAGCACAAGGGCTATGAAATAAAAGATATGGTTTCTAATATGAAAGGTTTATAATAAAAATATGAAAAAGACTAAATGGGGATTAGTATACATACTTGCATTAGCCCAGTTTGTGATGGTTCTAGACAGCACGGTGATGAACGTCTCTATATCAAAAGTTGTATCTGACTTGAACACCACCGTAAATTCCATGCAAGCTGCTATTACTTTCTATACGCTTACAATGGCCGCATTGATGTTGATTGGAGCAAAATTGTGTGCAAAATGGGGTCTTGTCAGAGCGTTTATTATTGGGTCAATAGTTTACGGAATTGGTTCTTTGATAACTGCATTTAGCCAAAATATTACACAATTATTTCTAGGCTGGTCCGTTATCGAAGGGTTGGGCGCAGTTCTGGTTATACCTGCAGTAGCCGCTTTAATCGCACAAAACTACAAAGGCAACGATCGCGTCAAGGCGTTTGCAGTTATTGGAGGAATTAGCGGTGCAGCTGCCGCCGCCGGACCACTTATCGGTGGTTTTATGACGACGTATTTATCCTGGAGATATGTTTTCTTTATTGAAACAATTGTAATGATATTTGTGATGTTATTTGCTCGTAACTTCAAAGCAAGTTCAAAAAAAGACACCAGGCCTTTGGATATGCTCAGCGCCATTTTGTCTGCCCTCGGAATGGCTATGGTTGTTTATGGAATGTTACAAAGTAAAATCTGGGGTTGGATTATTCCAACATCAAAGCCGGTTATCGCCGGAGTTGAGGTTGCACCACTGGGAATATCAGTTGTAGCATATCTGTTGATTATAGGTTCTATTTTGATTTGGTTGTTTTATAACCGTCAAGTACGTCTGGAAAAAGCTAATAAAAATCCACTTCTGCAAGTGTCAATGCTATCGATTACACACCTGAGGTCGGGTTTATCGGTCCTGATGTCCCAATATATGATTACGGCAGCGATATTCTTTGTTGTTCCGGTTTATTTACAGATGGTACTAGGTCTGGACGCTTTGCAAACAGGTATTAAAATATTCCCACTATCAGTTGCTTTGATATTGGCATCAATTGCTGGGACAAGACTTGTCACAAAACGAAGTCCTCGACAAATCGTAAGAATAGGGCAAATTTTACTTGTCCTTGGAAGTTTGTTTTTGTTAGTATCGCTTGATACAGAACTAAAAAGCGCAACCTTTGCGATGTCAATGTTTTTGGTAGGTGCGGGATTAGGTTTGTTGGCGTCACAACTGGGAAATATTAACACCTCTGCAGTCAGGGATGATCAAACGAATGAAGTTGGTGGTTTGCAGGGTACTTTCCAAAATCTAGGCTCATCACTTGGAACTGCATTAGTGGGTTCCTTGGTTATCTCTACATTGACGACGGGATTTTTATCAAGCGTTTCAGCCAGCAGTCTACCAAGCAATATCAAAGATAAGATTTCTCAAACAACTACTCTTTCAATCGTTCCAAGTAACAAGGTTGAGTCAATTGCCATCAGCAAAGGAGCGTCGCCAAGCGACGCCAAAGAACTGGCAAGTATTTACGAAAAGGAGGAGCTGGACGGTCTTAGGCTTGGAATATTCTTCCTGGTCATAATATCAGTATTTTCAATGCTACTCTCCAAGGAATTACCAAACGTAATACCTGTGACTGATAGAAAATGACTTTCACAATTTCATATGTTTTGTTAATTTTAATAATTTCTGTCGGCATTAATATTTTAATGTTTATCCCGGCTTTTATTTTTAAGACGGATAAATTGACCGATATATCCTATGCAGTAACGTTTGTTGTGGTAGCTTTGGCTGGATATTTATTTAGTCAAAGGTCGGACGCACAATTAATTGCTCTAATATTAATAGTTGCCTGGGCAATTCGACTGGGGACATTTTTGTTTATTCGAATCAGTAAAAATAAAAGGGATGCTCGTTTTGATGGCATGCGAGAAAGTTTTATTAAATTTTTGGGCTTTTGGTTATTGCAGGGGATTACGGTATTTTTAATATTAATCCCAGGTATATTATTATGGAGTCAGACAAATACTGTAATTAACTGGTTTTCGATTTTAGGAATAGCGATTTTTGTGATAGGTTTGTCAGTCGAGTCAGTTGCTGATATTCAAAAAAATCAGTTTCGTAATTGTAATCTTAAAACCTGGATAGATACCGGAATTTGGCGAGCATCCAGACATCCAAACTACCTAGGTGAGATTCTGATTTGGATAGGTATGTATATTTTTATTGCTCCTTCGCTTACCATTATCCAAAGCTTAATTGCCCTGATAGGGCCTATATATATAACTTTGCTGTTAGCTTTTGTCAGCGGTATACCAATTCTTGAAAAGTCAGCCAATAAAAAATGGGGCGACAATAAGGCCTACCAAAAATATAAATCTGATGTACCCGTTTTGGTACCCAATTTATCATCCATACGCAGAGCTTATAAATAACATACTTACGATGCTAGTGCTTGCGGATATTAGGATACGATTCTATTCTTATTAATATAGGAGTTTATTATGGACACAAAAGGGAATATTACTGCGGAATTAGTTGGGGCTTTGGACAAAAAAGAAAAGCAAATTAAAGATGCAATTATTGTATATTCATTGAAGTCGCCAGAGGAAAGAATATTGTCTGCACGGGATGCTTTCCTTGGCTTTGAAGATTCGGCACAACCCGGTTCTAATATAAAAACCTCCGTTCCGGTTGCGGATAGGCCAGGGATTGATATCGAAGCAAGAATAGAGTTCCCAATGGTACAGATCTCTTCGGATAATAGTAATGCCGATGACAGATATAATACACACGAATCAAAATGGAATAATACACTTGTTATTAAAGCTAGGGCCACCGATGGTATTCCAAAGCATACTCAACCGAATTTTACTAAATTAGGAGTAGTTGAATTCAATGGGACCGAGCCTGCTGTTTTACACAATGGCAAGGCCCACATTAAATTCGGCGATCCGGGTTCTGAGGAAGTCTTGGAAATTATTGATTCGGCAGTTAAACAAATATTCGAAAAAAACGAGTTGGTTCGTAAAAAAATGGGACGTGATGTATTGGCTAGACGCTGGGAACAGACATCATCCGAAGTGCCTATCATAAAACCCAGAATCCTCAGTCGCCTTAAAAACCTTATAGGAAATCGCCCAGAATAATCACTTCAGTTTGTTATTAGTATATGATAGACTTTAAAGATGACACTGTACGTCAAAAATAGACGTGGTTTTACAATTGTCGAGCTCCTGGTTGTTATTGTAGTGATTGGTATTCTTGCCACTATTACTATAGTTACATATATTGGTATTTCAAGTAAGGCCACACTCGCTAACTTACAATCTGACTTAGTTGGAGCTTCGCAGCAATTAAAATTGTATAGAGTTGACCATGGCGTTTTTCCAGCCAGTCTTGATGTAAATAACTGCCCAGTTGCGCCAACTGATGCTCGTTATTGTCTTCGACCAAGCCCTAATAACCTTTTTTCGTATACATCATCCAGCCCATTCCAATCTTTTTCATTGACAGCTACAAATACCCCTACAAACATCGCATACGTGATTACTGACGATTCTGGACCGGTTGCCGTTGGAGCTGGTTTTTACGCTACCGGTGGTGCCATCACATATACTGATTCTTCTGGTCTGAATCCCAGGTCAATGTACCCTTACCCTGGAGGTTACACTGTCCATACGTTTACAAGTAGTGGGACTTTTATCCCAAGTCAGTCTGGTAATGTTGAGATTCTAGCTGTAGGTGGTGGCGGCGGCGGCGGAACATGGTGCGGCGGTGGCGGCGGCGGCGGCGGGGTCTACACCGGAACGGTTACTGTCACAACCGGAAGTAAGACTGTTACTATCGGCCAAGGTGCTTCAAGAGCCACCGTTAATGGAAGTGGCGCCAATGGAAATAATTCGGTATTTGATTCGACAACCGTTAATGGTGGAGGGGGTGGAGCTGGCTACACTGCAACGCCTGGCAACGGTGGTTCTGGTGGTGGTGGTTACGGTGGCGGTGGAAGTACATCAAGGTTTGCTGCTGGTTTAGGTACTTCCGGCCAAGGACATGATGGTGGGACAGGGACAGGTTACTCTGGTGGTGGTGGTGGTGGCGCAAATTCAGTAGGTGCTAATGCTGGACCTAGTGACGGTGGACCCACCGGTGGACAAGGTGGAGACGGTGTGCAATCGGCAATCAGTGGAAATATGACATATTACGGTGGCGGTGGTGGAGGTTGGACTTATGCAAATACTGCAACAGGTGCACTAGGTGGACTTGGCGGTGGCGGAAACAGTAGCTCCGGTGACGGTGGTGGCTCAATCCAAGCCGGCGATGGATTAGTTAGTTCTGGTGGCGGTGGTGGAGGAGGCTGGTACCAACCATATGGTTATTTAGGTGGTGGAGGTGGTTCCGGTATTGTTATCGTTAGATATCATACTCCAACGATAGGCCTGGACCGTACTGGTTTTTCAGCTAACGGAGGAACAATTACATACACTGATTCATCTGGGCAAAACCCAAGGTCTACTAGTCCATATTCAGGTGGAAGTACCATTCAGACGTTCACATCCAGTGGAACGCTGATAGTTACCGGTTCTTCCCTCGCTGATGTACTTATTGTAGCCGGTGGGGGTGGTACTGGTCTTTATGGTGGAGGAGGTGGTGGTGGTGGTGGTGTAATCGCCACGTCGGTATTACTGAATGGTACGATGACCGTAATAGTTGGCGGTGGTGGCTCAAGTAACTCTGCAGGTCCGGGCGCTAATGGTCAAAATTCTTCATTTGGCGGTATCAGCGCCTTTGGGGGCGGTGGAGGTGGTGGAGAGCCAACAGGTAACTGTGGTGGACCCTACTCGGGACCGGGTCAATCGGGTGGTTCGGGTGGTGGTGGATCATGCGGAGCCAATGGAGGGAATGGTACTACAGCACAGGGCTATAAAGGAGGTAATGAATTGAGTAATGGCCATGGTGGTGCTGGCGGTGGCGGTGCTGGAATGAGGGGTGCTGATAACTCTACTAGATATGGGGCTAACGGTGGTGATGGTATTGTGTCATTAATAAGTGGTGTTTCTACATACTACGGAGGTGGCGGTGCTGGTAATGGTATTTACGGTAGTGGTACAGGTGGCCAAGGAGGTGGCGGTGCTGCTCAAACTAACGGGACACCGAATACTGGCGGTGGCGGTGGCGGTGGCTACAACGCCAGCCCTGGCGCAGGCGGTTCTGGAATTGTTATAATCAGATACATTTCACCATAATTTCTGCCAATATAACCAGTTGTAATGATTTTAAAGAGTTATAATTATATAAATGAGTGGTTTTATATTTAGCAAATTATCTGAAAGCAACCTTCGTTTGTTGAATACGGGCGGTGTTGGCATTTTACCGACTGATACAATTTATGGAATTGTCACGCAGGTTAAAAATCCTGAATCCGTTAAAAGACTATACGCGTTGAAAAGTCGCGAAAACAAACCCGGAACAATCATCGCATCAAATGTTCAGCAAATTATTGATTTAGGTATTAAGCAAAAATATATTGATATGGCTCAAAGTTTCTGGCCAAACCCTATCAGCATAATATTGCCAGCAGACGAGTCGCTTTCATATCTTCATCACGGATTAAATAGTCTGGCTTTTCGCGTTGTTTCCAACTCGCAAATTGCAAAATTATTAGATATAACAGGCCCGCTTTTAACTACCAGCGCCAACGAGCCTGGCCAGCCGGTTGCAAATACGGTTAGTGAAGCAAGGGAATATTTTGGTGATTTGGTTGATTTCTATATTGATGGAGGAAATCTTTCGGACGCCACAGCTTCAGCAGTGATTTTGATAAGTAACGATGAAGTTATGGTTTTGCGCAGCAGTCCAGTAGTACAAGAAATACTAAGATCACAAAAGTGATTGCGACGGCTTTTCGAAATATTGGGATGCACCAACAGCCCAAAGTTGTGGTTGGTTGCCGGCTGGAATAAAACCATTTATTGGGTCGATCAATTCAGGAAATGTGTCCATATAACAGACTATTCTGCAAGCAACTTCCGCACTCTTTTCTAAAAAGTGTTTTTTTGATGCGGCATGTAAAAGCGCCTGTTCGTGAACCCAAATATATCTGGTATGGTAATCGTCAATCCCTTTTTTGCAGGCAATTCCGGATAAATAACCGGCTTTTGTTTCAAGCTCTTTCATATATTTTTGAATTTTTTCGGCAAAACCATCAGGAATAGAGTCGGGGTTTATATACAACAGTGAATGCAGCGAATCGCTACTGATTGGGTCGATTTCGACTCCGTTCCCATCTAATGCAACAATAAAATGATCTCCTTTCCACAAACGATTAAAGCCTTTTTCAATCATTTGATTTGAAAAATTTAATAAGTTATGATTACCAAACACACGACCGATTGCCTCAACGGCAGCCGAATTTTGAAAATGAGCCAATGTATACACAATTGGATAATTTGGTTTGCCATTAATATCATTAATTTGCGAATCTTTCCAATAAGTAACTTTCAAAGCGAATTCAGTTGCACCGCAAAGTGTTGGGTCTTCGTAAAACAAACCGTCACGTATATGCGATTTTATATAACTCAGCGCCGATTGGATATTTGTTGAATATAAATTCAAAATATTTTTATCTCCAGATTCATACAAATTCGCTATGGCCAGCAAAAATAGGGCAGTCGTATCGCAGGCGTTATAAGCACAACTTTTATTATTCAGGATAACCTCTGGAATTTCATGATGAATCTTACCTGGCTCTTCGCCAGTAACAGGATTACATTTTTGGCCTTGGTTTTTGGCAGAAAATTTAATCTGTGCTCGCAGTGACCGTTTGTCACCCGACAACATACCGTAAATAAGGCTGTCGCGCGAAAAATTTCCCAGATAATTGGGGTAAGCAGCCATAAATAACCTCGTGTCCTTTACGCGTAGCAAGTTCAGCGCACGATATACACTATCGTCAATTCTTTTTTTAAATTTTTTTGTTTTTATTATTACCATACAGTTGGTTAATTTACACCATTAGTTCAGTTATTTCAAGATAAAATTAAAAGACGTTTCATCCACGTCGCGAGGAGATGAGACTAATTATGTCTCACCTCCTATCCAAGGGCTTGTGTGTCAAAGTGCAACAACGTCGATGTCGGCGTTTGGCCAATTTTTACGAATGTGCTCTTCGATGAAAGCACGAAGTTCGTCGCTGTTCCAGCTATTGCTGGTTTCGACCTCGCAGATAAATCCGCTAAAGTCGACATTGGCCGAGCCTTCCCGCAAACGGGCGAAAGCGTGAATCAATGCGCTCACAATAGGCGAATCGTTCGCCACTAACACCTTGTCAGCGTTATCCCTGTCACTTTTGAAGTGGCAAGGTTCAGTACGGTGGTAATCGTGCAGTTCAAGATCCGAATCTAAAACAGCTGACATCCCTTCTAAAACTATTATGAAGTGTCTGGACATCTCTGCTCCTTGGGGGGCCATGGGTGAAACGTCAAAGGACGTAAGCTGTAGTCTTTACAGAAAAACAATTTTATAATACCATAGTTGTACTAATTAGTCAATAGTGCGTATTAACTCATATTAACCTCCCATACATCTTGCACACATTTCTTATCCACATTTCCTATAAAAGCGTATAATGTAAGTATAAATTAAGGGAGGTCAGGTATATGAAATATATTAAAATTATAGCCCTCAGTCTTTGTCTGGTATTCATATCAGCTCTGTCATTTGTCGGACTGGCAAGCGCTCAAAGCTTCAAGGCGGGGGAAAGTGTTGGCGTTGCCTCGACTGAAACCGTCAACAGTATGGTTTTTGCTGCCGGAAACAACGTTGATATTGCCGGAACAGTCAACGGCGATGTCTATTGTGCTGGTCAAACGTTAACTATCAGCGGTACGATTAACGGCGACGTATTTTGTGCCGGACAAACCGTAATAATTAACGGTAAGGTCAATGGCAGTATCCGAATTGCCGGGCAAACAGTCACATTAAACAGCGCCATTAGTGGCAGTGCGACAATCGGAGCTCAGACTTTGATAATCGACAAAAACGCTACAATTGGTCGTGACCTGTTGGGTGGAAGTACAAACGTAACGATTAGCGGCACCATTGGACGCGACATTGTCGCCGGTGCCAATGACCTAAATATTAATGGAAATGTCGGTGGAAATATTAATGGATATGTTAATAATTTAAGTGTTGGATCGGCCGGTTTTGTTGGTGGAAATATAAACTACACCAGCAACAATAATCCGACGGTTGCAACCGGTGGTAAAATCGTTGGTAAAGTTACTCGAACAATTCCTAAAAAAGAATCGAATACAAACTATGTATCACCACTTGCATTCTCGATTGGCGCACTAGTATTTGGTTTAATTGCATGGTTGGTCTTTGCAGTTGTCTTAGTCGCCATGTTCCCACGAATATTTGATGAGGCAACACAACAAGCTATGAAAAAACCAGGGATTACATCTTTGATTGGCGTTCTAGGCGCAATTATTGCCCCAGTACTAGTCGTAATGTTGTTTATAACAATCTTTGGTATCCCATTAGCACTTCTGACCTTACTGGTCTGGTTTGCTATTATGCTATTGGTCACACCATTCGCAGGCTATATGTTGGGACAAATAATTATGCCAAAATCTAGACAAGCGTTTGGAATTATGGCACTAGGAACCAGTATCCTAGTCGTTACTTACTTTATCCCAGTTATCGGGTTTATTACACTACTGATTGCATACCTATTTGGAATGGGAATGATACTAAATCGAGCAAAACAATTATTTTACCGTCAGCATATCGTTTCAAAAAAAGCTACAAAAAAAGCCTAACTGATAGGCATTAAGGTTAATGCCCGGCCGGTCTCCGTTCAAGGAGGACCGGCCGGGGGAACGGCGGTGACGTGGGGACCGAGGAGCTCGGGATTTTGGGACCGTTAGATCCTAAATGCCGAGACTCGGCGCTTCGTTCTGCCGCCGCTCCTATGACCCGCGGGGGCGCGGGCCAATGGTTTGGCAAGGCGGAAGGGCGCTAGCCTGTCCGAGTTACTGCCGATAATACAGAGAGGTGGTTCTCTGATGGGGGTGGTGCGTTATGGTCAGGTCCGTACCTAGTACGGACACCATTTATAGTGCACTTTGCCTCCCGTTGTTGATGCCTACCTGGCGTCGTCGATGACGTCAGGTCCGTATGGCGGCGAGATGCCGCCGGCGATCACGCCGTGTCGCTTCTGGCGCCGGAGATCTTGTTGTCGATGTCGCCTAAATAAATGTGTCGCGTGCGACGCACTCGATTGGGCGGACTCATACTTGTCACCTCCTGTTAACTTCTCGGGCGGACGCCTGAGACTGGCTAGTATTTTAACACATACGTAATTATTAGTCAATACATATAGTATAATAAAGTTATGAATAAAGATTGGCATCAAAAAAACAAAATGCCCGCTAACGCGACGGATAAACAGCGAGTAAAATGGCACATTGAACACTTAAATAATTGCAATTGTCGAAAACCAACACCAAAAATACAAAAAATGATTGACGAATATCAAGCTAAGAAATAGAAACTCAGCTATAATAAGGTTGATGGATAAATCTGTTACCAGTAAGTCTGCAGTAAAAATAGTCGAAGAAATTTTTAATAGTATTAGCCATGGGCTAGGGGCGATTGCGGCAATCGTTGGGCTGGTTTTAGGTATAATAATTATGACCTCACCAGCATCTTTCAAGGTGGGATTTATTATATATACGATTAGTTTAATTATTTTAATGTTAGCCTCGACGCTGTATCATGCACTAGCTTTTACGAAAGCGAGAAAAATTTTCCGAGCAATCGACCATAGTAGCATTTTTATTTTGATTGCCGGTAGTTTTACGCCTTTTATTATTTATCTTTATAAGGGTTGGGCGCAGGCACTTTTTTTGGCTGCTGTTTGGGTGATTGCCGCCGCTGGAATTGCCGTTACAACTACTTTGGTATTACCTAAAAAAATGAAAAAAACAGGACTAATGTTATATATCGGCTTTGGTTGGATGGGATTACTGCTAATTCCGAAAATGGGATTAGTCAACTCAACAGTCATATGGTTATTGTTCGCGGGTGGTGTATTATACACGGTCGGCACAATACCTTATGCATTTAAAATGCCTTTCTCGCATTTTTCATGGCATTTATTCGTAATTGCCGCTGCCTGCGTCCAGTTTTTCGCAATTGTAAAATTAGTTAGTTAAAATAGGTATGAGTAAAAATGGCTTATTATATAAAATTATTGAAAAAAAAGGTTACCGCACGAAATACGATGGCATTTTACTGGGAAAAACCAGCTGGTTTTGAATTTATCGCCGGCCAATTTTGTGAAATTACATTAATAAACCCACCTATAACAGATGAAGCGGGGAATACCAGGGCTTTTTCATTTGTCAGCACACCATTTGATAAAAATCTAGTAACTGCTACTCGTATTCGCAATACCGCCTTCAAACAAAATCTTCATGATTTACCAATTGGCACAGAGATAAAATTGACCGGACCATACGGAGATTATAAATTGCATAAAAACTTTGACAAACCCGCCGTATTCATAATTGGCGGAATCGGCATTACTCCTGTCCGCAGTATTATCGCTATGGCAACTCACGACAAGTTACCTCATAAAATTACATTGATTTATTCAAACCGAACTTCAGCCGATGCGCCGTTTTTATCTGATTTTGAAGATTTTGCAAAAAATAATCCGAATTTTACGTTTGTTCCTGTTTATACAAGATTGGATAATGCTGAACCTGACGGCGAGAACAGACATATCAACGCTGAAATGTTAAGAAAACACATTAACGATATCTTAAAACCAATTTATTACTTGTCGGGACCGTCCGAAATGGTCAAAGCGATGCGTCAGTTGTTGGTTGAAATTGGAGCCGACGAAGATAACATCAGAACTGAAGAATTTGATGGTTATTAAGACTCCTAGGCTATACTAGGAAGGTGACGAAAAAGACTTTACCAAAAATCACAGTTAGATTAGACAAGATAGTTGGTGGTGGACAAACAATTGCAACCGAAGATAGCGGGCGTAAGTTATTTGTTTGGGGCGGCTTGCCGGACGAACTTGTTGAAGTTCAATTAACCAAGAAAAAATCAAAACAAGCCGAAGGTGTTGTCGTCAAAGTTATCGAACCAAGCGAAAAACGAGTCATCCCTCGCGACCCTGGCAGTTATTTATCAACCAGTCCATGGCAAATTATGGATTTTGCTAGTGAACAACACTTTAAATCCGCCCTTATTGAAGAAGCGTTTGAACTGCATAATATAGTTTTACCAGAGCCAATAGGAGTTTTTACTGATGAAAATCAATACGAATACCGAAACAAAATCGAATTTAGTTGGTGGTGGAATAAGGAATCAGAACAGCTTGATTTAGCCTTTTTTAGGCGTGGTAGCCACGGAAAAATACCCGTTGAAGGTACTAGCCTGGCCAGACCCTGTATCAATAAGGCAGCGTTGGATTTACGTGATTTACTGCGGTTAAAACCAGGCATTAGTGCATTTATGCTGAAAACAGTCATTGTCAGGTGCGACGGAAGGGGGAGTGTCGCGATGCAACTATATGTCAAAGACCAATCTATCGCACATCTAACCGAATCGGAACTTGAGTCGCTAAAAAAATCCGCCAATGTTATTGGATTCGAATTGATTTACTCTAACCCACAAAGCCCGGCCAGTGTAGTTACAAAGCGTCTACAATCTTGGGGAGAAACTAGTCTGACCGACACAATATTTGATATTCCCTTCAATTATACGGTTGACGGTTTTTTCCAGATTAATATCCCCGTTTATGTTCAGGCTTTATCAGATATGAAACAGTGGGTAAATAAAGATAAGCCAACGGTTGATTTGTATAGTGGTGTCGGCACAATCGGTCTGACGATTGGAGGAGATAAGGTTACTTTAGTCGAAATTAATGAAAACGCAGTAAATGAAACTAGGCGTAATATTAAAACATCATCAAATAATAAATCCGCCAAAGTGGTATTGTCGTCCAGCGAAAGTGCACTTGAATATATTTCGGCAGACGCAACAATTATTGTTGACCCACCAAGAGCCGGTTTGCATAAGGATGTAATTGACAAGTTGTTAGTCGAATCGCCGGCAAGAATTATTTATTTATCCTGTAACCCCGTAACTCAAGCCCGTGATGTCGCATTGTTATCAGAAAAGTACGGTATTTTATACCATCGGGGTTATAATTTTTTCCCAAAAACTCCGCATATTGAACATCTGGTTATTCTTGACCTAAAAAAATAGTGTCTTTGTCAGAAGAATATATTGCATTAATATGCATATGCTTGGTATAATAACCTGTGAATAAGGATAACATTAAATGGATGTAGGGGTTATGATTAAAAATAGAAAAACGATAATTTTAGCAATCGTGGCTGTATTGATAGTTGCCATTGCGACAACTGCAGCAATAATGATCATTAATTCGAATAACAATAAAAATAATTCGGTAAATACACCAACTACTACCAAGTCCGCCGACACATTAAGAGCGGAGGCAGAAGCGGCCAGAAAGGCCAACGATAAAGCTAAGGAGCTATTGTTGCTGTCCCAGGCAAAAACAAAGCTTAAAGAAGAACCAAAATCGGATGCCAACACCAATGCTCAGGTAGACGTCGCTGCACAGCAGTGTATGGCTGGCGTAAAATCTGCTTGTAAAGGATATTAGTCTAATGAAAAAGCCCTCAACCGGCTTCACGTTAATCGAACTTATAGTAGTGATAGTTATCATTGCAATACTGGCGACAATTAGTATTGTTGGGTTTACGAATATACAACAGGGGGCTAGGAATACCCAGCGCTCATCGCAGATTACTTCGCTTGCCGAAGCACTGGAAAAATATTATATGAAAAATGGTGAATATCCAATGTGTGCCACCATTGCTGCACCTGTCTCAATAAATACAGTCGCGACTACGATTTTACCTGGAATTGATCCGAATCTGCTGACTGCACCATTGGCACCGTCAGGAACAAACTCGATAGTTTGCACCGACCCAAGCTCAGCAACACAGTACGGCTATGTTGGCGGAGGAAATTCATACACCCTTAAATATATGGAGGAAAGCACAGGTAGTATTATTCCAAAAGGCAGCCGTCACCACGCTATTTCGCCAAATTATACATTGGCTCTAACCGGCAATCACTGTACTCCAACTGGAGCCGGTTCGTATCCAGCACTTACCGTTGTGTCATATGGGTGCACCCCGGACCCATTTTATGTATTTAATGACACTGCCGGCCAAAGCAATAACGGCTGGACTGGTGATACCGGTTGTACCACGGGTATCAATATTACAATTAACGACCCCAAAACATGTAACGGCACGGCTGTGGTGGCAACACCGTCATTACCAACGCCATGGCCGCCTACGTTCGTACCGACAGGCTCAACAACCTTGACATGGACTTCGACCGCCCCAACATGTTCCGGTGGCAACACGCTTGAATACCGTTATGATTACAGTATATACATCACCACACCGGGAGACGGTTCGGATTCCGGCTGGGTTACAATTTCAAGCTCGACAACTTCTTTGATCTTTACTACTACCGACGACGGTCATCACTATAACCTTGCGCTTCAGGCACATTGTAAAAATGTTGTTGGCGGAGATAGCGGATGGACAACTTCAGCGACGTGGAGTAAATACATAGCATCACCTCAATGTTATCTGACAGTTAATTCAGCTGGTAATGGTTCTGTTAGTGGCGGTAATCAGTGGTATGACTGTGGCACATCGCCGGATACTCCAACTATATCTGCCTCTCCAAATTCCAACTACGGTTTCGACAGTTGGACAGGAACTGGTTGTACCGGAGGTAGTAGTAATCCTGTCGGCATAACCGTTACAGGCAATATTACTTGTACGGCTAATTTTGTAGCTATTCCATATTGTACCCTTACAGTGATTAGTAATGGAAACGGGACTGTTGGTGGTGGTGGCACATATGACTGTAGAAACTCAAGTACTAGCTATGCCTACGCCTACCCAAGTACATATTACTATTTTACTGGTTGGACAGGTTGTAGTGGCGGTGGAAGTAACCCTGCCGGCTTTACGATGAACAGCAATATTACTTGTACGGCTAATTTTGTAGCTATTCCATATTGTACCCTTACAGTGATTAGTAATGGAAACGGGACTGTTGGTGGTGGAGGCACATATGACTGTAGAAACTCAAGTACTAGCTATGCCTACGCCTACCCAAGTACATATTACTATTTTACTGGTTGGACAGGTTGTAGTGGCGGTGGAAGTAACCCTGCCGGCTTTACGATGAACAGCAATATTACATGTTACGCGAATTTTGGAGTAATAGATATAACACCTGGTGCGCCATCGGTTTGGTATAACGGGGTATGGGGTGCTCAAGTAAACTTCGTTGGGGGTGGTTCTTGTACCGGTCCCAACGCAACTATATACTATCAGTTCCAAGCAAATAATGGCGGTACAGTACTTGAAGGGCCATCAGGTGTGACGACAACAACAAACTTCAATACTACAACCTTTACGACGCCTGGTACGACATATACTTTTTATGTTCGTGCATATTGTGTCAATCCTGTTACATCTAGCGGTTGGGGTGCATGGGGTTCAACAAATTACTATCGTGATTATTGGTGGGCAGGATTGTACAGTGGAACTCCTGCTTGGGTCTATTACACAGATGACGGAACTCAGCGCAGATATAAGACTACGGATACGGCCAATTCCGCTCCGCAAGCAAATGGTGATTATCTTTATAGTCCACAAGCGTACCCGGCTATCGACTTTACAAATTATCCTGCTCAAAATAACTGTAAAGCAATCGGCGGACGTACTCCGGTTCCTAATGAATTAATAGCAATGGCTGCTGCTAGAAATATGTACGGCACAAACTTTTATCATAATAATTTTACCAGCGGTGAGGGATATAGGTCCGAGCAACAAAGGACGGATGATCATACCATGGCTTGGAATATTGAAATGTCTTCATCAGCCCTATGGAGTAGTAACAAAACCAACTCTAATCCCGTCAGATGTGTCCATGATTAAACAGTTAAATATTAGCTGGTTCTGATACGACGATAAGCGAATTTGACCGCTGGACGCCAGTCGGACGTGGAATCGCTGTCAAATTGATAGACAACACCGTCTTTAACCTCAGATATTAATACCAGTGCTGGATTATACGGTGCTAACAAACGATAGAAATTAATGTCTGCATCTGTGATATTTTTTCTGCCTGGAAATACTTCGTGAAATTTGTTTTGCCCGATTTCGTCAAAATAGTTGGGTCGACCTTGAGGAGGGAAGTATTGTTCGGCTTTTAGACCCATTCGGGTTACCAGTTTTTTGACATCACCCAAGAGCAGTTTTGATTGTCCTGAAATATGTAGCAAAAGCTGTTTTTTTGTAGTCAAAAACAATGTGGCCGTTGTGGTGTGACTAACGGGTATTTTAGAAACGATAACATGGCTAATATCCGCATCAACTCCAAAATACTGTTTAATCGAACGTTCCAGCGCTAATTCGTCATACATCCTGTCTCTCATCCCGTTAAAACTCTCCTCTTAAACACTAATGAATGTCTCGCGATTGGTTGCTATAACTATATAGCAAGTTCTAACGGGACTCATATAATTCTATTGTAACACCTTGTGCGTTTTCTATTGTCCACCACCACCAAGTTCACACAAACGGCCACTCAACGTGTGACTTTGTCAGCACGTGGCGTTCGGCTGCCTACCGGCACATCCGTTTGTGCTGAACCAGGTGATGTTGAACGTGTCTAGCATATCTAGCAGACTCCATACTATCACGACAATAAGAT
>TBL_comb47_HYPODRAFT_10000032_pt1 | contig 156799 bp, 189 predicted proteins | sample TroBogypolimnion_40_FD_10682 | JGI IMG/M metagenome (IMG submission 10682)
ACTCTCACAACGTAATCCTTTAAAGCTCTGGCATAGACATTGCATGAAAGAAGGATGCACCAATGAATTTGAAACTTCCTACTCTCCAGACCGACCGGAGATTGTATATTGTGAGAGGTGTTATCAGGGGGAGGTGTATTAGATTACTGTATTTGAAAAGTAGAATCTGTTTCGGAGTTATTGTAGGCGGTGTCGTAGGAAATTATTTTTAGAGTATTTAAGCTTTTTAAATTTGTTAATTCAGAAGGGGTGAAAGAAAAATTAAAAGGAGGCTTTGAAGTTCCTAAATACATGTCGTTTATAAAAATATCTATTTTTTGAAGAGGAAAACTGCCATAACTAGCAACCCTTATTTGTATTTTTTGATTTGCATCATAAGGAGTGTTTGGGTCTGGTTCTATTATTGAGACGTTTGGTTTTGAAGCACCAGTATGAATATCGTCTGTTTGAGTTGGTTTATCAGCCCACGTGGTAATTGGGTACTTATAGCTATTTTTAGCCCACCAATCTTGAATTGGAATTTCCCAATGACTAAACTGAGAATCATCGCTTGGGTTTGTAGGAGGTGCACCTAAGATATCTTTTTTATTTACCCAATATAAAATCGTGTGAACATTGGTGATTACTTTTTCTTCGGTTGTTTCTTTAGGAGTAAATTCTGTAGCTAGTTTTCCTGAAATTTTATCAATAAAGAAATTTTCATTTCCTTGCCAAAAACCACGTAAGGCAGGTTTCACTTTTGTTGGGTCAACACTTAAATCTGGTTGTTCAAATTTGTCATTTGGAAGTGTTTTTAATGCTTCAGTAATAAAATTATGCCAAATTGGTCCTGCTACTGCCGAGCCTCCTTTTTTCATTGGTTTATTGTCATTGTTTCCAGCCCAGACACCGACCACTATTGATGGAGTGTATCCGATTGTCCAAGCGTCTTTGTTGTTGTTGGTGGTACCAGTTTTTACCGCGACATCTTTTCCATCAATCACTAAAGGCGAGTTTGCTCCAAAGGTTGGGGTGCGGGCTTTGTTGTCGGATAAAATATCTGAAATAGTTAGGGCGACATTTTTTGAAATAACATCACGTGAGTTTGGGGTGTATTGTTCTAAAATATTTCCATTTTGGTCTTCCACTTTTAAAATTCCAGTATATGGATTTCTGGTTCCACTGTTTGCAAATACTCCATAAGCAGAGGTCATATCAAGCAAAGAAACTTCACCGCCTCCGATAACAAGAGTGAGTCCATATCGACTAATATCAGAGAGAGTGCTGATTCCCATACTCTCAGCAGTATTTAGTGAATCAGATAAACCAGCTAAATAGAAAAGTTTTACCGCTACAATGTTGATTGATTGAGCAAGGGCGTCTCTCAAGCTCATGGGGCCACGAAATTTACCATCATAATCATCTGGTTTATAGCAATCTTTTTGGTTATGTCCTGGTAAGGCCTTACCGTAAGCGTTACAGGTTGTTTGAAATTCGGTTGGTAGGTCAAAGAGCACTGTGTCGGGGGTAAACCCCTTAGCGAACGCCGTAGCGTAAATAAAAGGCTTAAAAGAAGACCCTGGTTGTCTTGTGGCTGTTGCCACATTAAAATTACCATCAATATTTTTATCAAAATAATCTCTTGAACCAATCATCGTCAAAATTTGTCCTGTCTTTGGATCTATGGCCACTAAACTCGCATTGGAACCATTCCAATCTTTTTCGTTTTGAAGCGCCCCATCTTTTACAAATTGTTCTCCTTTTTGTTGTAAATCATAATCAAGAGTAGTGGTAACTTTCAAGCCACCATTTGCTACTACGTCCACCCCGTATTTTTGTTCTAAATAATCTTTAATAAAAAACACAAAATGTGGGGCTTTAATACCACCTGTTTCTTGGGGTAAAAAAGTTACCACTTCATTTTTTGCTTTATTATAATCATCTTGTGATATAAATTTTACATCCAACATTCTAGAAAGGACTAAATTTTTTCTGGCTTCTAGTTTGTCTTTATTTTTTCCATAAGGAGAAAGGGTGCTAGGGGATTGAGGCATGGATGCGAGATAAGCCGCTTCAGCTAAGGTTAAATCTTGAGCGTTTTTCCCAAAATAAGTTTTGGCTGCTTCTTCTACTCCATAGACCGTTCCTCCATAAGGTGCTTCATTTAAATAAGCTTCCAATATTTTTTCTTTTGGCAGAGCGCGGTCTATTTTTAGAGCCAGAATCCATTCTTTTATTTTTCTTCCAATTGTTTTCTTGGAAGTTAATAAAGTATTTTTTACTAATTGTTGGGTAATAGTGGAACCACCACCACCGATTCCAATATGAAATAAATTTGAAAGAGTTGCACGGATAATGGAGGTAATTTTTATACCACTGTTGTTGTAAAAACTAGCATCTTCTATTGCAACTGTTGCATTTTTAATATTGGAACCCATTTCATCAAAAGAAATGTCTGTTCTTTTTACGTCTTGATGGATATCATAAAGCAAAACTTGTCCAGTTCGATCGTAGATTTTGGTGGAGTTTATCACCTTTCTGTCTCCAAAAGCATGAAAATCAGGAATTTTAATAGAAGAAACCCAAATTATTCCTATGCCAAATAGAAAAATAAAAAGTCCTGCAAGAAACATTAGTAAATTTTTTGAACGTTTTTTAGTTTTGTGTTTTTTGAACATTATTCTTAAAGTATACCAAATTTTAAACAAAATTTCTTAATTTTCCTCCGGAATGTTATAATTCACAATATGAAGGTAATTACAGACGAAAAAAAAATAGATGAAATTTTAACCCGAGGAGTGCACGATATTTTTACCAAAGAAGAGTTAAAAAAGAAATTAATGAGTGGCAAACAACTTCATATAAAACTCGGTACAGACGTTACGGGATCCTTTTTGCATTTAGGGCATTCCGTGATTCACAGGAAAATAAGAGACTTCCAAGAACTTGGACATAGAGTTACTTTAATCATTGGAGATTTTACCACCTTAGTTGGAGATCATTCGGATAAGGTTGATATGCGTGGTGAAACTAATCCAAAAGAAATAAAGAAAAATGAAAAAGGTTGGAGTGAGCAGTTCTTTAAAACAGTTTACAAAGACAGAACTACTATAAGACACAATTCAGAATGGCTAAAGAAGTGTAATTTTAATGATATTATCTTTTTTGCCAAACAATTTACCGTTTCTCAAATCTTAGACAGAGAAACATTTATGTTGAGATATAAAAACGGTAAGCCGATAGGTTTAGATGAATTCATGTATCCATTAATGCAAGGGTATGATTCTGTGTATTTAAAAAGTGATATTGAACTAGGGGGAACAGAACAAACCTTTAATCTTTTAGCTGGAAGAAAATTAATGGAGGCATTTGGTTTAAAACCACAATCAGCAATAATAATGAAATTATTAACAGGAAGCGACGGAAGACCTATGGGAAAAAGTTTAAAAAACTTTATAGCTATTTCTGATAATTCAAATGATATGTACGGGAAAATACTTTCTATTGTTGATGATGTTATTTTTGATTATTTTGAACTTATCACAAGAATCCCAATGATGGAAATTGAAAAAATGAAAACAGAAGTAAAAAAAGGAGAAAATCCAATGAAGTTTAAAAAAATATTGGCGAAAGAAATAGTTTCTTTTTATCACGGAGAAAAGAAAGCCAAAGAAGCAGAAGAAAACTTTATTAAAACATTTCAAAAAAAAGAAATTCCAGACGAGATGGAAGAGATAAAATGTGATAGAGGAGAATTGTTGTCTGATTTTTTAGTAAAAAATAAAGTTTTATCTTCAAAAGGGGAGTGGAGGAGACTGGTAGAAAGCAAAGCAGTTCATGATTTAATTAAAAAAGAAAATATTTTAGACCCAAATATAAAAACAGCAGATGAACTAATACTAAAAATCGGGAAAAAAAGATTTATTAAAATAATACCTAAATAAAAAAAATCCGCCGTTGAGCGGATTTTTTTTATTAGATACTTTCTGGTTCTTCTTCGTCAAACCTGAAATCATCAGCTGGTTCCTCTATTGGCTCATCAAGAGAATCATCATCTAATTCCCCAGCATCGTTTTGGTTAAAAAAAGAATCACCCAATACTTCTTCCTCGTCGTAACTCATTGAGATTATATTTTATTTTCCCGCGCTTGGCGGGATAAATTATTAAAACGACCGACAAATAATTTAATAATCATTATTTCCTATATTATTATCAAATAAAAAATAGTAAAGCAACACAAAAACCACAAAACTGTGGATATCTTATTTTAAACAAGCAGAGGCTGTCAGGGCAATAGCAATAGAGTCTAGTTCATCGTCGGATTTCTTTGTGTTGTCAATGTCTACAAGTACTTTTACCATTTTCATTACTTGTTCTTTGTTGGCTTTTCCATATCCCGTGGTGGCTATCTTTATTTGGGGAGGAGAAGCCTCAAATATTTTCATTTTTGCTTTTATACATTCATAAATTATTACTCCACGTACCTCTGCTACCTGCATTACAGTTTTTTGATTAGTGGTGAGAAACAATGTTTCTATTGAAAGCACTTCTGGTTTGTATTTTTTTATTATTTTTTTTACTTCTTCTCCAATTAAAAAAAGTCTTTCCGAAAATTCTAATTTAGGAGACGTCTTAAAACACTCAGAGAACAACACTTGCTCTTTTTTATTTCCCTTATTACTTTCAAGCACTGCGACCCCAAGTCTTTCAAACCCTGGATCAATTCCTAAAATTTTCATAAATTATTCTGCATTAGTGTAAACATCTTGCACGTCGTCGTGCTCTTCAAGTTCGTCTACGATTTTGTCTAAAAGTTCTAAGTCAGTATCCGAAAGAGGAACAAACATGTTTGGTTTCCAGACGAGACCCTCTTCTGTTTTTTCTTTTGTAAATGACCATGCGACAGAATGAATCCCTCCAAGAGCAAAACCATTTTTTGTTAAAATATGTTTTATATCTTGCACGGTGCGATTTTTACTATCAGTTAAAGTTTCAATCATAATTCCTGCCCCACCAGGGCCGTAAGCTTCATATAGAACTGCATCCATATGGGCTCCGGGCTCGGATGCTTTTTTTATTGCTCTTTCAATATTATCAGCGGGCATATTTACTTTCTTTGCTTTTTCAATCGCTGAACGAAGGCCAGGGGATTCTTTTCCTCCTGAAAGTCTCGCTTCTACCGCGATAAAGCGAACCAACTTCGAAAAAATCTTGCTCTTCTTCGCGTCGGTGATATCTTTCTTATGTTTTATTTGACTCCATTTGTTGTGCCCTGACATTTTTTTATAAAAGTTTACTTTGCAAGTTTTTTGGTATATCAAAACCTAAATGCTGGTACGCTTTTTCGGTGGCTACTCGTCCACGAGCTGTGCGCTCTAAAAGTCCGAGTTGAATTAGATATGGCTCGACTACTTCTTCAAGAGTTGCTTCTTCTTCGCTCATGGCAGCGGCCATAGTTTTAAGTCCCACTGGACCACCTTTGAATTTTTCAATTAAAATTTCTAAAAATTTTCTATCTGAAGAGTTTAATCCAATCTCATCAATTGCGAGCATATTAAGAGCACCCCTTACTGTTTCTTTATCTAATTTCTTTTTATGCACTTGCGCAAAATCTCGACAACGTTTCAAAAAATAATTTGCAGTACGAGGAGTAAAACGACTACGTTTCGCAATTTCTTCCAATCCTTCTTTCTCTAATTCTGTTTCAAGAAGTTTACTTGACCTTTTTACAATTTCGGCAATTTCTTCATTGGAATAAAATTCCAAACGAAAAACTCCACCAGAAAAACGAGAACGAAGGGGAGAAGAGACAAGTGCGACACGGGTAGTAGCGGCGATTAAAGTGAAAGGAGGCAGGTCAAGTTGGATGGTGCGGGCCGAAGGACCTTTCCCAATAATAATATCTAAAACGCCTGATTCCATTGCTGGATAAAGTATTTCTTCTACCATCTTATTGAGTCGATGGATTTCATCAATAAAAAGAATATCACCGGGAGCAAGATTAGTAAGAATAGAAGCAAGATCTCCCACTTTTTCAATCGCAGGACCAGAAGTTATCTTCATTTGCTTGCCAGTTTCTTTGGCAATAAGATGCGCTAGTGTGGTTTTTCCAAGTCCGGGTGGACCATAGAAAAGGATATGTTCTGGGATATGTCCCCGTTCTTCAGCGGCCTTGAGTAGGATTTTAACGTTGTCTTTTATATGTTTTTGGCCAATATATTCATCCCAACGAGTCGGGCGGAGGGTTTGGTCCAAAAAAGAATCATCTAAGGTGTCAGCCTTATTTCCATTAGATTTCTTTGTTTTTTTGATGTTTTCGCTTGACATTTGTTTTTGAATATGCTATACTCAGATTAGTAGTACTTTATTAACATCGTATACACATTGGTATCCACATTATAGCATTTACTTAAATTTCATTATAGTATAATTGAATTTATAAATTGTTATTTTTAAATTATGAGAGGAGGGCACAAATCTCTAAGCAATCAGCCATCGGTTATATAAGTTTACGTAGGACATTTTGGTTATTTTTAATACACTGGAATTATCCTTCAAGATCTTGTTACTTTTGGGGTTTATCTCTGAAAGGATTGTTTAGAGATTTGTGTTTTCCTTCTAAGCTCGTGTATCTTTTATTCCTTCCAAAAAGAAGGAGGACACGGTTATGGTTGTTTTTTTGAGGGGAACAGAGTAGACCCTCTCATGTCTTTTTGGCACTAGTCTACCACATTACCACTCTCTTAACGGAATATAGCTAAAGGGGTGTTTTTTTATTTTAATTATTCTTCAGTTAGATCAACAACACTTTGGACTTCTTCAAAAGAAGTAATCCCGTTTATTATTTTCACCATTCCATCTTGACGCATCGAGAGAATACCTTGAGTTTTGGCTACTCTTTTTATCTCTCGCTCACTTGGGTTTTGAGGGATTATTTTTTCTATCGCTTCGTCGGTTTTAATCGCTTCAAAAATTCCCATTCGGCCTTTGTAGCCAGTCATATTGCATTTATCACAACCGACTGATTTATATAATTTAAATATAGCATTGGGGTCGATATGATAATTAGAAAGACTTTTTCCTTCCTCCTTAATACTATCGGTCACTGCTTTCATAATTTGTTTTTCTCCTTCTGTCGGCGCTACTTCTTTTTTGCAAAATTTACATAATTTACGAACAAGACGTTGGGCAATTGAAAGAGAAAGTGCTGAGACCATAATTTTTGGATTTACCTCAAGGTCAATCAAACGAGGAATAACTCCAGCAGCATTGTTGGTGTGAAGAGTTGAAAAAACCAAGTGACCAGTTAAAGCAGACTCAACAGCAATTTTGGCGGTTTCAGCGTCTCGAATTTCTCCAACCATTACAACATCTGGGTCTTGTCTCAAGGCGGAACGAAGACCTTCTAAAAAGGTGTACCCTTTTTCTTCGTTGGTTTGAGTTTGAGTAATACCAGGCAAGTGATATTCTATAGGATCTTCAATGGTAATTATTTTAATTTCAGGAGAATAAATTTTTCGTAAAAAAGCGTAAAGAGTAGTAGTCTTTCCAGAACCAGTAGGACCGGTAATTAAAATCATACCGTTTGGTTTTTTTAACTCTTCTTCTATTACATTAAAAAGAAATGGTTCGATTCCCATATCTTCAAGTTTTACCTGAATCGATTTTGGGTCCAAAATACGCATTACAATAGATTCTCCATAAGCCCCAGGAATCATAGAAGCACGAATACTGATTTCATCAGCATCTTCTTCAATACTAAAACGACCATCTTGAGCAACTACGGAAGTTAATTTCATTCCAGCCAAAAGCTTGATACGTGAATTGAGTAGATGATATATCTCATGATTGAAAAACACTACATCTTGAAGAACTCCATCAAGGCGTAGGCGCAATCTTCCTCTATCTTGTTCGGATTCGATATGAATATCGGAAGCACCGATTGCAATTCCACCAGCTAAAATGATTTCCAAAATATGAGAGATTTTATGAGTTCCACTTCCTCCAATTGCTTCTTCAACATATTTTCCAATATCTTGCATTTTTTGGATATTTTTTGCGGTATTTCTCAAAATTTCAGCAGAAATATCTATTCCTCCCGCCTTAGAACCCTCGGCCATTGACACCTCTTTATATCTTTCCCAAATTTTGTTTAAACTTGCATGAGACGCCATATAAAAAGTAGGGACTAAACTTTTTCTTTCCAATTCTTCTTTTAATTTTGAAATAAGGTCTTTGGTTGGAGTGAGCAATGCGACATAAATATTTTTTCCAGATAACTTAAAGGGTCCAACACCTAATTTGTGTGCATCACTCTCGTCTATGGCTCTTATCGCTTCGTTGTCTACCCCAAGGCGAGACATATCAACATAAGGGATACCATATTTAGATTCAGCCAACATTTGCACCAACTGCTCTTCTTCTTCTTTGCGTAAGTCGGCTAACTGTTTCTTTTGTTTTTCTTCATCAAAATCTGTGGCCATAACGATTAAATTATATCCTATTTTAACTTTAAAACCAAAGATGCTATTATCGAGAGATGATAAGCCATTCAAACGAAGAAACTGAAAAATTGGCCAAAAAAATATTTCGAAATTTAAAGCTCCAAAAAGAGAGAGCGACAGTTTTTGGTCTTTATGGTGATTTGGGATCAGGGAAAACTACTTTTGTGCAATTTTTTGCAAAAAACATTGGAATCAAAAGAAAAGTGAATAGTCCAACATTTGTGATAATGAAAAAATACCCTATAAGCAAAACCCTGGGGCTAAAATATAAGTATTTTTTTCATTTAGATGCCTATAGATTAAAAAACGAAAAGGAACTTTTGCATTTAGGTTGGGGCGAAATTATTGGAAACAAAGAACATTTAGTTTTTATTGAATGGCCAGAGCGGGTAAAGAAAGCGATGCCCAAAAAACACCGCCAAATTCATATATCTCATACTAAAGAAGGGAACCGGAAATTTGAAATTAAAAACATTTAAAATGATATAATTTTTATATGAAAAATGGAAAGAAAAAGACACTAGTTTTACTGGACTCACACGCTATTATTCATCGAGCTTATCATGCCTTGCCGGAGTTTTTGTCTTCGAGCGGTGAGCCGACTGGGGCGCTCTATGGGCTTGCAAGTATGTTAATGAAGATAATTACTGATTTAAAACCAGATTATATTGTCGCTTGTTATGATTTACCTCAAAAAACTTTTCGGCACGAGGCTTATGACGCTTACAAAGCAGGTCGGGCGAAAGCAGATGAGGCACTTATTGTGCAACTTAAAAAATCTCGCCAAATTTTTGAAGCATTTAATATCCCGATTTATGATGCCCCAGGATTTGAGGCAGATGATTGCCTTGGAACGATTGTGGAAGAAATAAAAAAAAGAAAAGATATTAATATTATTATCGCATCGGGTGACATGGACACAATGCAGTTAATAGATAATAAAAAAGTCCAAGTTTATACTTTAAAAAAGGGGATTAATGATACTATTTTATATGACGAAGAAAAAGTAATTGAAAGATTTGGTTTTAAACCAGAACTTTTACCAGACTACAAAGGACTTCGAGGAGATCCTTCGGACAATATTATTGGGATAAAAGGAATAGGAGAAAAAACAGCTACCATTTTAATTTCAGAGTTTGGAACAGTTGAAGAAATATATAAAAAAATAAAGAAAGACCCAGAAAGTATTTCAAAAGTTGGTATCAGTCCAAGGGTTTTGGATTTAATAAAAGAAAACGAAGAAGAAGCACTTTTTTCAAAAACCTTGGCGAAAATTCGGGTAGATGCACCAATAAATTTTGTTTTACCTGAAAAAACTTTCTGGGAAAATGCTGATTTGAAGAAAATTGAGAAAGTTTTTTGGGAGTTTGAATTTCGAAGTTTATTATCGCGCATTAAAAGTTTTTTTGGAAAAAGCGGTTCAGAAAGTAAGACGAATTCAATGAATTTTGTTTCAATGTTTCCAGAAAATACCGAAAAAATAGATGAAATCAAATTGCAAGAAGCGTCTATTGGTCTTTGGTTGATAAATTCAGATATTAATAATGCTAATTTAGAAGATATTTTACATTTTGCAAAAACCAATGAATTTCAAGTGGCTTATGACTATATTTTTAAAAAAATAAAAGAACAAAATTTAGAAAAAATTTATGAAGAAATTGAGCGTCCAATAATGCCTATTATAAAAGAGATGGAAGAGTGTGGAATTTTAATAGATCAAAAATATTTTGAAAAATTATCTAGTGAATATCATAAAGAATTAGATAAGTTAACAAAAAAAATATATGAAATGGCTGGGATGGAATTTAATATCAATTCACCCAAACAGCTTGGGGAAGTATTGTTTGAAAAGATGGGAATGAAATCAAAGAAAAAAGGAGCAAGTGGTTCTTTTTCTACCAAGGTGTCTGTATTAGAAGAGTTAGAAGGAGAGAATGAAATTATCAAAGAAATATTAGCATATCGAGAACTACAAAAACTTTTATCGACTTATATTGATGTAATTCCAAGAATGGTGCGTGAGGATGGCAGACTCCATGCTAAATTTTTACAAAATGGGACTACCACTGGCAGATTTTCTTCTCAAGATCCAAATTTACAAAATTTACCAATTAAAACAGAATTAGGTAGGAAAATCCGAGGAGGTTTTGTGGCGAAAAAGGGATATAAATTAGTCGCTTTTGACTATAGTCAAATAGAACTTCGAGTGGCAGCGATGCTTTCAGGTGATAAAAAAATGACTCAAATTTTTCGTGATAAAAAAGATGCTCATACGGGAGTTGCTTCTTTTGTTTTTGGGGTACCAATGGACAAGGTTGATAGTGAAATGCGTCGTAAAGCGAAAGTAATAAATTTTGGAATTATTTATGGAATGGGTGTTTCCGCTCTTCGAAAAAACTTAGGAGGGACTCGGGAAGAAGCGCAAAAGTTTTATGATAATTATTTTAGACAATTTTCTGGGATTCGGGATTATTTGGAGGAAATAAAAAAATTTGCAATTAAGAATTCTTATACAGAAACTTTATTTGGTAGACGGAGGTATTTCCCCAATATAAATTCTCGTATTCCATTTTTAAAAAATATGGCGGAACGAACTGCGACGAACGCACCGATTCAAGGAACGGCGGCTGATATTATTAAACTTGCTATTAGATATACAGAAGAAGATTTAAAAAAGACAGGACTTGAGGATGTTGCACACCTTGTTCTTCAAATTCATGATGAATTGGTATATGAAGTAAAAGATGACAATCTAGAAAAAGTGGAAAAAATAATAGAGCAAGCAATGGAGGAGGTATTAAAAAGATCCTATTTGAAACATAGAACAGAAATTCCTCTTTTAGTTCATTTTGGTTCTGGAAACAACCTGGAAGAGGTTAAGTAATTTTTTGTAAAAATTACTCCTAGGGGGTATAATCAATTTATGGAAAAAGAAGAGCAAAAAAACAATATTTTAGAGATAAATCAACATAAAAATAAGGTTCACATCGTTCTGGCTCATTCTTATTCAGTTTACTTATCACTATTTTTAGTAGGTGTTTTTTTAGACCTTGTTTTTAATTTAAAAATTTTAAATTTCACTTTTGTCGTGCCGATTGGTATTGCTTTAATTTTTTTAGCTTCCTTGCTTATTCTTTGGGCTCAAAGAACTTCTCGAAATTTAAAAAAGGAAAACTTAACGAAAGAAACCTTTTGCAAAGGGCCATATAGTTTTACTCGTAGCCCAACCCATTGGGGTCTCTTCTTTTTGACTTTAGGTTTTGGTTTAATAGTAAATGCAATTTTTATAGTCATTTCTACCATAATATCTTTTGCGATAACTAAATTTATTTATTTAAAAAAGGAAGAAACAATTTTAGAAAAGAAATATGGTGCTCCATATATAGAATATAAAAAATCCGTTAAATTTTAGCTCATGATATATCTTTTTACCGGAGATGATACAAAAAAAAAGAACCAGGCCTTTGAAAAACTTCTAAAAAACTTTCCGAAAGAGGTGGAGGTTTTTTCTGTTAACAAGAATAATTTTGATTTAGCGCAAACAGAAAGTTTTTATTCTGGAGCAGGCCTTTTTTTTAATAAGTGTATAGTAATTTTTTTAAATATTTTTGAGAAGGAAGAAGCTCGCGAATTTCTTTTGAAAAACATGGGCCTAATAAGCAAATCTCAAAATGTTTTTGTTTTTTTAGAAAGCAAATTAAAAAAGATAGAATTGGATATTTTTAAAAAAAATAAAGCGGAAATAAACATTTTTGAATTACCAAAAGCAAAAAAGGAAAAATATGATAATTTTCTTTTAGCTTATGATTTTGAAAAAAGAGATAAACTTAATTTATGGATTCATTTTAGACAAGCTATCGACAAGGGAGTGGGAATGGAAGAATTAGTAGGAGTTTTGTTCTGGAAGGCGAAAGACATGATGTTAAAAAAGAATTTTAGTAAATTTAAAGAACAAGAGCTTAAAAACTTTGTATCTAAATTATCATACTTATTACCCGAAGCTCGCAAAAAAGGCTTTGACGATGAATCTGTCTTTGAACAATTTTTACTTGAAGCTTTTTGAAAATCTGTTATTATAACAAGATTGTAAAAAATATCCGCCCGTAGCTGTTTTGGTAGGTCGTTAGATTAATATGTTTATATTGTTTAGTTTTTTAGATAAATTCAATATCCGCCCGTAGCTCAGCTGGTAGAGCAGATCCCTTTTAAGGAAATCCAAATGCAGTCATGCGTAACGAGCTATATAAAATAAAGATATTTAATAAAAAAATTTTAGTAGAACAACATCTCCTTTTGGGTATAGGTTCTCAGCTTAAATAAAAATCTCGTAAAATACACTGCAAGATATGCAAATATTCTCATGGATATGCGAATCTTGTGTCAAAAATTTTGTGATTATTCAATCTCGATTCGTGGATATTCTAAAAACACAATTCGGAGATATAAACATTCAATAAGTTTCTATTGTGCATTTGCAAAAATAAATACTATTGAAGAAGTGTCGGAAGAAAATGTTAGAGCGTTGTTTTATTATGGTCGAGCTAAAAGAAATTGGACATCCAATACTTTTCTTTGCTATCACAAATCGTTATTAGTATTTTTCCGTTGGTGCATCAACGAAGGATTTATGAAACAGAAAAATCCTATTCTTGATATCGAAAAACCAAGACTTGAAAAGAAATTACCAACCAAATTAACCAAACAGAATACTCTTCGGTTGCTTGAAATAGTTTATAACTACCCTTGGGCATATAAATTTCTGCGTTATCGAAATCATGCGATATTTGCAACTTATATTTTTTGTGGATTAAGGAAACAAGAATTACTGAAACTAAAATATACTGATGTGGATATTGAAAATCTTTCTGTTTTTATAAAACAAGGCAAGGGAAATAAAGATAGAGTTGTACCAATGAGTCCAACCTTGGCTCTAATTTTAACAAAATATCTAGATGAAAGAATTAGACTTAAGAAAACATGTCCAGAATTTTTTACCTCTCTAAACCATAATATGGGGTTAACTGACACAGGAGTGAGAAACTTAGTAGATAAAATTCGAAAAGCATCTGGAATGAATTTTACCATTCATAAACTACGGCATACTTTTGCTACCCTTCTTTTAGAAGGGGGCTGTGACATTTATAGCCTTAGTAGAATGATGGGACACACAAATATAGGCACTACGACCATATATCTTTATGCTAGTGCAGAACATCTCCGTTCACAAATGGGTAAACACCCTCTAAATGATATATAAATACAAAAATACCCCCTTACACATAAGGAGGTATTTATTCTAGGAAACACAAGTGAGTAATATTGCCTTTCTAATAAGTATTTGCCACATTGCCATCTTTAATTTCATTTTTAGAAGCTAACACAGCAAAATGGCAATACATTATTAAGATGCTAAGTTAGAAGTTGATAAGATTGTCTTGTTGATCATCCTGTGGATTTTCTTTGATAAAATAGAAGTTTTGATGTCCTTTCTTTGTGTAATCTATCATTCCACTTTCAGTGAGTTCTTTTAATGCTGAATTTACATTTTTTTGACCTATCCTTTTCTGCTTTGCAAGGACGCTACGTACTTCCTTGGTCGTTTTACCAGATTCTTGAAGTAATTCCAAAATACTTTCCTTAGCTTCATCTTTCTTAGTTTCATCTGCCTCAACTAACCCATCGTAAACAAGCGAGGTTTTATGAATACCCCTTTCTGTGGTACTATCTTTCATGAGAATTTTGAATGGTTCTATCTCTCGGTCAAGACGATTCTTTGCTTGGTACACTCGTATTTCATCACTTCCACTATCGCTTGAAAGTTGCAGAAGTATTTCTACACTAGCAGTCTTATCTTGACTACCTAATAACTGTTCTTTCTTAGGTTTTTTACCTTCAAAATTCTGAGGCTTTCGTCGATGGTCCAACCAAACTACAACTATTCCTCGGTCTTTAAAGATTTTGAAACGATTAAAGAACATTCTAACATCTTCTGCTTTGTCCTCTTTGAGTCCTCCTGCTACCGCTCGGAAGGTATCAATAAAAACAACTTCAATGTTATTGTCTAGAATAAATTTGATAAATTTATCAGCAGTATGTTGATCATTTAAGTTAAGAGAATCGGGACGGAAGACAAAAAGATTTTTATTCTCTTCAATTCCAAGCTGTTTGCCTCGACGAACAATATCACGTTCTGGGTTTTCTTGATCTACATATAGAACTTTACCCATTACAGTTTTATAAAGATCAGTACCTAGAAAATTAATTCCTAGAGCGATACTTTTTGCCATTTCAAGAGACACCCAAGTTTTTTTCTCTCCAGAGATGGCAGACAAAATAACAAATCCTTCCATAGGTATTAAATTATTAATTCTCCATCGAATTTCTGGAAAGTTCTTTCTAGAGAACTCATTCCAAGAAGTTAATTTAAACTTATCGTGTATTACAACAACTTGTCCCTCCTCCTTCTGTGTATCTTTTCTAACACCTTCAATTGCTTTACTAATCGTTCTGTCGCGATAATCCTTGCGTATTTGTGTCTTAACCCTTTTACCTAGTGGTGAATTAAGCCACATACGTTCTGTCTGTTCTGCATTGCACCCTGTCCAATATGCTAAATGCGAACATAAAGCTAAATCAGCCGAAGAGTCGTCATTATTGTATGCAGTAATATCACCGTTATATAGTAATTTAATTTTGTCTCCTATTTTAGATGCGAACATCTTGGAAAGAATGGTTGCATCATCTTGTGAGGGGGTGTTAACTGGAACTACAACATTTTGTTGCACTTCCTTACCCCACGGATAACCGATGATTGATAGCAACTCTATTACCTCCTCCAAAGTAACTGTTCGTACAGGTAATGCTTCAATGTATGGATTATTAGTCACGGTGAAATAACGGCCTGACGTATAGGCCTCAAATGGTCCTTTCCTATTAGCAATAAGTTGAAGTGGTGCTGTAAGGGATAGGAATAGATGCAACCCAGTTTTTGAAGGACTAATTTCTGTATATGTTTCTGCCTCTTCAATAAGTTTAATGATATTTTCTTTTTCTTCATGCACAATTTCATTACCATTTAAGCAATGATCTATATCAATACCGAGTAGTAGCTGGTCTGGGGTAAAGACTATGCCTATATCGTGTGATATATTTGCTACTTCTTTATATGTACTCCAAGTTAATGGATCGGCAGTTGACGCCGTCTTACCATTTATGCTAATTGGCAATTTTTTAATCTTGCCTTCTTCTAACTCTTCACCCTTCCAATTAACCCAGCGTTTTTGTATGCCGAAGGTTGAAGCAAGTATGTTTTTATTTTCTTCTATTTTATTCTGTTCTTTAATTTCAGTATTTTTAACTTCTTCTACTGAACTCATTGCTTTTAGCTGTTAAAACTTTTAATCTATTAGACACAATAATTTTCATATTTTAATCCGCCACTTTGTGGCATTAGGTCTCGCGGAACAAGCAAGGAATTTATTTTCCTCGCTTGTCTTAAAGACAAGTTAGTAATTTTATTTTCTAACTTCTCCCATTACTTGGAGATTTTCCGTCATACGATATATTATCGTTCTCTTTTATTTTAGATGTTTTTTAGATATGTTTTTGTAGTTTTTCTCATTAGACAATTAGTATCGATCATCTAGGTTGTTTATAAAAAAACAAAAAACAAAACACAGATCTTCTGTGCTTTTTTCTGACTAAAATCTGTTCTTAAATTATACCTATTAGATGTCTTTTATTATGATATATCTTCTGTGCTTTTCCTATTCTTGAATAAGGCTTGTCTATTACTCTGACTTTCGTTTTTAAAATAAAGAAGTTTGTATTTGTAAACTTCTTACTATACTAGTATATACTTTTATATTACAAAAGTCAAGCAAATGTTGTATTAGTCCAGCACATTTTCAAGAAATAAAAAATCCCGTAACTTTTGTAGTTACGGGATCAACCTCAGGGAGGTGGGGTTCTTGTTCTCTTGGATCTATCTTCGGCGGATCGGCACTAAGCGGATCGGCTAGTAATAAATCAGAATTAACCCTTTAGTGAAAAATCAATTTTCAACCTTACCTGTAATAATTTTATTGAATTCATTTACCGTTTTGGTATAAATCTGTTCGGTAATGATTTTTGCAAACTCAGCGGCCTCTTCTTTGGAAATCCCCAATCTTTTCGATAAATTGGACATTTCGCGTTTAACTTCAGATGGTCTCAATCTAAGACCTTCTTTTTCCATTTGTGCCTGCAAAAGTTGCATTGCAATCTCGTTTGTTTTTTCTTTTGAGAGTGCCATAATAACCTCCTATTTTAATTATCTTTGCCTACTCTATTAGCTTTTCGGCTTCCGCTTTTGTTATTTCTGACGGTAAAAACCATCTGAAAAAAGATAAATTTCTTGTGCAGATAGTTCCTTTTCTTCTTTGAAGAGTTTTCTGTTTGCAGATGGAGAATATGAAATAAAATTTGTTTTTATAAACTGAATTTCGAATGTAGGATTTTTAATCAGTTTATTTTTTTCATCCACAATTTCACCTGCTTCAATTTTTTTGAACACTTTATCAATCTGCTTTTTAATTTCCCTTCCAAAAGTATAAGAATTCGTACCATGGAACGATGTAGAAAAAAGATTTGATTGAGCAAAGAATTCATCTTTTGATTTGAAAACTTTTACAAAAAATTTTCCGTTTTCTGAATTTTTAATTGTTTGCATAATTAAAGTTTTAGTTTTTGCAATATTGCTCTCTAAAAACCAAAAAAAAATGACTTCCAAAGAGCAATACACAAAGACAAAAACCTAATTTCAAAGAGCTAAAAACTGAATAAAGTATAGCATATTAGAGCTTAAAAGTCAAGCTTTTTACGGGTACATTCAACGTTATAACCTTCAAAAAATACCGTCAGTATCGTATGTATTAAAAGATAATTATTATTTAATACAAAACCACGAACTCGATCTAGTCGCTGGTCGGATATTACCGTCTAATCCTAGAGATAGAAGTACCTATAGGAGTGTCCAGCAGCATGGTAGAACAGCTAGTTATTTTAATCGTATAATAGCTAGTAGTTATTATTGTTAAATTTCACCAAAATCCCACCTAAAAATGTCTCAAACCTGCCAACCCTAGACAAAATAACTATATTTCATAAGGGTAGAAATAGGCAAAAAGTGGCCAAAGGTACCCATCATCCTTAATTTCCTTAAAACGCCTTATAAACGCTTAAAACCAATAAAATTACTCTATTAGGTTGAAGATTAGGATACAAGAAAATTTAACTCAAGTGTTTTTAAAAAGAGAAATTCTCTACAGAGAAATAACAACAACCTTCATTGTTTTTGTCATATTTTTATAAGTAAAAGTCACATTTGTTGTACCGATATTTTTTGCATAAAACGATGCGTAATTAGTTGATTTATATGGTTTTACTTCCACTATATTACTATCCCGTACTGTGGTTTTTACTTCTTCAAATGGTATTTTCTTCACTGAATTATCACTATAACGTATGCTGAAACCTACAGTACTTCTTGCTTCTGGGTTCAGTGCTTTAAATAGTCCTATCTGATTATCATTATTGTATGAATTAGGATTTGTGCTTTCATCTATCACAAATTCAACTGGAGTGGCACTATTATTCACTACTTGTACTGTTGCCGTGTCGTGAGAAGAAGCATTATAAGAAATAACGTCAAATTCTAAAGGACCAACAAAAGTGTTCGGTATATTATATGTAAAAGTATAATTCCCTCCATTAGTCGTAATAATATTTTTCTGTTGTATAGATTGAGCATTTTCTACAGAAGTTCCAGATAGTATATTTATACTAGGCACATTAATACCAACAAGAATATTTACATTTACAATATCACCTGCCTTAAATTCATCTCCGTTTTTAGGACTAATAATTTTTACCCCATTACTATTTACAGAAACGTCACTTGGTTTATTCGCTTGAAATGAATTATTTCCTATAATTTGTTGTTTCTGTTTGTTAAAGAAAATATAAACTAATCCAACAACTAATAAAATTAGTACAACAATTAACAAAATCTTATTTAATTTTGATTTATTTTGCATAATAAATTAGAATTTCCCTGGTTGTCCAGTTGTTTTGTCTACTATCTTCTTTGTCGCTCCCATCCCCATATAGTTCGTAGCTCGTGACTCAGCACCATCTGCTTCTTTTTGCATTTTTACAATTTTTTCTCTTTGCTCAGGTGTTTCAACTTTAATAATATTTCTTGAATCTAATTCAATTGTTTCCTCGCCTCCTTTAATTATTGCAGTTATCGTTGGTCCACGTTTTTTTAGCTCTTTTCTCTTTTGTTCTTCAAATAATTTTCTTTCTTGGAAAGATCTGTCACTACCTTCTTTATATGGCAAAGATCCTGATATTTCATTAAATTCCTTATCTCTTTTTGTTTTACCATTTTCCCATATTCTTTGTTCCTCTTCGGCAGTAGGTGTATGAATATTATAAATTTTATAGAAATTACCATTACTATAAACTTCATCACCTGGTTCTAATGGTTTTTCTTCTAATTTCTCAGAAGAATTCCCAATTTCTTTTTTAGTATCAGTTTCAGTTTCAACAGTTTCATCTTTGGGTTTGATATTTTCAGTTACATCTGGTTGCTTTTGTATTTTTGAAATATCGTTTGTTTCTACCTCTTCAAAATCGGTATATTCGGTATCGGCAACATTCTCAATTTGATTTCCACCTGATTTTATTATTTCTTGTTTTTGTTTCTCTAAATCATCTAATCTTTGTTTAATAACACTAAGTTCTTCTGGGTTAGTTATACCTAACTCATTAACTCTTCGGTCAAGAGTAGTGATTGTTCCTTGTGTAAATTGAGTTGATTGTTCTTTGTTAGTATTAAGTTTATTTTTAAAAAACTCTAACGCTTTAAATTTTCTATCAAAAAAATTTTGATCTTCCGCATTAAATTCCCAAGGACGATCTGGATTTGTAGGTGGATGTTCAAGAATACTTACGTCTTTTTCTTTTCCAACTTGTTCTTTCATAAAATTTAAAAATTAATTTAATAATGACTGTCTAATTTATTCAATTTTTTCTTGTTCTTTTTGCTTAAGATATTCGGATACAATGTTTTTTTGTTCTTGTTCAAGTGTTTTAACCTTAGTCACTGTATCGTTATAAACAGTCTCAATTTTTTTTAGAGTTTCTTCTTCCTTTTTATTTAATTGGTCATTATTATCCATAAGTAAAGTATCTCATAAAAAAAATACTTTGTAAAACAACTTCGGAATACCTAAAAAACCCTTAAATTAAAGCTAAAAACATTGACGCAACTCAATGAATAAAGTGGGGACTATAATACGAAAACACAATGGATATAGTTTAATAACTAATTAAATCTTATACTTATCATTTACCAGCTCACCATTCCAATATATATTTACAGGAATAATGCTACAAAATCCACTTTCTTTTTCTGGTAATCTATATTGTTCTCTGATTGCAGTAACTATACCGTCAATGCCCACATCACAAGGTAGTAAGTTAAAATTGTTATAAAGAGTATTTTCTGTATGCGGAAGTGTAAATTTTACCTCCTGGTTTAGTAAATTAATTTTCGCCCATACAATAAAGTCCTTTTGTTTTATATCTACTACCTGATATGGCTGAACAATACTGCCATCTTGTAATACAAGTACGGCATACTGTTCATTAACTGCCAATACTTTCTGAGGATTTTGGAATCTCTCCGTCAGTTGTTGATATGATAATTGCTGTCTTGCAGAAAAATCTGAAACAGACTTCTGATAATCCTTATCGTGTTTTACTTGTGCCATTGGTATAAACAGAGGAACGATAGCTGAAGATAAAAAGAATTTACTTACAAACGGGAACGTGCCAATACTAAAGATAATTAAGATAGCAGAAAATATACTAAACTTTTTGTGTAAAATAAACTTTATGCCAAAAATTACGCCTATGATTGATAAAGGAATAGCTAAAAGCATAAAGGGTATAGATCCAAGTGATTCCCATGCTCCACCTACTTTATCTAAGGCAAAAAAGTAAGCAATTACAAACATAAGTATAATTTCAACAAAAACAACACTTGCAACCAATATTTTATTTTTATTATTAAGAGGTTCTTTATTTTTAATTTCTTCCATCTTTTTATTATATCAGTTCTTTGCCCAATGTCTCAAGTGTTTCATTTTTTTATTCTTAAAAACGGACATGTCTTGGACGAAGTTGAAAATTTTTTGGAAATTTTTTTTGCTTCATCATTTTTCATTTTTGCTTTTTGGACCAAAAACCACAAACGGGTACGTTTCACATACGGTATCGCCATCACTGTTTAAGGAATCAAAACAGCCCCCCATCACCATATTTATAAATACTTCATACCAAACTTAAAAACTATGTAGGTAGTAGATAAATAAAAACATTTATTCTATTTAACTTTAATAGTCGTGCAAGTTATTTACTATTTAATTTAAAACATTATGCAAACAGCAATAGAAACATTGCCTAAGACAAATTTTATGGGCAGTAAGAAGAATTATGAGAGTGTAAAATCTCAACTTCGGGAACGATATGGTTCTGAAATAGCAGAATCATATGATCCATTTGTAAATTGTCGTACCTACAACGATTGGAGAAAAAATAATTACCTCGTCAATCGTGGTGCTCGGTCATTCAAAGCTGTAGTGATTCTAGAGAAGAAAGACAAAGACGGGAAAGTGATTAAAAAAATACCGAAAACGATTTGTCTATTTTTTAGAAATCAAGTTAAAAAAGTCGAATAAATATTATCATTAAAAAATTAATTATTATTATGAATAATTACAAAAATAGTATTCCATCTCCATTTCAAACAAAACAGAGATTAGATCCAGTCCAAGAGGCTGTACAGAAAAACATCGGGAAGTTTACCTTAGAAATATCTATTGAGGAAGACAAAGAAACAGTAGGACTACTAAAACATTTACCCGGTCCAGTGATTGCTTACAAATGCACTGTCCGTAAAGGGTCTCTGGTGTTAGGAATTGGTAGAGGAAACTCAATATTATCAAAGATTAATAAATGGGTCGATCGTTCTTGTCGCTACACCGTAAACGCCTCAATAATCGATAGCATTGTTCAGTCGGTTAAAGCAATGGATGTTCTCTATCTTAGAGATAATGGTGAAGTTCTAACACAAGAAACGAATGAAATTGAGTATGCTAGTGACAAACAGAAAAATTATCTCCGAGAACTTATCCGCTCCAATGTTTTTGATGAAGGTAAACGTAAATATTGGGAATCACAGATCGAACAACTTACAAAAAACGAGGCATCTGAAAAAATCCAATCTTTTGTTAAAAATTATTAATTAATCAAAATATATGAACACAATTACAGCTAGTTTAGATGGTCCTAGGAATTACTGGCCATTAAAAATTCTAGGCGAAGAAAAAATGATTTCTGACAGACAAAGGAGTACACTTACTGAAATTATTTGTGCGAATTTCCAAGAAGAAGAACGGGAACTTCGTCTTTCTCAATTAGATGATATGACATCAGCAGATGCAACTGATGCTATCTATGATTATTCGGTAGGTAAATGGAGTTAATCTAAAAAGGGTGTTCCGTGACTGGAGCACCCTTTATTGTTTTTATTATTTTCACGAACTCGTAGGTAACCAATATAAAATGTTGAAAACTTTGTCTAATTCCGCTATACTGCAAATGGTCGTCTTATTATAAATTAATAATTTCAAGCAGATGTTTTTTGAGTAATTATTTGATACCAATTTGGAGTTGGGAACAGGTTCTCCAGACCACGGTATTTTAGTCAATAAAAACCTCCAAAATGAGAAATTAGTCTTATTTTACAATCCGCCCGTAGCTCAGCTGGTAGAGCAGATCCCTTTTAAGGATAAGGTCCTCGGTTCGATCCCGAGCGGGCGGACATGTATATGATACTGACGAAGAAACTTAAATGTTAGCTACTTTGAAGTAGTCAAGTTGATTTTGGGATGCTCAAAGAAAAGCCATTCTCTTGGAGAAGAAAAACCAAAAAGAATAATATAACCTAGTGTATTAATCCACCTACGAATAAAAAATAAAAAGTTAAAAGAGAACTTCCTGATAAACTAGAAAACCTATCCAAAAAACCTCCATGGCCGGGAATAAAATTACTCCAATTTTTTATACCAAGGATTCTTTTAGAAGTGCTATTGGTCAGGTCTCCGGCAATACAACCTATTCCTATTGGTAAAAATAAAAATAAATAATTATTACTAAAAAGATATTGATGTACCAACAAAACGCCAATAAATGCTCCAAGAATTTGTCCAAAAACTCCTTCCCAGCTTTTTTTTCCATTAATGTATTCTGGTAATTTGTGTCTACCAATTGTATTTCCGAGAAGGAATCCAAAAACATCTGATACTGAGGTACCAAAAATTAAATAAACTAGAACTATTTCATAGTTTGGGATTAAATGAAATAATCCTAGATGAGCAAGCCCAATAATATTTAACACAAAAAAAGAAACCAGAAGAATACTTTTTTTGTGTTTCATTTTTTTAAATTCTAAAACGCAAAAAAATAAAATAACGAGAAAAGTGATAGTTCTCAAAATTTTACCAAAATATAAACCAGAGATAAAAACTAAAGCCAAAGGGAACCACATTATGATTTTTTTATCTAGTTCTTTTTCTTTAATTTTTTTTAAATCAAATTTGAATATTGCGAAAGTTAAAAAAGTTCCAATCGAAATCAGAACCAATGTTAGTATGCTTATCTTGTAATAGATGTTCATAATATTTTTCCTTTTTATGAGTAAAAATGTGGATAAATTATTTGCTTTTTGATTAAATATTGAGGATAATCAACTTGTGCAAATCTCATATGCAACATTAGGTTTTACTATAGCAGGAATACTTTTTTTTGTATATTCAATTTCTTTTGGGAAATTACCCAAAGGTAGCTTAAAAACAAACTTGAGAGTATATTCTTCAGCTTATTTGCCTCTAGCATTAGTTTTTTTAGTTTGGGGTTTATTTACTTTAAATACCGTTTTATTACCACTTGCGGTCATAATCGGAAATGCTCTACTTTTGATTGGTAGTATTATAATGATGTACTTTTTGTTTTCCGAAAGAAGTGAAATTTTGAGAATTATATTGTTAATAATAGGTTTGCTTTTATCAAGCATATTTCTTTGGTGGAGGATAAAATATTTTTTCCCAACACCATATATAATCAATGGAATTTTATTACTTGACACTCAACAGTTAGTGTCTATTGTTTGGAGTGTAATATTTTTATTAATTTGGCTACCAGCAAATCTTAAAGCAGCTCGAATTATTTCAAGAGATTTACTTAAACCAGAAATGAACTATATTTATTCGTTTATATACATAATCTCAACAATTTCTGCAGTACTCTTTATTTCTGCTCAAACTCCCACACTTGCGATAATTTCATTTCTTTTGTTGTTGGTATCGTTTGTAATGTTGCTTTATTCGAACTTTGTATTAAAAATTTTGTTTTTAGAAAAAGGTCAAATTATTCAATTACCAAAAGCTAAGTAAATTTATGGTTACCCCAGAATTAATTTCTTATATAAAACAACAACTTGCTAATAATGTTTCGGTAGATACTATTAAAAATAGTTTAAAAATAGAAGGCAACTGGGCTTCTTCCGACATTCAAGATGCATTTGAAAAAATTAATAATCAAGACAAGGTCAGTTTTAAAAGCAACAATATTATTGCTTTGATTTTTGTTATCTTGTTTATTTTTACACTTACTAATCAAAACGAAGAGTTGGCTAATTTACTATTTTTTGTAATGCTTATTATGGGTATTGCAGCTGCGTCTAGTTTTGTCAGTAGAATGCACAAAATGGCTATTAGCCAACAATCAAAAGTATTGAATTTTTTTTTAGGCCTTATTAGTGTTGGTGGGGCTTTTGCTATCTTCATTGCAAGTTTCATTGGGGGATTGTCTGGAGTAATGAGACACGTTCATGGTGATTAAAAAATATAAACATTTTGTTGAACTCGTAAGACCATATAATGCCATGACTATTGTTGTGGCATTTTGTATAGGATATTTTTTTACAAATGTTCATGTTTCATTTTACAATTTTATTTTAGGGATTTTATCAATACTTTTAGCACATTCAATTGCCACAATTCAAAACGATATAAATGATTATGAAATTGATAAAATTAATTCACCCGACAAACCATTAACAGGTGGTAAGATTAGCATTAAAGAAGCGAAGACTTTTTCTTGGATATTGCTAAGTATTCTTGGGTTCATTGCTGTTGTTGGATTTCCAAAGCATTTTTTCTTTATTTTTATAATTCTTTTGATTTGCTGGTTATATAATAATCCACCCTTCTTATTATCAAGAAAAACCTTTTGGCCGTTAATTATTTTAGCGTCTATGTATTCGGTTGTACCGATGTTATATGGTTACTTTCTTAAAAATAGTATTATTACTAGTGGCTTTCTTTGCATTGTTATGGTGTGGTTTCTTTTAAGAATTTCAATTTCCATTCTTAAAGATTTTAAGGACGAAAAAGGAGATCTTATCTTTAAGAAGAAAACTTTTTATTTAACTTATGGTAAAAATTTAACTATTAGGACAAGCTTATATTTCTCTGTCGTGAGTTTTATTTTGATTTTTTATTTTTTGGATTATATAAGACCTATTTGGGTTTGGTTTATTATGATGCTTCCTGCAGTGAGAAGTATCTATTTAAGATGGAAACTATTTAAAGCTGAAGATGTTAAGTTAACACATTTCTTCCATCAAATTTTTTTTGGTCAAAACCAGTTTGATATAATATTTTTATTATGGCTCTTAATGAGATAGTTCTTAATTATCTTTTTATACAGGCTTCTATTTTACTTTTTTTAAGTCCTTTTTTATTAGTATATTTTTTTTCTTATCCTGAATTAAAATTCAGACATATTTTGTTTAACAAGTTTGCAGAAGATTTTTTAGCTAGTAAATATGCTAATTGGCTTATTTTTCTTTGGGCGGCGGCCGAAGCCACTGTTTGGTTTGTTATTCCAGAATTTCTTCTTCTGTTGATAATTTTTTTGAAAATCAAAAACAAAAAGAAGCTATTGGTATATGATTTTTTAGGAACAATCCTGGGAACTGTTATTGGGTTAATTATTTTTTTCACATTTAAAATTGACCTAGCTAAGGTACCGTATGTAACAGAAGGGATGATACGACAGGTTGATTTTTGGTATAAAAATCTTGGAATTTTAGCTTTGATTCACCAACCATTTTCAGGGATTCCCTATAAAGTTTTTCTTTATTCAGCAAGTAAATTTTCTTTTTTTCTTCCAATATTTTTTACTTTTGCGATAGTTATTCGTATGACTAGATACTACATTCTTTATTTTATTTTTGATGGACTCTACCCCTTTTTTCATAGGTTCATATCGAAAAAATATACTTATATCTTCTTTTTAAGTTGTCTCATTTTTTCAATTATGTTGTTAAAAATAGTTTTATCATATGGTTCTTTATTTAAAGCATATTAAAAAGTTATCAAAGAAAAATAAGTAGAATGTTTTAATAACAGTCTTAGCGTAATACGGTTGTGGACTATGTTATTATTATAAAGTGAAAAAATTATTGTTATTATTTATAGTTATTTTTTGTTTCTGTCCTTTTTTATCACAGGCCCAAAGTGTGGTTCAGCCAATTAAGATTTTAATTGCACCGGGACACAACAACGAAGTTTGGGGAGCGCAATATGGGAGCATAAAAGAAGCAGACATGAATTTAGTTTTGGGAACTAAGATTTTTGACCTTCTTAAAAAAGATAAAAGATTTGAAGTTTATATTACTCGAGATAAAAATGGTTATACTAAGGAATTTGCAGACTATTTTTCTCAAAACAGAGAGGAGATAGTTTCTTTTAAAAACAAAGCCAAAGAAAATACTCAAATAAAGATTAACGATGGAACATTTTTTGATAAAACTGGAGTATTACATAACACGGTTAAAGAAAAAACTGCAATTGAATTATATGGAATAAATAAATGGGCAGATGAGAATAAAATAGATGCGATAATTAACATTCATTTTAATGATTATCCCCGTAAAAATGAATGGACAATAGGTAAATACAAAGGTTTTGTTATTTATCTACCAGACGAACAAATGGCCAATGCGAATGAAAGTTTTGAACTTGCCAAAAATATTTTTTCACAACTTTCAGAAAAATATATTACTAGTACTTATATAAAAGAAAAAGGAGGGTTTATCAGAGATGAAAAATTAATTGCCCTAGGAGCCAATGGAACCCTAGATAAAGAAGTGAATTCCATTTTGATAGAGTACGGCTATATTTATCAAAAAATATTTCGCAATAGTATTACTCGACATCAATTTTACGACAATGTGGCTTTTTTAACCACAAAAGGTATTTTAAATTATTTTTTTAAAATTAATTAATTATGAATATTAAAAAACCAAAAAATAATGTTTTAATTCTTCCAGACATTCGTTCTGCTTTAAATGTTGGAGCTATTTTTAGAACCGCGGATGCTGTTGGTATAAATAAAATTTACCTGGTAGGTCATACCCCGACGCCTATTGATAAATTTAATAGAGAGAGAAAAGATATTGCAAAAAGCGCACTGGGAGCAGAAAAGACAATATCATGGGAATACAAAAAAAACCTGCCTACTCTTATTTGTAAATTAAAGCAAGAGAAATTTAAAATTATTGCAATTGAACAGGCAAAAAATTCTATTGATTATAAAAAAGTAAAAATAGAAAATAAAAATGTTTTTATTGTTGGTACTGAAGTATCTGGACTTCCAAAAAATATTTTGAAAAAATGTGATATTATCGCTGAAATACCAATGAGAGGTAAAAAAGAATCTCTCAATGTTTCTGTTGCTTGTGGTATTGCTCTTTTTCGGATTTTAAATATTTAATTAATTATTTTTTAATTGAGGAGTATCTCCAATATTTGTTGCTGGAGCTACATAAGGTTTTTCTTTGTCATTTCTGGCTGGACCACCAGTAAAGAACCAAATTATCCAAAGTATTATAAGAAAAGCTATAAATTCCATTAAATGTTTTACTGCCATAATTTAAATTTGATGTTTGGAGCAAAAATGTGCGCTCCTATTATTTATAATCTCTCTTATTATAACACCAGGGCATCCTTTTTTCTTACATTTTTCCCCAGTTCTTCTATAAGCCATATGGTGTAATTGAAATTTTCCTGGTAGTCCGTAAATATTTCGATAATCAGACATTGAATCACCTCCGAAGTTTATTCCTTTTTTCAGGAGTTCCTTTATTGCTTTGAATATCAATTTTAATTCTTTTTCTTTTATTTTTGCTACTTTTCTTTTTGGATTTACATTTGCACGCCAAAGGATTTCATCAGAATAGATGTTTCCAATACCAGCGATGATAGATTGGTCCATTAAAACTGTTTTTATTTTTCCGTTTGGTTTTTTTAAAATTCTCTCTTTAAATTTTTTAAAATCAAAATTTTTATCAAGTGGTTCTGGCCCTAAATTATTTAAATGTCTATTAAAAGATGTTTTAGTATCAAATAAAGTTATTTTTCCAAATTTTCGCATATCAGAAAAAACCAAGAATTTCTTACTAGAGAGAATAAAAACAACATGAGCAAATTTATGAAGGTCGGACCTTTTTGAATTCTTAAGGTCCGACCTTGAAGAGTTAACAAACAAAAAACCAGTCATTTTCATATGAATTAAAATTGTTTTCTCCCCAGATAAATTTATCAGAATATTTTTTGCACGTCTTTCAGCTGAAATTATTTTTTTACCCAAAACCTCTTTTTTAAAATATGAAAAATAGCGTGGATTTGATATTGTATCTACTTTTCTTTTATCTTTTGTATTTAAATCAGTCCAAACATCTAAAATTTTTAAACCAAGTGTCTCCTTTTTGAGACCACGGACAGTTGTTTCAACTTCTGGTAGTTCTGGCATTATTTTCTTCCTAAAATTTTTAAAGCTTCTTTTATTTTTGTATTTAAGTCTATCTCACCAGTGATTTTTTTAAGAGCTTCTCGTACTTCATTTTGAGAATATCCAAGGGACTTAAGTGCTTCCATAATATCAACTTCTTGTCCCAAAGAACCACTTTCGTTTTCTTTACCCATTTTATCTCGCAATTCAATTACTATCTTTTCAGCCGTTTTCCTTCCGATACCAGAAATTTTAGTTAAATAGGAAGTATCTCCAGTGCCAATTGCCTTTTTTAAAATTTCAATTGGCGCAACCGAAAGGATGGTAAGTGCTCCTTTTGGGCCAATGCCAGATACTCCAATAAGCATTTCAAAAAATTCTAATTCCGGATATTCTAAAAAACCATATAAATCTTGAGCATCTTCCCGGATATGTAAATGAGTCCAAAACAAGATTAGGTCGTCATTCTTGTTGATCCTTTGTCTTGTGTCAGGGGATATGTTTATCTTATACCCGATTTTATCTACATCGACAATGACGAATTTGTCCTTTTTTAAGATTATTTTCCCTTTAATACTACCAATCATAAGCTAATGATAGCAAAAAATAGTTTTTGTCGCTCTATTGACATTTAGCTTGATAGAATATATAGTTTTTTAAAAATCTACAAACCGAGAAACGAAAGGTAGAGACATGCCAAGTAGTTCTTTTAAAACCAGATAGTATGAAAAACGAAAACGATAATAATTCTGTGAAAGACGATCGTCTTACAGACGATGAGATACTTATTCAAACATTGAAAATTGGGCTCAATGAACTTCTTGCTCGTTTTATTCTTTATGCAAATTTGCATCCTGAAGAGTTGAAAAAAATCAAGACAGAAAAATTGAAAGAGGCCTTGAGTTTGGACTTATTAGCTTTTAAAAAGTTCTTAGCTTTTTTAAATGACGAAACTGAGGTTGGAACTTCAATAGAAGAGATAAAAGAGAAATCATCTAACGTTGTGGGAATAAATTCCGCAAATATCCCAAAAGAAGATTCTCCTCTTTGTGTCCTAGGAAAACCCGAGATCATTAAAAATGATATCAAGCTTGATTCTTCTTTTTTGCAAAAAACAAATACTTTTGGCACAACATGGGAAATTGGATCGGATGTTTCTGGTAGTTATTTTCTCAATTTTATTCTTGAAGAAATTAAAATGAGAGAGCTTAAAAATGGGAACAAAGATGTAATAGTTGACGAATGTATTATTGAAGACTTCCAACAACAAGTCATAACCTGTCAAAAATCCAATCTTTCTGCAACAACTTATCGCTTATTGCACGATATTACAAACGGAGAACTTATAGAAAAATCAGAAGAAGTTGGTATCAAAAAGATAGGAGAAAATCTTCAGAGTTTTTTAATACTTAGATCTGCCATTTTGCTTGGTGAAGTCGACTGCAAAGGAACAGAATTAAGTATTTATTTTAAGCAAAAAGCAGATGCTACTCATTTTGTTGATTGGCGTTATCGTGCTTATCGTGACGAAACGGGAGGACTCTCTATTAGTGAAAGCAAAGTTGATTTTGAAGCCAGGTTAAGCGCAAAAGACGCCCTTTTGTGGTTATGAAGGATAACATTTATTAAGACATTTTATACTCCTATGCATAGTGCTGGGAGTATTTTTATTTGCGTTTTAGGTAAATTTTTGGTATCTTTAATATATGCCTATAATTAAATCAGCTAAAAAAGCAGTTCGAGGTTCACTTCGCAAGAAGGCTTTTAATGACCGCCGAAAGCGAGTAATGAAAGAAGTTATTAAAAAGATTGAAAAGGTTTCTAAAACTGATAAAAAAGAAGCAGAAAAAATGCTTAGTTCTGCCTATCAAGCTATCGATAAGGCAGCTAAAAAAGGAGTAATAAAGAAAAATAACGCTGCTCGCAAAAAGTCTCGCTTAGCAAAATTAGTTAAATAATTTTTCGGAATTTTGTATTTATAAAGCACGAAAATTTTCTGTTGAAAATTTTTGAGAGTCCGTCGCCGTCGCGACTTCCAAGGCTTTCTAAATACATAAATCCTCAAAATATCAATGTCACATTTATTAGAATTTTATGGAACAGAATGTCCTTGTTGCACCAAAATGCATGAGTTAGTCGTACAATTAGAGGAGAAAGAAGACATAAAAATTGAAAGCTTGGAAGTATGGCACAATAAGGAAAACGAAAAGAGATTGATTGAAATAGATAAAGACAGGTGTGGAGGAGTACCGTTTTTCTATAATACCAAGACAAAGAAATTTATTTGCGGAGATGCAGATTATAAAGAATTAAAAAATTGGGCGATGGAATAAAAAATAAAACTATGCCTATTATTGAAGTAAAAAATTTAACAAAAAAATTCGGAGACTTTATTGCTGTAAAAGATATTTCTTTTTCTGTTGAAAAGGGGAGTATTTTTGCTTTCCTGGGTCCAAATGGGGCAGGTAAATCTACGACTATCAAAATGTTAACTACTCTTTTAACTCCAACTGAAGGAAAACTTGTGATTGACGGACATGATGTTATCAAAAAACCAAGAGACGTTCGTCATTCTTTTGGGATTGTTTTTCAAGATCCAAGCCTAGACGATGAACTTACTGCTTACGAAAACATGGAAATTCATGCTGTTTTATATGGTGTGAAAAAAGAGGTACGCAAAGAACGCATTCAACAACTTTTAGAATTTGTGGAATTATGGGACCGTAGGAAAAGTTTGGTGAAAGAATTCTCAGGTGGTATGAAACGTCGACTTGAAATTGCACGCGGATTGCTTCATCATCCAAAAGTTTTATTTTTAGATGAACCAACTCTCGGGCTTGACCCACAAACTCGCAATCATATGTGGCAATATTTGAGTAAATTAAATGAAACTGAAGGTATCACAGTATTTTTTACCACACATTATATGGAAGAAGCAGAGCGTATTGCAAACCAAATAGCAGTTATTGATCACGGAAGTATTGTTGCCTCAGGAACCGTGCAAGAATTAAAAACAAAAACAGGAACCAATTCATTAGAAGAATCATTTTTAAAACTAACCGGCAGAAATATTCGAGACGAAGACGTAAGCAAGACAGACGCTATGCGTATGCGTCATAAAGCTTGGTCAAGAAAATAAAAATATATGAATATAATTTATATTTTGTGGTTAAGACAATTAAAAAGATATCTTCGCTCTCGCTCAAGAGTGATTGGTTCTCTTGCCCAACCACTTTTTTTCTTACTTGCTCTGGGGGCAGGTTTTGGACCAGTTTTTTCTAAAGCAGGGCAGGGGAACTATATAGAATTTTTAGTTCCGGGAATTATTAGTATGACGATTATTTTTACTTCTATTTTTGCTGGAATGGAAATCATTTGGGATAAACAATTTGGTTTTCTAAAAGAAACCTTGGTTGCGCCGGTGTCGCGTTTAAATATTATGATTGGACGTACTTTAGGAGGAGCTACGATTGCGACCATGCAAGGAACCATTGTTCTCGTTTTGTCTTTAATCGCTGGATTTCATCCTGTTACTTGGGCGCTTGTACCGGTGGCTATTTTAGTTATGTTTTTATCCTCGCTTCTCTTTACTGCTCTAGGGACCGCCATTGCTTCAAAATTAGACGATATGCAGGGTTTCCAAATGATTATGAACTTCTTAGTTATGCCGTTGTTTTTTCTCTCAGGAGCGATTTTCCCACTAGACAGAACAACAATTCTTGGGACGATTGCTTCTTTTGATCCGCTTTCATATACCGTAGATGCTCTAAGACACTTACTTACTAATGTTCATTTTTTTACTCTCGCTTGGGATGTTTCAGTTTTAGCCATTCTTACTGCAATTTTTCTTTTCATTGGTGCGTACTTTTTCTCTAAAGTGCAGATATAAAATATTAATAACAAAAAAAACCACTGTTTAGTGGTTTTTTTTGTTATATTCCCATACTTTGCAAAAAAGTTTCAAGTTCTTTTCCTTTTATTTCCCTAGAAGAATTATTACTTATTTTCCCTAATTCTATGTTCATAATTCTTGTGCGTTTTAGATCGGCAATTTCTTGAAAAAGATTTGAGCACATTCTGCGAATTTGATGTTTTTTCCCCTCAGTTAAAATAACTTTGAACATATTTTCATTTATGATTTGAACCTTGCAAGGTTTTGTTTTATATCCTTCGATGTTTACCCCTGCTTCCATTTTCTGTTTAAAATTTGAGCGGAGTTTTTCTTTGGTTTTTACCACATATTCTTTTTCGTGGATATATTTTGGATTTAAAAGTAAATCAGTAATCCGTCCATCATTGGTGAGAATTATAAGTCCATGAGAATCTTTATCCAATCTCCCGATAGGAAATACACCCTTCACAGAAATTTCTGGAGTCTCGATTCCTTGTGGTTTGTTGTATGCGTAGTAAATATAATTTTTGATATTGTTTTTTCCACGTACTTCTACTTTGTCTTTCTCATTCACTTTACTGCCGAGCACTGCTCGTTTCCCATTAATAAAAACATCACCTTTCGAAACAAGCGCATCTGCTCCAATTCGAGTGGTAATTTTTTGATGCGCTAAATATTTATTTATCCGCATTGGATATTCATTCATAAACTCTAATATAGCATAAATATATTTTTTTTAACTAAAAGCAAAAAACACTCCAGAAAGGTCAGTGGAGTGTTTTTTGGCTGATAATATTTGTTTTAACTTTTCGATTATTGTTTTGGAACGTTATTTTGGGCTGGTCTAATTGAAATAGTTTGGGCACTAACACTGCCGTCAGGATTTGCTGTTCCCTGTACAGTAATATTTGTGCCTATTGCTAAATCATTAATTGTTCCAGTGGCCATTTTCGAGATAGTTGTGCTGTTTGTGTACAAAACTATTTTGGAACCTGTTATTGCTGTAGTGGTTGCACCACTTGCATTTGGGCCAGTTGGTGTATTTAGTTGTACAGTAATACTGTTTGCATCTTTAGCTATAATTTGACCAAAGACATTTCCGCCTCCAGCCCTTAATCCTCTTTGGGCGCCAGTTCCATTGCGCATTGCAAAACCATTGTTTTGTACACTTGTTTTGTTTTTTGCGCTAGCATACATGTTGCCGGCATAAAAAGAGATTCCTGCTAAAACTATAAAACCTACGATTAAACCTATTGTTTTTTTATTTTGCATAAACTTTTTTATTAAATTAACTAATGATTATTAATTTTATAACCTTTAACTATTAAATAACGACCCCTATTCATATCTCAACGCTTCTATTGGATTAAGCGAAGCAGCGTGTCTAGCGGGATAATAACCAAAAATAATCCCAATTAGAGCAGATACTCCGAATGCTAACAGAACCGAAGAAATTGATACTTGTGCTTGAACAATTTTTAAATAACTTACCAGAAATGCGATGAACCATCCGAGCATAATTCCCAAGAATCCGCCGGTAAAAGTAAGCACTACCGCTTCGGTTAAAAATTGAAAATTAATATCTCTTCTTTTTGCTCCAATTGCTTTTCGAAGTCCGATTTCACGAGTTCTCTCAGTGACAGTTGTGAGCATCATATTCATAATTCCAATACCACCAACCAATAACGATATTCCAGCGATAGCTGCAAGGAGAGTAGTAAAAGTGCTTGTTACCGAAGAAGCGGTTGCGATAATATCAGCCTGATTCATTGTATTAAAATCAGCTTTAGTTGGGTCAGTAATATTGTGTCTTTGCATTAATAGATTAGTAATATCAGTTTGTACTTGAGCTGAAACATCAGAACTTTGGGCAGAAACATCAATTTCACTCAAGTATTTATTCCCGGAAAGATATCTTTGAGCGGTGGTATATGGAATATAAATTGCGTCATCACTGTTGGAAAATCCAGAACCTCCTTTTGCGGTTGTAATTCCGATTATATTATATTCAGCTCCAGAAATACGAATTTTTTGTCCCACAATTCCGGTTGCTCCAACACCGAATAAGTCGTCTCTAGTGGTTGGTCCCAATACTGCAACTTTTGAACCACTTAAAACGTTTTGACTCGAAATAAAATCTCCTTCGTCAATTGTAATATTTCGAACAGTAGAATAAGACGGTTCGGTACCAATAATACTAGTATTAGTATTTGTTCCAGTTGCGACTACTTGTTTACGAGAACTTACTTCTCGCACTACTCCTGCTACATTTGAAACTTGAGCTTCTATTGCATCAGCATCTTCTATAGTAAGAGATTGCGCTCCTCCGCGACCAGCGCTTGGTCCTCCGAAACTTCTTTGCGCTCCTGGCATTACCATTACTAGGTTTGCTCCAATTGATTGGATACTTGCCGATATGGAATTTTGAGCTCCTTGTCCAATGGCGGTCATTGCAATTACGGAACCAATCCCAATAATAATACCGAGCATCGTTAATCCTGTTCGGACTTTATTTCCAGAAAGAGCTGAATATGTTTCTTTTAAAATGTCTGATATTTTCATATTAAATATGTTTATGAATTATTTTTTTATCTTCAATTAATAATCCATCTCTAATAAAAAGAACTCTATCTGCGTGTTCTGCTACATCTTGTTCGTGGGTGATAAGAATAACAGTTCTACCCAGTTCTTTGTTTAATCTTCTAAAAGTTTCTAACACGATCTCTCCTGTTTTAGTGTCTAGATTTCCAGTTGGTTCGTCTGCCAGTATTAAAGTTGGATTGTTTACTAAAGCACGAGCGATGGCTACTCTTTGAATTTGACCACCAGATAATTGGTTTGATAGATGAGTAAAATGGTTTTCATCAAGACCAGCAGAAATTAAAGCAATCTTTGCTCTTTTTTCTCTTTCTTCATTTGCTACTCCTTCATAAACTAATGGCAACATCACATTTCGAAGGACTGTTGTTCTCGGTAATAAATTAAATGATTGAAAAACAAAACCAATTTTATCTTTACGAATATCCGCCAATTGGTCATCAGAAAGAGTAGAAACATCTTTGTTGTCTAAAAAATAAGTTCCACTAGTTGGGTTATCAAGGGCACCTAAGATGTGCATCAAAGTTGATTTGCCGGACCCAGATGGACCCATAATTGCTACAAATTCTCCATCTAGGATTGTAAAAGAAACACCATTTAGAGCATTAAATTCTACCTCGCCTGTTTTATATGTTTTTATAATATTTTTTATCTCAATCATTCTTTTAATTTTTTATTTATCTACCCAACGCTCTTGCCGCTCCTCCTGCTGCATTTCTGTTTCCACCTACTGCACTCAGTAAACTAGGAGTAGAAGTAGTCGAAGCAGCACTTGTAGTGATTGTTTTTGTTACAATTGTGTCGCCTTCTTTCAGACCGGAAATGATTTCTGTATTAGTATCATCTGAAATACCTATTTCTACTGTTTGGTTTACTGGTGGAGTAAGGGAAGGAGAACCCTGCACGCCAGTTGCTGGTGTTGGTAGAGGAGTGTCGAACATTTGAACATAACTTGTCCCGTTTTGAGTTTTTACAGCACTATTTGGAACAGTTAGAACATCTTGTTTTACGTTGGTGATAATATTAGCGTTTACGCTCATGCCTGGTTTTACTCGAGCGTCATTAGTATCAAAACTTATTTTAACAGTGTAATTTACAACACCCTGAGAGACTGTACCAATAGAATCAATTTCAACGACTTTCCCCGTAATTGTTAAATCAGGAATAGCATCAAAGGTGAGTGTTGCTTTCTGTCCTATTTGGATTTTAGCTACATCAACTTCATTGAGTGAAATTTCAGCCACTTGTTTTTCAGTAATTAGAGTTGCAATCGTTGTACCGGAACTTACGGAATCGGTTTTTTTAACAGCGACATTTGAAATTGTTCCAGCAAAAGGGGCATAAACATAATAATTTGATAAATTATCTTTTGCATCTTGTAGAGCATTTTCTTTTTGTTTTACAGATAATTCTGAAGATTGCACATCTAAATCATTATTTAGAAAAGCATCTTTGGCATTTTTAATACTAGTTGTAATTGAAAGTAAGTTAAGTAAGTGTGAATTTGTTTCTGAGGTATAGGTGCTCAAGCTTGCTTGGTGGTTAGAGATAATTGGAGGAATATTAAAACTATATTGTTCCATAGAACCTTTTACGAAATCAATATAATTACTAGATGTTTTTATCGCATCAGCTATTACCTTGGTTGTATTATAAGTTTCTTGGATCAGGGCTTCGATTGCCGTATTATCTGAATTTCGAGAAATCTTTTTGTAATCTCCAAAAGTGGAGTTAAATGTCTTGAGAGCAGCATCGTAAGAATCATTTACTTCCTTTTTATAAACTAATGCTTGATCAGAATCACTTTGACCTACTTGAGTTGCGTACCAATCAATATTCCATTCTGAAATTGAGGCGCCATATTTATAAAAAATATCATGAAGCCCGGTCATAATGGTTGGTAAATCTAAAAAGACATTTGAAACAGTATTAAAACCATCATCATATGCTTTTGCTAAATCTGAATTCATGTTTTCATTTGAATCTTGGATTTTAAGTTTTTCTAAAGCCAAATTAGCACTTGCTAAACTTGTTTCCGCGTCGCGGATAGTTTTTTCAGCATCTTTTGCATCAAGCTCTGCGACAAGAGTCCCGCTACCGACTTGCTGTCCGCTCTGAATTGGAAGATAGACAATGTCTCCAGAAGCTTTTGGTTTTAAATCAATTTGATTAGAAGCGGAAACTTGTCCCGTACCAGCGATAGAAGAAATAATGGTGCCTTTTGCAACAGAGGCCATAACATAACGGGTTTCACCACTAGTGCTGGTAATTTTTCCATACCCCCAATATCCGATAAGTAATATTACTATCAGGATAGCAATACTTGTTTTTTTATGGCTAATAATAAATTGTTTTATTTTGTTGAAATAGTTTTTCATAAGATTTTATTTTATTATTGGTGCTGATGGGTTGGGTGCTTGGTTTTGAGAGGGAATGTTTGGCAGACCAGCTGGCATTACGCGAATAAATTTAGCTTCGATTTGACCCTTATCGTCTGGAGAACCGATGATTACGACAAAATCATCAATCTTGAGGTCAGTATCTTTTAAGTCTTCTTTGGCTTTTTGTATTTTTGTGTCGTCTTTTATTAAAATAACTTTTTCGGTATTGTCTTTATCTTGCACGATAATCGTCGGTAGCTCTATTTTAATAATTTTTCCTACTGCACCATGGGCGTTTGGAAAATTATCTCCTAAAAAACCTGGACCATTTTGAACCATACCCATATTCTCCATCATTCCGAAATTTCTTTCATAATTATCACCCCAAGCGCGACCAAAAGAGGCCTTATGAAAGCCAACTGAAACTCCAGCAGAAAAAACTATAATTAAAATTATAATAATTCCGATTCCATATAGAATTCCTACTAAAACTTTTGACTCAAAAATTTGTAACATTTTTTCATGTATTTTTTTCATGTATTTTTATGCTATTACATAGGGTCGTTCCATGTAATTATTATTGATAATTTGTTTTATTGTAAAATATAAAGATAAAAAGAAGATAAGTAAGAGAGTAAGAGAAAAGACAATACTCATCGTAGGGAGTGATTCAGCAAGTGAGTAGACAAATTCTTTCGAATAAGAAGAAAATAAACCACCTTTTGAAAAAACAAGAGATAAATATTCGTAAAAACCAGATTGAGTGAAATCATTGATCAAAATTTTAAACATCGGAATAAAACCAACAAGAGAAGCAATCCCGACAATCGAAAAAGAGGCCAATTTAAAATAAGCAGTTCGCTTGTTTCCTAACACAACATTGCGCCAGATTTTATCTTTTAATTTTGTATTTGGTTCAATTTTTGCTTTTTGGAAAGCACTTTTTAGACTTTCTTCCATGTTCTATTATACGAAGAAGTAGCCATTCTGGTGCAACTAACTTGAAAATGACTTCTGATCTTCTTTAAAGAAAAGAACCGAAATATGATAAATAGAATAAGTGATGAAAAAAGCCGCTAGAACATCAATAGAGTAGTGGTAATGTCCTAAAAGAACAACAATACCAATAAAGACTGAATAAATTAAAAAAATGTAACGAAGGGTCTTATTTTGCCAAAATAGAAGTGCCATTAAAAATGCGAGACCAGTGTGTCCTGAAAAAAATAAATCTCCCCCAAAGGTAAATTTATTGAAAAAATTTCCAGCATTAGTAATTGCTTCAGTGGGGAATGGACCTAGGTGAGTTAAACTTATAAAAATAGATCGGATAACAGTAAAAAGAGCAATACTTTTTAAAGTGAAAGGAATTTTTTTCGGATTATATAGAATTAGCGCGGTAACAAAAATAAAAAGTATTATAGGTCCATAAATAAAAATAAGATCAACGTCATATGCTCGAGTATTGCTTAAAATTATATCGGTGACAGGGAGACTTGCTTTTTCTGTTGCATAATTACCGGCAAGGAAATTTATATAAAGGCTGATGCAGAGATAAAAAAAACCAATCAATAATGATATTACAAATTTTTTATCTTTTAATGTTTCTTTCCATTTTCCTGTCCAAATTTTCATAGTTATTTTTTTAGTTCTTGTAATTTTTCTACAGCTTTGTGAATTCTTTTTAATTCATTCTCTCTGAACCAAGGGATCTCATGAAAAGTATCAACTCCAAAAACTCTTGAATTTTCTCTTTGGGGTGTTGCTAAGTTTTGTCCCAAAGTCTCTCCATGAGTTTCTTTTTGTCTAATCACTTCTCTGGTCAAGCCGGCTGATTTTGTTGTCAAATCTTCCAGCCCGTAAATTTCGGTTACTTTTGTTTCTGGTTTTAATTTAATTCCTTTTCTAAACGAAAGAACGACATCTATTATAGCTTTTTTCTTCATTTTTTTCTGCTCTTCTGAAACATTTGGGAATATTCCTCGTTTTGCTAAAATTTTGCTTATTTTTTTCATAAATTCTGGATTTTCTTTTCCCATTGTAGGTCCATATTTATCTCCTGAAACTTTATCATTAAAGGGGGACCCAAGCCATACTTGTGGGCCTTTAATTTTTGAACGGCTGAGGGAAATTGGATTTTGGGATCTAATGGTAATTTTTGGCAGGCCCGTATCTTTTAATTGGCCAACTTCTTGGGTAAATGAGCCAGTTTCTAAAAGTTTTTCCCCAGTTATGGCGGCGGTACTTCCTCCCCAAGAAATTCCGTAGAGTTCAACATCTAGTTTATCGCTTTTATTATTTTTTGATATTTCTTTTTCAATAAATTCTGCAAAAACTGTACTCATCGTGCCAGTTGGGTCTTTTTTAAATTCCTCCATAAATTCTGGAGATATTGTGCCCAATTCGTTAACTGGTGTCCCAAGCATCAATACTTCAAATTTTTCTGGCTCTTCTCCATTTTTTATTTTTTCAAGAGCGGAAGGAAGTTTCCCGATACATTGGTGCATTGATTCTCCAGCAAAATGGAATGGACCATTGTCAGTTAAATCTCCTTTAAGAGGAGCTCCAGGGAAAATAAATTCACGCTTAATAAGTTCGGAATTGTTTTCTATTTTTTTAGTTTCTGCCTTTTTGCCGGTATTTTTTTCATAAAGTTTTTCGGCAAAAGTATTCATATCAATCCGAGTGAATGGGAAAGAAACACTAAACTTTTCAGATTTATAAATCTGTACGTTTTCTAGTTCTATGCTTAAAAAAGTATCAAAAATTTCTCTTACTTCTTTAATTTCTTCTGGGTTATTCCCGTATTCTTTTTCGTATTCTTTTATTCCATACTCGCCGTGAGGGAACATTATTTCTTCGTTCCTTGCTTCAATATTTGGTTTTCCAAAAGTATCTTCTATTCCCATATTTAAAAAGTTTACCCTTTAGACATTATATAGTCAATTTTTGGGAAATAAAAAAAGCTAACAGAGATTGTTTTCTGTCAGCTTTTTGTCTTTAAAGATTTTTGGATAATCAATTTTTGAATTTCCAATCGGAGTGGTGAATGCTTATCCATTCCCGTTGGTTCATCCTTTTTTGTGCTATATCGAATAGCACCAAAACAAACCATCCGAATAGAAGAATAAGGCCAAATAGGAACCACGATGAATTCCACGGTTGGTCATAATAAACCGGAAGACAAGTGGTCACCAAATACAGATAGATTGGAAACAACACAAAAGCGTGATATCGGTCTGCTGGATGCTTTGGTTTTGTCACAATTCCGTAGATGATTGAAGTAATCACAGATACTGCACCGACGACACTGTGGAATATTTTACTTTCCATCCAGGATGAAGGTTGATAATCTGGCTGTTGGAGCATTACCCCGGCGCTAATAATAAAGAGCGCCAGAAAAATATTGTCTCCGAACTTCGAGGACCAAGCGATGTCGTAAGCTTTTCCTTCACGAATCCATCTTAAAAGAGGAATTCCTGAGTAAAGCATTGTTTGGATAAATACCATAAAATAAACTGGGCACACATACAATAAGTAGTGACTTCCCACAAAAACTGAATTTTGCATAACAGATAAGTGTTTAGGTTTAACATATAAGATTTTCTAAAATTCCCAATAAAGAGAAGTTTGGAAAATCCTATATATTACAACCCAAAAATTCATTTTTAGAGAACAAAATACTATAGAAGTATAGCACTTTTAGGGTAAAAAGTCAAGGTTTTTTATTATATTTCTTTTAGAAAATCCTCCATCGCATTTGTTATTTTGGTGATAGTTAGCATATTATCTTTCAGTTCATGACAAACATTTTCCAAGAGAACAATTTTTGAATTTGGAATTTTACTTGCCATCAACATTCCCCATTTAACTGGGAAGATAGTATCGGCTTTGCCATGGATAATGAGAGTTGGAATGTGAATGTTTCTCAAAATATTTTCACCATCGAAAGAATATATTTGTCTGGCGACATACAAATAGGGGCGTAAGCCAGTATTTGAAATATCAGCAAAAGTTCTACGCAAATTAAAGTCTCCTGAATTTGGGTAGTCTTTCAAATAATCCAATTGTTTTCTTTTTTTTGTTTTAGAAATTGGGAATTTTATTTTAATCAGAACATTTAAAATTGGTTTGGCCATTTTGGCTTCTGGCATGAGAGAAAAATTAAAATGTGGGCTGAGAAAAATTATTCCTAGAAGACGGTCTTGATGCTTCGCAATAAAATCGAGTGACACAAAAGTTCCGAAAGAATGTGAAATTATGACGAACTTCTTTATATTTAAATAATTTACCAGTTCCAAAAGATCTTTGGAAAAATTCTCTATTTTGTAATCAGAATATTCGCGGTAACGCTTAGAAAGCCCATGTCCTCGGAGGTCGTAAGCCAAGATATTATATTTTTCTCCTAGTTTTTTTTCGAATTCCCAAAAAGCGGAAGAACTACCACAAACCCCATGTACAAAAACAATAGTTGTTCGGTCTGGCTTCCAATCATTCGTGCGGTAATAAATTCTGTTATCAAAAAATGATTCATTCATTATTTTTTTAAGGCTAAATAATAAACGGCTTCTAATTTGTTGACACTTCTTTCAATATCATAATTTTTACTTTTTTCTAGGCTGATTTGTCCCATTTTTTCTCGAAGACCCTTGTCAGCAATTAGTGTTATTGCTTTTTCTGCTAAGTCTTTATGATTCTTTGTTTCAAATAAAAAGCCATTTCCATCTACAAAAAAGCGGGAGGCACTCATCTTTGCATCGGAGATTATAATTGGTTTACCACAAGCCTTTGCTTCAAGCACTACCATACCTTCGAGTTCTGCTAGAGAGGGAAGAACAAAAATATCGGAAGCATTATAAGCTAAGATTTTATCTTCCTCGCTAACTAGTCCTAAAAAAGTGACGAATTTTTCTACTTTAAGTTCATGGACTAGTTTTTCCAATTTTGTCCTCAAGTGTCCTTCTCCCACAAGCATTATATGGGTGTTTGGATGTTTTTTGATGATATGGGGAGTTGCTTTAATGAGAGTATCGACAGATTTTTCTGGGAACAAACGGCCGACAAAAAGCAATTTTACAGTATCTTTTGGAATATTAAATCTTTCATAAAAGTCACCAATAGCCATTGGTTTGAATTCTTTGGTATTTATCCCATTACTGATGACGTGAGATGGTTGATTGTTTTTACTTAATTTATCAAGCAGAGAACGTGCCATCTCAGAAGGATAAATCAGCGATTCGGCTTTACCATAAGTCCATGCTAAATATGAATTCCACATGCGGTTTAAGGTTGGTTGAATAATTTTTGGCATATCCATAAAAAGGTTTTCTGGTTGGGAATGAGAATGTGCCACCATTTTGATACCAAGTGCACGAGCGGCTTTAATTGCAACCACAGATCCAGACATTGGTAAAATAATATGCACGATATCTATGTTTTCTTCTTTGAATATCTTCTTTAATTCTTTCACCGTGGGAAAAGCCAAATACCAACCATATGATTTTGGAACGGGAACACTACGGAAACGATAAGCCTTGATACCATTATGATAACTATGAGTTTTATGTTCCTTTGATTTAGCGCCGATGAAAATAACGTTATGTCCACGTTCTTTTAGTAATTTTGCAAATCGTAAAGTAGAAACGACCACTCCGGATTTATTGTTGCCGATCGGATCGCAAACCATAGCAATATTTAACTTTATTTTTTCTTCGTTTTTCATAAAAGTTATTATTTTTTTAATCTAATTTTGCTTTTTATTTTAGTGAAAACAAAGTAGCCTACTAAAATCAAGGCAATGACAAGTATTATTTTTGCGTAAATGTTTAAATATTTTTCGATTTGCAGATAAGCATGACCGAAGAGAAAGCCGATTGTGACCAAACAAGCTGATTGAATTAATGCGATGTATGTACAAGTTTTTATAAATCTTTTATAAGAAATTTTTAAAACACCTGCTGCGACGAGCCCGCTTACACCTATACCATATGCAAGCTTTGAAACTATCAAAGCCCGATGATGATAATCAGCAAAATATTTTTTAGCATTTTCTAGTTTTTCGGCTGTTATTCCAAAGCGATGTCCATGTTTTGCGATTGAGGAGCCACTTAATCTACCCAAAAAGTAATAAAAAGAATCTCCAACCATATCACCTACGACAAGGAATAAATAAACTAGAAATATATTAAAAATACCAGATGACGACAAAAACCCAACAATAATAGCGGCAAAAGGTCCTTCTAATACTGCAATTGGGAAAAGAATTAAATATTTATATTTGATAAGTAATGCGAGAACAGAGGCCATAGAAAATTATTATAGCATTTTTCTTATATTTAAGAGCGCTCGACGGTGATAACTTTTTACTGTATTTAAAGGTTTTTCTAACACTTTTCCGATTTCATCAAAAGTCATTTCTTCCTGATAGTGAAGCAGAAGGATTGTTTTATGAATGCTTGGAAGTTTTTCTAGTAATTTATTTAAAAATTCTAAATCTTGTAATTTTTGTAAAGCTTGGTCTGGGAGTAAATTTTTATCTTCAATTGTTTCTGAAAAATCAAAATCTTCTTCATTTTGCATGTCTGAAAATAAAATACTTTTCTTTTTTCTTAAAAAATCGGTGGTTGTATTTTTGGCAATAGTAAAAAGCCAAGTTTTAAAACTCGCTTTGGTACTATCAAAACGATGAATATTTTTCCAAACCTTAATAAATATTTCTTGAACGATATCCTCGGCATTATTTTTATCTGTCAGTCTAGCAGTAAAATTATAAAGAGGGGAAGTATATCGGTCTATTAATTCCTTAAAAACCTCCTTGTTTCCTTTTTTATATGAAATTATGATTTCTTCATCAGTTCCGTCAAAAGACATACTATAAATAGTAGCACGATTTTGTCCTCTCGGCAGGAATCGAACCTGCATCATAACTTCCGCAAAGTTACGTCCTATCCATTGAACGACGAGAGGGTGTCCACTAAAAGGTGGATGTTTTTAGATTAACAGTTTTTACCAAAAAATCAAAATGACCTAAAAACCAAGCGCTTCCATTATTTTTTCTGAGACGTGTTCTTTCATTTCTTCTTCTGGAACATCATGTGCCAACATCATGTTGTGAATTTTTACCATAGAGCCTTCTTCGATTGGTACTGAAAAAATAGGAACGAGCAATCTTTCGGATCTGATAAAAAGAGCAGGAGGCATAACTTTTCCATCATCTGTTAACGATTTTTGAACCCAGAAAGCTTTCATTTTTTCATAAAGGTAAATACGATCTCTAATTTTTAATCCTTTATTATTTAATTCATAAAAAACCATATCCGGTTTTTTAATTGCAAAAAATCCAAGGAGTGCCCCAGCAATGACTATAAAAATAGCGAAAAAATAATTTCCAAAAATAATTGCGGTTATTGATATAGCAATTACTATTACTCCAAGAGCCCAAAACCAATCAGTGTGATGTTCCTTTTCTTCGTATTCAGGCGCAGACCAATTTATTTTTTCTTCCATCTAATAATTATACTCTAATCCCTTTTTAAATCAAAATACTTCACCCTCTGTTCATCCCTTAGAAATATACTATTAGAAAGGTCGGTTCTTTAGTTTAGAATTAAATTAATTTTTAAAATACAATGATGTACGAAGAAAACAATGAAAATAAGGGAGTTTGTATGCACTGTGGTTGCATGCACTACAAAATGGGGGATGGACCAATGAAAAAGGAGTTCAAATTGGCCATGTTAGAGAAAAAGGAAAAAAACATAAAAGCAGAATTGGAGTTTATAGGTAAGATGAAAGAAATGATAAGCAAAATGCCAGAAAGTAAAGAGTAGTGTATCTGCAGTGTTTTTAAGTCACAAAAAAATTCTTCCTTTAAAAGGGTAGATGTTTTTTGTGTTGCTCGCGGAGGCGGTGAGATTCGAACTCACGAGGAGCTTTCACCCCTAATAGTTTTCAAGACTATCTCCATAGACCACTCGGACACGCCTCCGTATTCCGCTTGATAACTTTACTTTATTTTTGAGCTTTTTTCAAGTTTTGATTTTTAGCAAAAACTAAAATAAAAATACCCCGTAGTGGGGTATTTTTGAGTTAATTATTTTTTTGAAGACATGAGTCGCAAGAAAGCTCCTGTTACTTCAGACCATTTCTTCTTGGCAACAGTAAAGATATAAATAATTTCGAGAATTCCGAAAGTGTTTACAATGACAAGAATGACAAACCAAGTTTTGTGATTATTTTTTGAGGCTGTCCATAAAGAGTAAATTTTCCAAGGAAGAACCCAAAGAATTATTACTAAAATAAGAATTATATTGCCCGTTGATAAATCACTTATTGAATTATTTGATAAAAATGTATTCATAGTAGATATATTATACCAGAAAACTAATTTTATGTTAATATGAGTTTATGAGATTTTTAGGTATTGATTATGGGACAAAGAGGATTGGGCTTGCAATATCAGACGATAATGGGCAAATTGCTTTTCCTAAAGAAATAGTTTTGAATGATTCAAATACTTTTAAAAAAATTGGAGAAATTATAAAAAAAGAAAAAATTGATGAAATTATTATTGGCGAATCAGTTGATTTTTCAGGAAAGTTAAATGCTTTGTCGGTAAGGATTGAAGAATTTATTTTAGACTTAAAGGAGAAATTTGAAATTCCAGTTGATAAACAAAAAGAATTTTTAACTTCCGTAGAAGCAAGAAAAAGAGGGAATACGAAAGAAACTTTAACCCAAAAACAATCTCATAGTAGATTAAAAGATAAGAAAAGAGGACGTGTTGATGCAGGAGCTGCGGCGCTTATTTTACAAAGGTATTTAGATCGAAGATCCCGACAAAAGGGATAAAATAAATAGCACCGCGTTTTAAAGGACGATTACGCGGTATGATTTCGTTAAATCAAATGATTAATATAGAAGATTTTAAAAAAGTTGAATTAGTGGTTGGAAAAATTTTATCAGCAGAAAAAATTTCTGATACTGATAAATTACTTAAATTGTCGGTTGATTTGGGCGAAGAAAAACCACGACAGATTGTTTCTGGAATTTCTTTGTATTTTCCTGATTGTTCTTTATTGGTTGGTAAAAGATGTATGTTTGTCGCAAATTTAGAACCGAGAATAATTCGCGGACTTGAGAGTCAGGGTATGATCTTGGCTGTTTCAACGGAAGACGGTCAATTTTCTTTACTTGAACCAAACGGTACTATTCCGGTAGGTGCTAGAGCCCGCTGAATATTAGCGAGAAAGAGGGGAGTATTATATAATATACCCATATGTCTAGAAGTTTGTTCAATATTTTATTTCCGACACCAAAATTTCTTGCTGTGCCTTCTTTTGGGTTGGATATTTCTGATGAATCTCTAAAATTTGTAGAGCTTATTCCTGTTGGTAGTACTCTTAAGTTAGGACGTTATGGTGAATCTAAAATTCCACTTGGAGTAATCGAATCAGGGAAAATAAAAGATGTAAAGAAAATGGAAGAGATTCTATCTGCTTTAAGAAAAAATGAAAAAATAAAAAATGTACGTGTCTCGCTTCCCGAAGAGCAAGTCTATTTATTTGAATTTAGATTAGAAAAATCTGGACTTGATAATATAAGAGAGAGCATTGAACTATCTCTTGAAGAACATATTCCAATTTCTGCGGAAGATGCTGTCTTTGATTACGAAATTTTGAAAGAAGACGAATATGGCTTTGATATTCAGGTTTCAGCGATACCAAAAAATATTATTCAGGATTATTTGTCGATTTTCAAAAATTCGGGAATAAGCGTTCGTTCTTTTGAACTTGAAGCCCAAGCAATTTCTCGAGCGGTTATTAAAAAAAACGACTTAGACACTTATATGATTGTTGATTTTGGAGAAAAGCGCACTGGTATTTTTATTGTCTCTGGAGGAATTGTGATGTTTACTTCGACCTTAGACGTTGGTGGTTTACTTCTAACTAATATGATTCAAAAAAGTTTCAAAATTAGTTTTGAAGAAGCAGAAAAAATAAAAAGAAAATATGGACTGGAACGCAACTCTGAAAACAAAGAATTATTCTCAGTTATTTTGAATAGTGTTTCTATCTTGCGAGATGAAATTATGAAACATTTTATTTATTGGCATACTCACAAAGAGGGAGAAAAAGATCGCCCTTTGATTAAAAAGATAATTCTTTGTGGGGGAGATTCTAATTTAGTAGGATTTTCAGATTATCTTTCTGTTAGTACTAAAAATACTATTGAGATAGCCAATGTTTGGATCAATATAAATACTAAGAGATATATTCCAGAAATAAAATTTGAACAGTCGCTTACTTATGCTGCAGCCATGGGGCTTGCCTTAGGAGATTTTGAACATGATTAATTTACTTCCAATTGAAGAAAAAAAAGAACTAAAAAAAGATTTTTTTTATCGTTCTTTAACCGTTTTTTCTTTGGTACTTTGTTTTTTAGTTTTTATTTCAATAATTGCAATTTTGCCGACCTATCTTATCTCTCTTGAGAAAAAAAATACAACTAATAAAAAATTAGAGATTCAAAAAAATGAAGTAATCCCAGAAATTGATCAAAAAGCGGTAGTTGCGATTAAAGACCTTGATAATCGGCTTGCTTTACTTGAAAAAGCTAGAAAAAATAAATATGTTTTTTCCCAAAAAGTAATAAATGAAGTTATTTCCCAAAAAGTAACGGGAATAAAAATAAACAGATTTTTTTATGAAAATGATTCTTTAGAAGGAAGAGAGGTAAACATTGCAGGTATTGCTCAAAACCGAGAACAATTACTTTTATTTCGTCAGGCCCTTGAAAATGATGGTTCTTTTAAAAATGTCAATTTGCCGATTTCTAATTTTGTTAAGGGAAGTAATATAGAATTTAATTTAAATTTAATTTCAATTTAAAATGCAAAACAAATTTAAAAAATTTTCTTTGGCCGTTTCACTAATAATATTCTTGGTCTTTTGTGTTTCCTTTTTCTTTCTATATAAAGAAACAAAGAATGATATTAGAGCCTCAGAAGAATCACAAAATCTTTTACAAAAAGAAGTAGCTAGGCGTGAAGAAATAAAAAGTTTTAATAACTCCTTTAAATTAATCGAAAAAGATAAAACTTTATTTGAAACTCATTTTGCTCAAAGCTCTGACATTGTACCTTTTTTGGATACTATAGAACAAATGGCAGGAAGTGTCGGAACAAAAGCAGACGTTTCTCTTATTGAAGTATCAGAAGATAATACTGGACTAGTAATTGAAATGAAAGATACTGGTGGTTTTTCGCAAGTTTATAAATTTCTAATGTTGCTCGAAAATTCTCCATATGAATTAGAATTCACTTCAGTTGAAATGCATAGTCTTATAGAAAACACTGATAAAAATAGTGCGAAGAAAAGTAAATGGGAAGCAAATTTTAAAATGAAACTTATAAGTTTTATCTAAAAACAAAATGAAAACAAATTTTTTTAAACTTAAACTCAAAAAGAATTATAAAAAAGAAAATTTTAAAATTGAGCCAGGTGTTTATTGGGAAATCATGATTATTTTTCTGTTTCTTCTAATAATAGTATCTTTCGTCTTTGCTTATAATCTTTTTATTCAAACCAACAAAGAAGATGTTTTAACTGTTCAAAACAATAGTCAGGAACTTGGGAATAAGGAAGAGAGTAAAATTAAAGATGTCTTAAATTATTTTGCCGAAAGAGAAAAGAAATCGACTGAGATATTGAATTCTTCTTCGTCGGTTGTTGACCCATCGTTATAAAAATGTTATTTTTCTATTATCTGCGCGGTTAGCTGTTTTGGTAGGTTGTTAACCTAAATATAGTGATAAAGATATTTAAAATAGTATAAGAATACATGCGCGGTTAGCTCAGTTGGTAGAGCAACCCGTTTACACCGGGAAGGTCGGGGGTTCAAGTCCCTCACCGCGCACATCCATCAATGGGAGAGAATGCCCTCGTAGTTCAATGGATAGAACAAGGCTCTTCTAAGGCCTTGATGTAGGTTCGATTCCTACCGAGGGCACATGCATGTGAGACCGACCGAGAGGCTTATTTTGTAAGCTTTTCTGAGTTGGGTTTATATTAGGAAATTTCAACTTGTCTCTTGTAGAAATGGTGGGCTTTATATCTTCGACGAAGAGCAATCTTCTCGTCTTTTGTTTTAGCGTTTTTTAGGGCAAATTTTATTTTATCGGTTTTTGATCTGGCCCGTTGCCCTAATGAAAGCCTGTTTCTTCCTAGCTTTATACCCAAATGTTCTGCACCATCTTTAAATGTAATTATCTTTGCTTTTGAACCTTCTGTGTGTGCAGGTAGGGATTGGTTAGGGTCCCTGTTTTTTAGTAAATCAATAGCCATCTTTTTAATTTCTTCCATTTTTTCTTTGCTAATTTTACTTCCAGTAATACCTATATCATCAACATAAATGGCTATTTGCACATCTTTGTTTCTCAACTTCTTTTTGACTTTCCAAGCAAGATGCTGAAAGGTATCCAAATTGCACCACATAGCCAAACGAGAAGATGTGGCAAAACCACGGGCTATTATTCTTTCAGAAGAACCTGAGCCTTTTGGCCCTCTCGGCACACAACATAAACCTGCAAGAATTTTTGACGCTTCAGGCTTACATTTACACTTGTTATTAAAAAAATCATAAACGCGTTTCTCGCTTACTTGTTCAAAAAAACTTTTAATATCAAGTTTAAGTAGTGTTCTGTCTCGTTCGTCACCGATTAAATTGCGGGCTGCTTGTATGTTATTGCGACCAGAAAGACCTCCAAAAATAAATTCAGGTACAAGACGGTCATGGGGTGATAGTATTCTTTGATTTATCAGTTTAAGAATATTGTTAAGCATCGGAGACTTTACAGCGCTACGTACATACTTTCCTTTATCAGGCTCTGATCTTTTGCTGTCGTACCAATAAGCGTCAAAATTTTTCATAACATCATTTAAGGCATCTAGGGCTTGTTGTGGACTAAAACTCTTTGAAGATATTCGTTTAGCTATCTCATTTTTACTTCGTAGATATATTATAGGGTAGCGTTTTTTATACATGTTTTCTAAGATTTTTTGCCTTCTTTTTAATGAGAAATTCTTGTAGATGTTGTCCAACTTGAAGTAGTTTTTTTTCTACTCCCGAAAGCTTTTTCAAGTCAATATCTTCAGCTATAAAAATAAATGGGGTTATTGAATTAGAACTAACTTCTAATTTTTCCGCCAATTTTTCAATAAGATTTTTCGAGACTTCCTTTTGTCCAGTTTCTACCATAGCAATTAACGCAGTTGAAACTTTCAAAACCCTGGCTAAATCTTCTTGAGTTAAACCAGCCTCGTTTCTTATTTTTTTTAATAATTTTGGGAAAGTATCCATAACAGTTAAGGGGCGGTTACTTCATGATGTCTAGTATAATGCGGATTATCCAAAGCAATGCTCTGATAATCAGCAAAATATGTTTTACCATGCTTTACCGCCCCTACATACCAAACATCTAGGGCACTACTGTGAACGATGTAATCAATTTTAATCATAATGTTTATGTATTAGGGAAATTATTGTGAATAATGTTGAATCACTATCGGATCGTATGGTCATTAAAAATGGAAGTAATGTTTGGTTGGAACTTAATGACCATACAGTCCTTAAGTAACTCCTATCCGACACCTAGACTCTGCCAACCGAATTCTGCGACTGACATCTGCCGGCATGCCGGCAAGATATCTGCGCTCTATCATCAATCTCAAGGCTACATCGCGCACATCTTCGTCTTTATATAGACTTCAATGTATACGACACTGCCTTTGGACATCTATGGGCGGGTGTTTTTCTTCACTCAGTGCACCTGACAAGAGGAATATACAGATATTTTCATATCTCAAATCACCAATTTTATTTGACCAACAAGTATGCTCTACTTTCAAGGTGCTACATAATACATCTTATACTTTTTGTATAAGAAAGTCAAGTGGGTAAATCACAAAAATAGCAGAAGAAAATAAAATATTTTATTTGTCAAAACGTTTTTAAGAATATTATTAATATAAGGCATATTTGGGTGGTAATTTTTATATAATTTTTATTTCCTTATTATTCATTACCACTTTACTTCTAAGGCATGACAATAATTCTCGTTTTTCTTCTAAGGTTCCACCTCGCAGTACATGTTTCGCATAGTTTCGTATGTCAACATCAGCCACTTTAATTGTTTCCTCTTTTAGCCCCAATATGCCTACATTGAATCTCTTATGTCGCTCGATTTCTTCCTTGATTTTTTTCTTCATTCCGATCTCATCTAAATCAATATTGTCCATCAGCCCCGCAAGTTGTTCAATTAAATCCTCTTCTCGCATATAACCTGACTTACAATTCTTATCTTGAAATCTGCAACATCCGTAGTAAACATATCTGTGGGTATTTCCATTACTTTGCTTTTTAAATTTCTCATCAGCCGTTATTCCTGATCCGCAGAGTCCGCAGGTCATAAGTTTAGTGAAGGCAAATTCTTTATGTTCACCCTTAAGCGTATACTCCACCATTTGTTCTTGAACTTTATCAAATAATTCTTTAGAAATTATCGGAATGTGTTTTCCTGTGTACCATTGTCCTCCGCCTTTTGGATATTCGAATGAACCGTAGTAAAAAGTATTTCTCAAGGTGATGTATATATTGCTTATGCTAAAAATCTTACCGTTTTTTGTCTTAAATTTCATCTCGTCTTTCAACCACGCATGTAGTCGTCTACCGCTGCATTTTTCATAAGCTACCTTTTCAAACATTTTCTTGATAATCGGTGCTCTGTGCGGATCGATTTCCGCATGGCATCTTTTGTCTGTATTTTTACTATTAAGGTATCCAGTCGGAGCAGTGCAAGGCCAGAGTCCCATTTCACACCTCGCCCTCAGCCCTCGTTTTACATTGACGACCTTATTGTCATTTTCCAATTTCGCCTGACTTCCTAAAATCATCAGCAGAAATTTTTCGTTTGGGCTATTGGTAAATTTCTGCCCATAGGTTCGGATTTCGTGCAAAATTCCTTGATCCATTAGATCTACAATTCGCCCGAGGTCGCCAGCATTGCGACTGATACGGTCGGGTGCCCAAGTCAGAATGCCGTTGAATTTCTTTTTCTTAATTTCTTCCACTATCTCATTAAAGACCGGTCGTTGCCCGGCTTCCTTGGCCGAGTGCGATTCTTTCTTAATTTCTACGATCTCAAGATGGTCACGCTCCGCCATTTGCAACATTTCCTTAATTTGGCTGTCGATGGAGAGAATTTGAGCTTCCTCACTTTCCATCGATTTTCTCGCATAAAGGCAGTATTTTATCCTTATGGGGGCTTGCGCAATTCTGGCCATAGCCCCAACTGGCATTTGTGTTGTTTCCATATACCTAAGGAATGACGCAACCTCTCTTGAGAGTCCAGGAGGGGTAAGTTGGTAAAGTGTTGATAAGTAAAATACCCGAAAAATTCTCTATTTTAGAGTAAAAAGTGGTAAAATACATTCCAAGAATTAATAACATGGAACTACCCCCTTGGCTAAAAATAGAAAATATAATTGGTAAACTGAATCTTTCGGGATGGTTTAACAAAAATATAGAACAAAATAATACTACAAATAATTTTAATAAAATTGATATTAAAATTATTTTACCAGCAAATTCAAATGAAACTGCTGAAATTACAAGCGAGGATGAAATTCCTTTGCAAAAAGTAATTGATGACAGAGAGCTTGAGTTAGAACTAACCACCGAACAAAAATTTATAGTTAGTAAAATAAACCAGATTCACAAATTAAATGGTTCAAATTATGATTTTGAAAATAGTTACAAACTGTCTTTGCAACATATAAAAAATAAATTATCTGCTGACTGGTTTGTCACTGCAGCTACTCATATGGCAAATGCTATACAAAGTGGAGACGTTGAACTTGGAATTAGTGCTTTTTTTGATTCATTCCAGGCGGAAAATGACCCAGAAAAATCTACAGTATTTCTTGAGTTAAAAGAAAAGACGAAGTATTCTTATGCTAGACTACAAAACTTAAGACATGTTGATAAAAGCGGAGAGTTTAAAAAAAGTATAATATCAGAGTATCAAAGAAAGATGCATGAACAAGACAAGATTTCAAACGAAGATTATCAGCAAATTTTTACAGATTTCCAAGACCTTTTATTAAAATTGTTTTATAATTATAGAATTAAAAATTTATGAATCAACTTGAATTACACAAAAAAATAGAAGAATTTTTCAAAAACAGTGTTGAATCTGCAAATTCTAAAATTGCTCGGGGTTTACTTGTAAACAATGATGCAAAAAGATTCTTTTTCTCCCAAGCCGATGAATCTTGGCTCGCTTGGCTTTGGAAAGAAGGTTTCCTAGATGGAATAAAGAAAAAGGCAGAAGATCCTACTAAACTAATATACCGTCTCAATGAACTTGATTATCTGACAAGAATAGCAGAAAAAAATCCAGCACCCGTGGCTGAAATTATGCTAGACAAAGAAACCGCTACTACAGAAGAAAAATTTAATCCCGAAGTAATCGACCGATTTTTATGGATTACAAGTAATTTTCCAGCAGAGCAAATTAAAATAATTACGCCAAAAATTTTAGAGGAGAAATGGGTTTATCTAATGCGCAATTTTCGTGAATCAGGTTATAAATTTGAAAGAATTATAAAAGAATTAGAAAAGAAAAAAGAAAGTAAGGCAATTATAGAAATTGCTAAGGCTGTTTTGAGCATAAAGAACAAGGCAGAGGTTTTGAAAAAAGCAGATGCACTTAGAATGGATGATCCTTTCTGTATTGACGATCTAGATTCTTCCGACATTTTTGAAGTTCTAGCCGAAATCGAGGGATCGTATGTCGAGGAAGCTTTACAAATTACTACTGACACAATAACAAAAATTACCGAGCTGTCAGAAAAAGACGAAGAAAAAATTTTTGAATATGCAGACCTATTTTCGTTATATGATGTGGATTTTTTCACACTTGAAATAGAAAACAAAAGGAGTTATTCATATCGTGAAGACATAAAAAATTTAGCTGCGACCGTAAAAAAATTAGTTGAAAGAACAATTGGTAGTAAATGTAGTGATGCTAAAGAAGCAAAAAGGTTATTTGCTTATATTGATAAATTGCCTTCTTGTCGTTCGATGTGGCGATTAAGATTATTTGCTATATCGCAATGCCCTAATATTTTTAAAGAAGAATTAAGGGATGCTTTCTTTAAAGTTTTTGAGGTTGGCGAGCGATACTTTGAAATAGAGGGTGGCGCTGAGTATCATCAAGCACTGATACGTGGATTTAAGGTTCTTGACAAAGAAAAAGAGCAGCGAGAATATGTGAAAAAAGTTTTTGAATATTTTGGAACAGAACTCGAAGATAAGGATAAAGAAAAATGGAGAAAACGAGACGGCCTAGAAACCCTTAGTTATATTAAAGAATTTCTAACTTCTGACGAAAAAACAAAAGCGAAAAAGGTATTTGGACATTCATTAGAGGGGGTAAAATTCAAACCTGAACCATCCATCGGAAAAATGGAATCCGGTTTTGTATCTCATAAATCACCAGTTAAGTTGGATGAATATACAATTGACCAAATTGTCGCAAACTTAAAAACTGAATGGGCACCAAAAAATCTTAATGAAAAATTTAAGAACGAAAACTTTTTTGAGCCAAGGGGACCAGAAGGTCTTGGTGATGAACTAAAGGAAGATGTCAAAAAAAGAACAAGTGAATATTTAAATAAAATTAATCTTTTTTTTGATAGAGAAAATATTCACTCGCATTATTTATATTCGCTTCTGCGTGGTATTGAGGAAATGCTTCGCAATAAACAGTCGTTCAATTCTGGCCAATTTGAAAAAATTATGGGTCTGTTTGATGCAATCAAATCTGAGGGAGAAAAAACACCCTTCAAGAGGAAAGATGATAAATCTTGGCTAGTTGACTGGGTTGAAACCCATAAAGTTATAACTGATATTTTACTTTTTATTCTTGAAAATAAAGAAACAAAGGAAGAGTTTCAAAAAACCCACAGAGAACAAATTAAAAATTTAATATCATATTTATTTACTATTAAAGATAGTCCTTCAAAAGAAGACGAGAAACCAGAATATGGAGAACCGTATCACATAGCCATTAATTCAGTTAGAGGAAGAGCTTATGAGGCTTTTGTTATTTTTACAGAAAATGATGGTAAAACTTTGGCTGAAGATTTAAAAAGTTTGTACAAAACAGTCCTTGCCGATAATTCTCTTGCTGTTCACTTTGTCATTGGACGATATTTAGCAACATTTTATTTTAGGGATAAGAATTTCATCACCAATTTGTTTCCTGAGATTTTTCCAAAAGACGAACCTGATAAAAAGGACATTTATCTAGCAAGTTGGGAGGGATATTTATCAAATGTTTTGTATGACAAAATGTTTATTGCTCTGCGTGATTATTATAGTTATGCAATTACTCTTGATCCCAAGGTGTACACTGAGAGAAAATATTCAAAGGGTCTAGATGAATCTATCGCAACACATTTAGCACTTGCTTTTACTCACCTCGGATTAGAAATTAATGATCCTTTATTTACACAATTCTGGGATACTCCAAATGAAACTCGTCATTATGAGTTTGTTTCATTCATTGGTCGAAGTTGTTTAACACGTGACCAAGCTGGTGATGAATGGCTGAAAGAGCATAAAGTTAGTAAAGAAAAACTCATCACTTTTTGGGATTGGTTACTGGAAAGAAATTTCGAACCAAAAACATATTCAGGTTTTGGTTTTTGGATTAATCAAAATGAGGAAATTCTTTCAGAAAAAAGCATTATTGATAGACTTCCGAAAACCTTAGAAAAATCCGAGGGTGATCTTGATTGGGATTATGGATTTACAAGAAGGTTGGAAAAATTTGCTGAATTAAATCCTAAAAATACCATAAAAAGTGTGGAGTTATATTTACTTACTTCAGATGGTAATCTGAATCCTCATAGGGGTTTGCCTATGTTTAGTATAGACAGCGAAATCAAAAATGCACTTGAGGTTTGTTACAAAGACCCTGAACTTAAAAAGGATGTTGAGAATTTCATAAATAAACTAATTGAGAAAGGAAGTAGTACTTTTTGGGGTCTTAAAGATGTACTAAATTAGAGATGGAGCTGTACTAACTTTAAAAGAGTTTACTGGATTCCGAAATAACACGTTTAAGTGCAAGTTCACAGAATTTTTTATCGTTATCTATGCCAATAAAATTTCTACCTAAGGAATTTGCTACAACTGGCAATGTTCCACTTCCCATAAAAGGATCGATGATAAAATCTCCTTTTTTTGTCATTCCAGTAACTAATCTACTAATTACACTGACTGGTTTTTGAGAGGGATGTTTTCCGTGTTTTTTTTCTGAAGCCGGAGTTGATGTTAAATCCCACATATTTCTCATTTGTGTACCACCATTTATTGCTTTTAATTCTTTGTAGTTAAACGTCCAATTTTTTGCTTTTTTCTGTGTTTCATTCACTGCCCAGATAATGTGTTCAGTGCTTTCACATAACATACGTTGTGTTATATTAGGAAATGCGTTTCTTTTATACCAAGTAATTGAATTAATAAGTTTTCTGTCAAAATCTTGAAGAATAGATCCAATCCTGTAAATATTATGATATGAGCCAAAAATGATTATATTTCCATTTGGTTTTATCACTCGAATAATTTCCGTAATCCATGCACGAGTAAAATCAACATAATCATCATTTGAAAATTTATCCCAATTAGCATCAATTTTTGAAAAGTTTTTTGAGTCAGTCCAGTGCTTATTTGACTCTAACCAACCTATTTTTTTCTTATTATCATATCCAGATATATTGTATGGTGGATCTGTAATACAATGATCGATACAATGATCAGGGAGAGATTTAAGAATTTCTAAAGCATCCCCGCAAATAAGGGAATTCTCTAGGGTAGTGCTAATTTTGCTTTTTATTGATATGCTTTTCATTGATGGATAGTAATCATGGCGTAAATAACTTAATAAAGCAACTAAAGGATATCCAAACGAATTTCTATAAGACTTTTGGAGTTACTGATATTATAACAAATAGTAAGATATTTGAGATATTAATTGCTGATTCCTTTGGGCATGACTTAATTCCCGGGCACTCCGGTTCTCGTGATGCTAAAAATGAGAAAGGAGAAGAGTATGAATATAAACACTATAAGGAATCAAGTTCTAATCATACGTGGACCTTTAATGATTTTACAGATACAACAATCTCTAAATTGCGAAAAATAAAATCTGTAATTTTTGCTCATATCCAAGATGAAGGAGTAGAATTTCCAGTGTTTGACTGGTATTATGAAGTTCCTGGATATGTGATGGCTGACTATTTAGATCAGGCAACGAAGAAAATTACCAATAATAGAAAAATGATAAATGTGGGTTCTAAACAGGTTGAAGAAAAGATAGGACGCACAAGAATAAAAGTAGATAAAAATAAAACTGGGAAATATAGAAAATGGGTTAAGGATATTGTTGATATTATTTTAAAAATTGAAAAGGAAGTTGGAACCACTGGTATTTTAACCAGTAATAAATTTTGGGAAGTACTTGTTGCTTTGCATTTAGGTCATAAGGTTCAATCTGAACAAGCTAAACACGACGCAGAAGATAAAAACGGAAATTGTTATGAATATAAAGTAGCTAAGGGTACAACATGGAGTTTTCAAGATATTTCTAGTGACGTTTTAAAGAAATATTTATTTGATAAGAGCATAATTCTTGCTTCTGTTGATAAAGATGATTTTAAAGTAAGAAATATATTTGAAGCGGATACTAAAAAGATAGTTAAATTACTAAAGAAAAAATTAAAACTAAAAGAAAAAAGATATAAAGAAAAAGGGAAAGAAATTCGAAGAAAGCAAATTTCTCTTAGTAAAAAAGATGCTAAATCGGTCAAAGCAAAGCAGATACTTTAATTCTATAAAAGTGAAGTGGTTGTGTGGTTAATCCTATTATTTGCTTGTTTATGATATTCCTTTGAAATTTCAAAGCCTAAGTAGTCTCTTTTTGATTCAATGCATGCTACAGCAGTTGTGCCACTTCCCATGAATGGATCTAAAACCAAGTCTCCTTTTTGGGTGGTTAATTCAATTAGTCTCTTTATTAATTCAACTGGTTTTTGAGTAGGATGTATTCTATTTTTTCCTTTTGGTGCTTGTACCTTTATTATATTGTGTTCATAAGTACTCCCCCAATATGCACCGGGTCTTTTTCCAACAACGATAGCTTCCCATGCATTTAAAAATCTAGATTTTGCATTTAATGGTACTGGATCTGGTTTTTGCCAAACAATTACATCTATTGCAACAAAGCCATTTTTTTCTAGGATATCAATAAAATAACCAACATCCTTTTTTGCACAAAAAGTCATCATCCATCCCCTGGTTTTTTTAATTGCAATTTCAAACCAATCTATATTAAATTTATCCCACTCGCCAAAATTAAAATCTAATTTTGCAGTGGTACCAAGTCTTTCTCCTTTGCAATTTAATTCTTTACTAATTCCATATGGCGGGTCAGTAATAACTAAGTCAACTGACTGATCAGGAATATAGTCAAGTCCTATTACGCAATCCATGCACTGAATTGTGTTTATCCAGTCTTTCCAATCTATGTTTTTCGCTGAATTTATGAGCTTATTTTTCACCAAGGTTTTCATCATGTTTATTATAGCGTTTATGATGATTAATATCTAATGAACTCGATGTTGGTAACTCTATTTCTAGTTTTCAGGTTGGCATAGCAAGGTCTTTTAAAAAGATGTATAATTCTTTTACAATTCAATATTAAAGTAACCTAAAATCTTTAGAAATAAGGGTCATGGTGAAAAAAGTCCGACAAAGGTAAAAAATCCATCATATGGAATTTGCCTTTGTCGGCTATATCGGGAAACCGATATAGGGAGCGAAAACTCTCAATCCATGTGGTGGATTTTTTGTTTTCAATTATTATTTTTAATAAAAAAATATGAAAGAAATTATATATATTTTAATAAACGAAGCGATGCCTGGATATGTAAAAATTGGTAAAACTTCCTCTAGTCTGGAACAAAGAGTAAAAGAATTAAGTGCTTCCACTAGTGTTCCGCTTCCGTTCACTTGTTTCTATGCTTGTATAGTAAAAGACGCTTCGTTTGTAGAAAGGCAATTGCATGATGCTTTTGATAATAACAGAATCAATCCACGTCGAGAATTTTTTCAAATTTCTCCAGAGCGAGTTGTTTCTGCTTTGAAACTAGCAGAACTAGAGGATATTACTCCCAAGAAAGATCTTATCGAATACCATGAAGACCGTGAAGCTCTTAATGAGGTACATAAAGAAATGCGAGAAAAATTTAATTTTAAAATGGTTCATCTCCCTATTGGAACTGAATTGGTTTTCAGTCGAGATAAAAACATAAAAGCAAAAGTGGTAAGTGATAAATCAATAGAATTTAATGGAAAAATAACTAGTCTCTCTACTTCGGCTCAAAAGCTTCTTAATTATGACAGAAGTGTTTCTGGCACAGCCTATTGGATGTACGAAGACGAGACCCTAGATGAACGGAGAAGAAGACTTGAAAACGAGGAATAATCCTTGAAGGGCTTGATATTTTAGACTGTTGGTAACCTAGCTACACAAATTCATTTTTCTAAGCTAGGATGGCGGGTCAAGGGTCGAGTTAAAGTTAATTCATTTATTATTAATTTATAAATAAGGAAAAATTTATGGAAGATATAAAAAAAATGTTTTCTACTCCAAAGAGTAAACTTGTTGGTATTGTAGTGATAGTTTTGGTTTTGATACTTGTAGTAAATACAAGCAAGAAACAAAAAGAGTTTCCAGAAGAAGTCGGTAAAAATTTAAATCAAAAATCAGTTGTCGCGACTCCGCCTCCTGTAGATCCGGCAATCTTAGCAGCAGACAAAGCGCAACTAGCCGAACTCAAAAAGAAATTCAGTTATTCTTATGATGAATTTAAAAAAGTAGGTTGGTACGAAAACAAGAGCCAAGGAGTTAATGTCATATATGACAAAGATATCTTGAGAGTATACGTAAATAACGAAGGTTATGCATACTTAGCTGATCAGTATACTAGTGATGATTGGATTTTTCATACTAGAGTAGAAGTAAAAATTGGTGATGTGATCTATAAAACAGAAGATATTCCAAATTATGATCCAGACAATTCAACTGACAATGGAAGTGGCAGCGTTTGGGAAACTATCAGCTATACCAATGGTCGTGATAACGGAATAATTAAAGCTATTGCGGAAAGTGGAGACACTCCTATAAAAGTTCGATTTACCGGCGGTAAATATTATCACGATATAACTTTGGCAAAAAGAGATCAGCAAGCCATTAAGGATGCCTACCAACTTTCGGAACTCATTAAAAAGGTCGGAGATACTAATACAGCACAATAAACATATGTTCTACGCTATTTTAATAATATTTATTTATTTTATCCCAGCTATCAACGCCTACAGCAACAAGAAAAATAATAAATCGTCAGTTCTGGTAATTAACATTTTTCTGGGCTGGACATTAATTGGTTGGGTTGTGGCATTAGCCATGAGTATGGGGAAAGATAAAGAAAATCCCGTTATCGTTCAAAATAAAACTACCACTGCTCACGAGCTTGAAAAGCTTGCTGAATTGAAAGAAAAAGGAGTCATTAATAACGAAGAATTTGAAAAACAGAAACAGAAAATTCTTACTCAATAAAAATGGAAGAACAAAAAGTCGGTTTAGTTAAAACTGGAGATGTTGGCGAAAAGGAGGAAGTAGCTCCAATTTTACATTATTGTTTATACGCTAGAAAATCTAGTGAAGATGAAGAACGTCAAGCTTTATCTATTGAATCTCAGGTAAAAGAGATGGGCAAGCTTATAGAGCGAGATCATCTTTCTGTGCTTGCTGTTAAAACAGAAGCTCATTCAGCAAAAAATTCTGGAGAACGAGAAGTCTTTAATAAAATGATTGAGGAGATAAGAGATGGAAAATACAATGCTATTTTAACTTGGCACCCTGATAGACTAAGTAGAAATGCAGGTGATCTTGGGAGGTTAATTGATTTGATGGACAACAAACAACTTCTGGAAATAAAAACATATAATCAAACTTTCACTAATTCACCCAATGAAAAATTTTTACTCATGATTCTTGGCAGTCAGGCAAAACTTGAAAATGATAATAAGGGAATAAATGTAAAAAGAGGTTTACGAACTTTAGTTGAAAAAGGATTATGGCCGGGAGTCGCACCACTCGGATATATTAATGTTGGGGAAAAAGGAAATAGGGGTATTGTCAAAATTGATCCAAATCGAGGACATATTGTCCAAATGATGTTTGAAAAAGCTTCTGAAGGTTGGAGTCAACATAAAATTAGAAATTGGCTTACAGAAGAGTTGGATTTTAGATCTCCCAACAATAAACATCTTGCATTAAGCACTGTTCAATTGACACTCACTCGACCGTTTTATTATGGGATGTTTGAGTACCCCAAAAAAAGTGGTAATTGGTATAAAGGAGCGCATCAGCCACTCGTCAGTAAGGAACTTTTTGATAAAGTACGAGCAGAAATGAAAAAGAAAAGAAGACAGACACGAATTTATAGAAAAGATTTTGCTTATACTCATTTAATAAAATGCGGTCTATGTGGTTCAAGTGTGACAGCTGAAGAAAAATTTAAAGTTCTCAAAGATGGTTCTATCGCAAGATATGTTTACTATGGTTGCGACAGAGTAAGAGACCATCATTGTCCGTTGCATTATATTCGTGAAGAAGATTTGATAAAACAACTTTGTGAAGTAGTTGATCAACTATCCATAGATGAACTTGGAGTGCGTGGGCAGATGGATTTAGACGTAGATAAAATGTATCGCTTTCATCGTGATGTTATGGGAACACCGGGAGATTTTGAAAGTAAAGAACTAGGTGATGTTGATACTAAAAAATATATGAAATTCCTTTTAAAGGAAGGAAACATCTATGAACAACGGCATGTTCTTTTGAATATTAAAAGCTGGCTTATTTTAAAAGATGGAAAAATTTCTGTTGATAAAACAGGGTCAGATAAATTACTAAAAGATGTACCACCCGTTAGTCAGCCAAGGCAAATACAAAAAACTTCAGCTCCTGAGGTGAAAAATAAGGCTTAAAATAAAGATATTTTTACTGCACTATGTGCAGTAATTTTAAATATATCCTCGTTGTGCAGCTAGTACCCAATTGATTGAATAAGGTAACTGGTCAGTAGATTTTATATCATTTCTCTTTCTATTATCCTCTTGAACCATCTGTAAAAATCCACTTGTCTGTTCTGCAACTCTTACTGCTTGGGATATCAGCAAAGAAAGCGCATCAACGAGATCATCATGTTTTTCTGAACCAAAGTAAAGCATCTGTCGTGTTAATTCTTCCGTGCCGATTTCAGCAAATTCGACTCTTCCGTTTTTTATGTACTCAGCAGAAACTTCAAAACGCTCATCCTTGCTTTTACTTCCAGTCTGTATTGCTTCAGCAGTAACTCCTTTATCTCGGAAGAGAATCGTGAACATTTCCTGAAAACCATTGCCTTCAATAAACACTCTCGGTTTTCCGCCGATAACTTGCGACAACAATAAAACACGATCAATCGTTCTTTCATATTCGAGTCTTTCATTTACAGGATATGGTCGTATACGTATCTTTAAATCTATCCCAGAACCGTATACATCAGCAGCAACGATTGCTGTGCAATCATTCTCTTGTTTGGTTCTAGAGGCAGGATCAATAGCAATTATACTGAAACGATATCCTTCAAATTTCTCTCCGAATTTATACAGCTTAATATCTTTTTGTTCGACAATTGCAGAACCCTCAGGAATAATCTCAAGAAGAAACTCTCGACGATACGCGCGTTTGGTAAGGCCTCGCTGTTTCTCTGCTTCAACCGCTGCAACATCTTTATATTTTCCTAACCACAAAGGCGCTCCATCAACAATGGCTGGATAAGTGCGACATTCTCCTGTCATTTCGCCTGATTTGATAGCTTGTTTTAGACGCATCATGACTGAATCATTATGCAGATGATTGCCAATAAATATAAGACGGGTATGCATATCTCCCGCAGGAATAATTTCACGGGTCAGCCATTCGTGCATTTTATCTCTGCTTTCTTGAGTCCTGACTGATTCAATATCTTCGATATCGTCTAGAATAATAAGCTGTGGACGATAGCGACCATGACGAATGCCTCGCACCTGCTGTTCTGTAGAAACAGCGGAAATTTTCGCGTCGTATTTACTCAAGACGATTGAGGAAATATTCCATGGAGATTTGTATTCACGGAACGGTCCTAGATCTTTCTTTAACAGCGAATCTGGTCCAAGCATATCTTTTATGTGTTGCAATAATGTTTGCGCTTTCGGTTCGGTCTTACTGGCAAGAAGCACATGTTTTATTTGATGCTCGCCAAGTACTGACCAAATGACGAAAGCAAGGGATAAGATAGTAGATTTGGCTGAATTTCTGAATCCAGCAATAATAATGTTCTGAATGTTTTTGTTTTCTGCCAGTGTCATCATCTCTCGCTGAAAATCTGCGACTGGATATTCCATGTACTGTCCGAAATAAAAGATAAAGAACATGTAGAAACTTCGCTTAGTTACCGCTCTTCTGATTTTTGGATTATCCACCATCGCTTGAATAATTTCTTTCTCACTCATGTTTTGGTTGTTCATTTGTTTTAATTTTAAATTCTGCTAATTTAACCGCAGTCTGTACGACCTCATTTTCTTCTTCCGTCATTGATTCTTCGTGTTCAATTTTCGCGCTGATCTCAAGCCGATTCGCGTAATCAGGATGCCTATGACGCAACCAGTAAATTACTGCACCCAAACTTTCCTTTTTAATCAGATTAATCAATTGCGTTTCGGCTATGTCTGAGATTCTTGATGTCCCTTCAGCAAGAGCTTTGTTAACCGCCTTAGCATATTCAGCATCTTCCTTAATCCAACGATAGTGAGTCTGCCTAGATACTCCAGCTTTTGAACATACGACTTCAATGATCGGTGTTTTCTCAAACTGCTCAATCATCTCCGTTTTCTTATTGCGTTTCATGGCTTTATAATTTCTTAGCTTTAAGCCCAGTAATTCGTTCTAAGCGTTTTAATATCACGGCCGTATATACTTCGCTTTTTTCCATCATGAAACAGCGACGTTTTAATTTAAACGCCGTCGCTCCAGTGGAACCCGAACCACCGAATGGTTCAAGAACTAAATCTCCACGTTTGCTGAGTACCTTCATATAAGGTAGAAGTAATTCAACTGGCTTCGTGCCAAAAATAATCCCTTGGCCGGAAGATTTTTGGTCGGCTGCGATATGTTCAGTAAAATCAGTTGGCTGATACTTTTTGCCCTTTTTATATGATTCCCATTGAGGTTTTCCTGAAGTTGCCAGCAACGCATTCTGATATTCGTTTTCCAAAAGTTCGTCGCTTTCGGTTTCCGTATTAAGTTTTACATTACCTGATGAACCGAGGAGGGCAATATCGTGCTTATTGAACAGTTTGTATTTTGCTGAGAATCCTTGAACACGATTCGGAACATGCCAGACGATGGTGTTACGATATTTCCAGTGTTTCTCTAGAGCATTCCATATCGTGCGGAGATTTTTTGGATGCTCGAATATCATTATCGAGAAATCCGGTTTCTGAACTTTCGCAACATTGGCCATCCATAATTCAGAGAAATTATCGGGGAGCGTTTCCGTGCCAAGATATATTCTGTTTTTTTTCAGGCCAAATCCCTCTGTCGGCTTTCCATGGCGTTTGCCATTTTTTAAATAATCTAACAAGTACGGTGGATCAGTCAGCACTAAATCTGCTTTCTCGCCATTCATTAATGCAAGGACATCATCTTCATTCATTGAATCCCCACATCTGACTTTTAGTAAATCTCCAACTACGAATGTGTCGCCCTTCTTGATATCAATTTTTGTTATATCAAGTTTAGCGAGTTCTTTTGTAAGATTAAACTCCTCATGATTTTCTTCGATGCCGATAATTTCGTCAATTTCTTCTGGAGAAAAATCTAAGTCAATCAGAAATTCTTCTCCGAGTTCTGCGAGCAAGTTATTATCCCAACGTCCTGTTGCCTTATTTAATCTTACTACTAAATCCTTTTCCTGTTCAAGGTTTGGGACATTGAGATACACAACTGGCAATTCGTCATACTGTAAATCTTTACAACACTCATATCTCAAATTCCCACCTAAAATTATTCCTTCGCGCCCTTTTGCAGAATTTACGATTAATGGATCGCTGATGCCGTGTTTAAGAATACTTTTCTTGACCGGAGTTTTTGTGCTTTCATCAATGACCCTTGGATTGTAATCAGGATGCCTAAGACTAGATATCGGAACATACGTGACCGCAAGCTTGCGGTCGTTTTTATTTATTTTATTCATAAGTAATTATTGTTAAAGAATAATTACCAGTGCTAGAAAAGAGAAAACCCATGAGCAGGTGCACTGGCACTCAAATTTAATTTAAGAATCCTAAAAGGATTCTACGAAGAATTTGATCCGTTGCAGCCACTTATGGGCTCTTCTAATGAACTCGTGATTGGGCTATATATTACATTTACTAAAAGAGTTTTCGTTCCTCTCTTTATGGTACTCAGGCTCGATCGCCTGATATTGTTTTTGTTAAATTAATAAAGGTTAATTTGAAGGGCTTTCTGCACTTATTATATCTTTTATGTAAGAGCTTTGTCTATATCTAAATCCACAACGCAAAATGTTACACAAGAGAAGCCATTAGGGGCTGTAAGATTTGTAATATTTGTCACTTATAAAAAATAGAGACCAGACCGAGCGGGCTAATCGTGATATACTGAAATTGTTCAAGAAACCCTTACAACGTCTCATCTTACAATATCCGAGACCATGAGGGGGCACATATGAAAATAAAAGTTCTCTATGAAGATAAAGATATTTTAGCGATAGACAAACCTTCTGGTATTTCGGTTCATTCTGATGGAAAAACAAAAGGATCGACAATTACAGATTGGGTAATTAAAAACTATCCAAAATTAAAAGGAGTTGGGGAACCGATAACTTTTGATGACAAAGAAATAGATCGTCCTGGAATAGTGCATAGATTAGATAAAGAGACATCCGGAGTTCTTTTGATTGTAAAAAATAAAAAAGCATATGAGTTTTTTAAAAAACAGTTTATGGATAGAGAAATTAAAAAAACTTATGTTGCAGTTGTTTCCGGTTGGGTGAAATTGGATCATGGAATTATTAATAAACCAATCGGACGAAGTCCTTCAGATTTTCGGAGACGACTTGCGGGACGAGGGGCAAGGGGAGAATTGCGTCCGGCTATCACTGAATATAAAGTTTTAAAAAGATTTGAAGCTCCGATTTCTAAAAATTTTCAGAAATCTACGCTTGAAAAATTTACCTATTTAGAAATACATCCCAAAACCGGACGGACGCATCAAATTCGAGTACATCTGAAATTTTTAAATCATCCAGTCGCTTGTGATTCTTTATATAACCCAAAAGGTTTTTGCTCGGAAACATTTAAGCGTCTTATGTTGCATGCTAAAGTTATTGAATTCAAAAACCTAAAAGGGAAAATTGTGAAAATAGAATCTCCTTTACCAAAAGAATTTAAAAGCATAATATAAGAATATTATGGGAGCAGAAAATAAAACACATTCGACAGACTCAGTGCAGGCCTGTCAAAACTGCAAACAAGAATTTACAATAGAACCGGATGATTTTGGATTTTATGAAAAAATAAAAGTTCCTCCACCGACTTTTTGTCCTGAATGTCGTTTGCAAAGAAGATTGTCTTGGCGCAATGAAAGAGGGTTGCATTTTAGAGAATGTGGCTTATGTAAAAAGAAAATGATTTCTATTTATCATAAAGACTACAACAATATCGTATTTTGCGAAAAATGCTGGTGGAGTGATGGTTGGGAAGGTTTGGACTATGGAGTAGAAATTGATTTTTCAAGACCATTCTTGGATCAATTCTTTGAACTTTTTCGTCGAGTGCCAGTACCCAATCTTTTTGCTTTTGGAACAACGATGATCAATTCAGAATATTGCAATATGGCAAATGATATGAGGAATTGCTATTTACTTCATGATGGAACCTTTGATGAGAATGTCTCCTATGGAAGCGGAGTTTTTTATTCTAAAGATTCTCAAGATATTACTATGACCCGGAAAGGAGAACTTTGTTATGAAACAGTAACTTGCATTAATTGCTATCAGACTACTTTCTCTCAACAATGTGAGGATTGCATAGACGTTCATTTTTCTTTTGGTTTGCGTGGGTGCAATAATTGTCTGGGGTGCGTGAATTTACACAGGAGAAGTTATTGTATTTTTAACGAGCAATATGGAAAAGCAGAATATGAGGGAAAAATAAAATCTTTTAAATTAGATTCTTATAAAAGTACCGTCGCAATGAGAGAGAAAGTGAAAGAATTCTGGAAAAAATTTCCCAAGAAGTATTATTTTGGAGTTCAAAACGCAAAAGTAACCGGTGATTATTTAGAACACTCTAAAAATTCAAAATTTTGCTTTGGTTGCGCTAATTTGGAGGATTCAAAATTCTGTTCTTTTGTCTCAAATGGACCAGTAAAGACGACTTATGATTTTACTCATTATGGCGACAATATTGAACTTGTGAATGAATGCTTGCAGTCTGGAGATGGTATTTATAATATTAAATGTGGTTGGGGAACCTGGATGAATTCAAGAAATGCGACCTATTGTATAACTTCTCCTGGAGTTTCTGATATTTTTGGCTGTGTCGGACTCAAGAAAAAACAATATTGTATTCTAAATAAGCGATATTCAAAAGAGGAATATGAAAAATTGGTTCCAAGGATTATCAAACACATGAATGACATGCCCTATGTTGATAAAAAGGGTAGAGTTTATAAGTATGGCGAATTTTTTCCATCAGAACTTTCTCCGTTTGGATACAATGAGACCACAGCACAGGAGTACTTTTCTTTAAGGAAAGAAGAAGCAATAGCACAGGGTCTTAATTGGAGAGAAGATGATGATAGGAATTATAAAATAACAAAAAGATCTGAGGAACTTCCAGATAGTGTTACAGAAACTTCAGACTCAATTTTAGACGAAGTGATTGCTTGCGAACATAAAGGAAAATGTGAAGAAGGCTGTATGACTGCCTTCAGAATCCTTCCAGAAGATCTGAAATTTTACAAAAGAATGAATTTGCCATTACCACATCTATGTTCTAATTGCAGAAGATTTCAAAGAGTAAAACAAAGGAACCCTTTAAAACTCTGGCACAGAAAATGTATGAATGATGGTTGTTCGAACGAATTTGAAACAGGTTATTCTCCAGAAAGGCCAGAGATAGTTTACTGTGAGAGTTGTTATAATAAGGAAGTTTATTAAATTTATGCAAAAAGAAACACGACAATGTCAGAATTGTAAAAATGATTTTGTTATAGAACAAGAGGATTTTGATTTTTATGAAAAAATGAAAGTTCCTCCGCCGACTTTTTGTCCTTTGTGTCGAGCACAAAGAAGGTTCTCCTACAGGAATGAAAGAATTTTATACAAAAGAAAGAGTGATTTTACTGGAGACGAAATTTTTACTATGTTTTCTTCGGTCTCTGAAATAAAGATTTATGAGAAAGAAGTTTGGCTTTCTGACAAATGGGATCCAATAAGTTATGGAGTTGATTATGATTTTTCTCGTCCATTTTTTGAACAATTTTTTGAATTAGTAAAAGGGGTTCCTCTAAAATCATTAAACCAGGTAGGTGGAGTCAATAGTCCTTACACTAACAATGTTACTGATCCTAAAAACTGTTATTTAATCTTTAATGCTGGATATAATGAAGATTCTTTTTATAGTCATGGCATTAGTCACTCAAAGTGGTGTTTAGATGTTTCTCATCTTTCAAAATGTGAGAATTGTTATGAAGATTTTTGGATTGCACAATGTTCTAATTCTGTTTTTTCCTCTCAGTGTGAAAATTCTTTCAATATGATTTTTTCTAAAAATTGTTCTGGATGTCAAGATTGTTTTGGTTGTGTGAATTTACGAAAAAAATCTTACTGCATTTGGAATGAACAATATTCCAGGGAAGAATATTTAGAGAAAATAAAATCTTTCAATTTAGGTTCGTATGTTAGTTTACAAAAACTAAAAAGGCAAGCTTATGATTTTTGGATGAAATTTCCTAATAAATTTATTGAGGGATTTCAAAATACCAATGTTGCTGGGAATTATATTAATCATTCTAAAGATGTAAAAAATTCATTTATAATACGCGAGGGACAAAATTTACATTACTGTCAGTATCTAAATGAAAATGTAGGCAGTAAAGATTGTTGGGACTACTCTATTTGGGGAGATAATAGCCAGCTTTTATATGAATGTCATGCTTGTGGTATCGGTACACAAAATATGAAATTTTGTTTACTATGTCAGGAAAATGTGCATGATTTAGAATATTCAATATTTTGTACCGGTGGGTCTGAGAATCTTTTTGGTTGTGTAAGTTTGCGAAAAAAACAATATTGTATTTTAAATAAACAATATAGAAAAGAAGAATATTTCAAAATGGTAGAAAAAATTAAGAAACATATGGATGAAATGCCTTACGTGGACAAACGAGGACTTGTTTATAAATATGGAGAATTTTTTCCAATAGAACTTTCACCGTTTGCTTATAATACTACAATGGCGCAAGAATATTTTTCTCTTTCAAAAAATGAAACAGAAGATAGCGGGTATTCTTGGGAGGATACGGCTGAACGAAATTACAAAATTGATTTCAAGGCTGGTGATTTACCTGATGACATAAAAGACGTTAAAGACAGTATAGTCGGTAAGGTTATTACTTGTGAACATGAAGGTAGATGTAATCAACTTTGTACAACTGCCTTCAAAATCTTAGAAGATGAGCTTAATTTCTATCGCAAAATGAATTTAACTTTGCCGAGGCTGTGTCCTAATTGTCGTACTTTTGAACGTTTAAAACAAAGGACAGGTATTAAAATCTATAAAAGAATTTGTCATTGTGCTGGAGATTGTTCATCGAATGGGGAATATCAAAACACTACAAACCATTTTCATGGCGATGGCGCTTGTTTAAACGAATTTGAAACGAGCTATGCACCAGAAAGACCTGAGATAGTTTACTGTGAGAGTTGCTATAATAAAGAAGTTTATTGATTTTATGCAAAGTGAAACAAAAACACATTCGGCAAGCTCAATGCAGGTCTGTCAAAACTGCAAAAAAAATTTCCTAATAGATCAGGAGGATTTTAATTTTTATAAAAAAATGAAAGTACCGGCACCGACTTTTTGCCCTTTGTGTCGGGTGCAGAGGAGATTTGTTTTTAGAAATGAAAGAAAACTTTTTCGAGTGAAAGATGCTTTTACTGGGAAAGATATTTTTTCTTTATATCCTGCGGAAAGTGGCAGAAAAATTATTACTCAAGAAGAATGGCATAGTGATAGTTGGGATGCGATGGAATATGCTAAAGATTACGATTTCTCTCGAACTTTTTTTGAACAGTTCTTTGAGATAGAAAAAAAAGTCCCAGTTTATAATCTAAATGTCCAAAGAATGGTAAATAGTTCTTATTCTGGGAATGCGACGGGGCTCAAGAATTCTTATTTGTGTTTTAATTCAAATTATTCGGAAGATTGTATGTATGGAAATGCTATTGATTATTGCAAAGACTGTTTAGATAATTCACACATAAATCATTCCGAACGTTGCTATGAATGTTTTTGGTTACAAAATTGCTATCAGTGTTATTTTACAATAATGTCTGTAGAATCTAGAAATTTATTATTTTGCAGAGATTGTTTAGGATGTAGTGATTGTTTTGGTTGTACAAATCTTAGAAAAGCTTCTTACTGTATTTTTAATTTTCAATACCCTAAAGAAGAATATGAGAAAAAAATTAAAGAAATGAGATTAGATACTATTGGGGGAGTAAAAGAAGCTAAGGAAAAAACTAGAAAGTTTTGGAAAACTCAACCGATTAAATATCACCAAGGTTTAAAAAATTTAAACGCAACTGGTTCTTATATTACTAATTCCAAAAATGTGCAAGACAGTTTTCTAATTAGAGAAAGCGAAAATATGAGATATTGTCAGTATATGTTGGTACCCAAAAACAAAGAATGTTATGACGCAAGTATTTGGGGAGAAAATATGGAATTACATTATGAAACATGTGTCTCTGGAGAAAATTCTTACAATCTAAAATTCTGTTTTAATTGTTGGCCAGCTTCTAGAGATAATGAATATTCTTTTTGCCTTTTTAGTTCTTCGGATTGTTTTGGTTGTGTTGGTTTAAAGAAAAAACAATATTGTATTTTAAATAAACAATATGGAAAAGAAGAATATTTCAAAATGGTAGAAAAAATTAAGAAGCATATGGATGAAATGCCTTACATAGATAAACAAGGATTAATTTATAAATATGGAGAATTCTTTCCAATAGAGCTTTCACCGTTTGGGTATAATAATTCAATCGCAATAGAACATTTTCCACTTACGAAAGAAGAGGCTATAAAAAAAGGATATTCATGGATAGAAGTACCTCGGGGTGAGTATCAGATAACAAAAAAAGTTGAAGATTTATCAGAAAAGATTGAAGAAGCTAACGAGAATATTTTAAAAGAAGTCATTGAATGTGAAAGTTGTAAAAATCCTTATCGTATTTTAGAAAATGAATTAATTTTTTTACGAAAAGAAAAATTATCATTTCCGACAATGTGTCATGATTGCCGATATGAAAGGAGAATTAAAGATAGGTTAGGAATAAAATTATATGAGAGAGCTTGTATGTGTGCAGGAGCAACTGATGAAACAGGCGTATATAAAAACACCATTTCTCATATTCACGGAGATTCTCCTTGTGGGGAAGTATTTAAAACGGGGTACAATCCTGATTCAGGGGAGATAGTATATTGCGAAAAATGTTATCAGCAGGAAGTCTATTAATAATTTGCTACAGGGAAAGTTTTATGCTAAAGTGCTACTACTATGACAGTTTCAAAAACAAAATTAAGTGGAGTGGATATCGAAGCTCGCAGTAAGATGGATTTTCATGCGGGAGATACTATTCGGGTTTGGTCTAAAATATTAGACGAAAAGGGCAAAACTCGTCTTCAGGCTTTTGAAGGATTAGTCTTAGCAAGGAAACACGGCAAAGAAATTGGTGCGACCTTTACTGTTCGAAAAGTAGCTTCTGGAGTGGGGGTAGAAAGAATTTTTCCTTTATTTTCTCCGACTATTGATAAAATTGAAATAACTAAGAAATCTCGTGCACGTAGGTCAAAACTCTATTATGTTCGAACCAAAGCCGTAAAAGATGTTCGCCGAAAGTTACGTTCAGTAGCGAACAACGAAAGTAATGAAATAGAAAAAGAAGTAGAAGAAACTAAAAAAGAAGAATAATTAAAAGAAACAAAAATCCACCCATTCAATAGACTCAGGGTGGATTTTTTGATAGAGTTTAAACAGGCGCGGGTGGCGAAACTGGTAGACGTACTACCTTGAGGTGGTAGCGCCCTTACGGGCATGGGAGTTCAAGTCTCCCCCCGCGCACAAATTAAAAAATTAATTTAAATATTATGTTATACACACGCAAAGGGGATAATGGAACAACTAAAACATTCGGATGCGATCAGCGAATTTCAAAAAGTTCGGCCATTGCCGAAGCGCTTGGTTCGCTCGATGAAATAAATTCTTTTATGGGAATTTGTAAAGTAAAATCCGAACAGGGAAAATTATTTTTAGCAGACGGAAATCATTTTTCTAAAATGATTCATGAAGTTCAAAAAAATCTTTTTATCATTCAGGCTGAAATTGCTGGTTCTAAAATGTCTATTACTTCCGACAAGGTGAAAGAAATTGAAGTGATTATTGATTGGATTGAAAGAGAATTGCCACCGATTACCACTTTTTTTATTTCTGGAGGTTCTGAAATTGCAGTACTTTTTGATATTGCGCGTACGATAGCACGTAGAGCAGAGAGGCGAGTAATAGGAGTAGCAGATGAGGGTAAAATAGAAATAAGCGATTTCACGAAAGCATATCTCAATCGTCTTTCGAGTTTACTTTACGCCCTAGCGAGACTTTCTAACTATAAACTAGGTATTAAAGAAGAAGGTCCAGATTACAAATAATATTTATTGACAAATCATCCATCTTTGTATATACTAAATATAGTTAGTTAAACTAACTATATTTTATGTCCCTAAAAAAACAAGATAATTATAAGCTTGAAAAAGAATTTGAAGATTCCATCATTTCTTTTCATTATAGGATGGTCAATGAACTTCGTAAGAAATCCAAAGAGTTCGGATTTTCTGTATCTCAAATGGAAGTGTTGCATTTTGTAGTTGAAAGGGGGAATGCAACCATGAAGGAAATTGCAGAACATCTACAAATTAAACCACCTTCCGCGACGGCGATAGTAGAGACGCTTTGTAAAAAGAAACTATTAAAAAGAGAAGTTAGTAAAAAAGATAAAAGGATAACGAAAATTCTATTCACGGAGAATATATGGAATTTTTTTAAATCTTTTAAAAGTAAAAAGATATTAGTTTTGAAAAGTATTTTTTCCACTCTAGGCGATAAAGATAAAAAAGAATTAATAAGAATTATTAACATTTTAAATAAAAAATAACTATGAAAAATAAAATTGTAAAATTTTTAGGTTCTCCAAAAATTATCATACCAGTAGTATTTTTGGTTGCTGTAGTTGCTGGTTTTTTCGTTTATAAATTTGTCGGTTACGGGCCCAAAAATGGAATCAGTGATCAAGTATCTATCAATTCAACTGATCAAGTTCAAGATGGTCAGGTGATTGATTTAGCTTTTCCTAAAAGTGGTAGGGTGAATGCTGTCTTAGTAAAAACAGGACAACTAGTTAAAAAGGGTCAAATTTTAGCAAATTTAGATTTTACTGATGTTAGTGGAGCTCTAGAAATTGCTAAAGCAAATTATCAAAAAATAATAAATGGTGCTACCGGCACGGATGTTGATGTGGCCAAAGCAGTAGTCCAAACAGCTCAAGTGAATTTAGACACAGTGACCAAGCAACAAAACCTAGCGGTAGAATCTACCTATCGCAATTTACTCAATTCGGCACCCGAGGCAGTTCCAAAAGGACAAATAACTGACTACATTGCTCCGACGATTAGTGGAAATTATAATTTAGGCAAAGAGGGAGATATAAATATTAATGTATATTACACCGGGAATGGTGCTAGTTTTTCTGTTTCTGGAATTTTAGATGGTAGTGATGGAATTGTTAGTGCAACTGTGCCTCAACCAATTGGCAATTCTGGTTTATACATAAAGTTTCCATCAACAACCAATATAAATATTTCTAATTGGGTTATCTCAATTCCAAATAAAAAAGCTTCAAACTATATCGCAAATTATAATGCTTATCAGTCAGCGCTTGAAAGTCAAAAAAGATTAATAGATGTGGCTCAGGCAAATCTTGATCAAGCTAATTCTGCTCTACAACTGAAAGTTTCGAGCGCAAGACCGGAAGATGTGACAAGTGCTCTTGGGGCTCTTCAAGTGGCAGAAGGTGCATATAATAATGATTTTATTTATGCTCCGGCAGATGGAATGATTACGGTGGTCAATTTAAATGTCGGAGAAATTGTCTCAGCCAATGGGAGGGCGATTAGTATGATTGCAAAAAGTGAATAATTTTAAAAAATAATTGATTCAAAAAAACATGAATGAAGAAACAAAAATAATTGAAGATATCGAAAATATTGAAAAAAAGATTGAAATTGAAATAAAAAAAAGTGTGTTTTCAAAACATTGGGTTCAAAGTCTTACTGGAATTATTGTGATTCTGGTTCTCTTTGTGGTTTTTGTATTTTGGAGAATTTTGAGTAATGAAATTAAAATAGACAATTCTTCCATTGATGTTCCGATCATTAACCTTTCTCCAACAACCGTCGGGATTTTAGATGAGATTTATGTCAATGTCGGACAAACAATCAAACCAAATACTGAAGTGGCAAAAGTTGGCAACGAGACTATCGTGGCAAAAGTTGGGGGGATTGTTGTTTCAGTCAATCACGAAGAAGGACAGGTTTTTTCTCCAGGGTCGCCGGTTGTTTCTATGATTAATCCAGACGAAGAAAAAGTTGTCGGACAAATAGATGAAAACAAGGGTTTAAGTGATATTAAAATCGGGCAAGTTGCGACGTTTACAGTAGATGCATTTGGCAGTAAGAAATTTCAAGGAGTGGTTGACGAAATAAATCCGATTTCGGACCAAAGTGGAGTGGTTTTTAATATCTCTGACAAAAGACCAGTAAAACAATTTGACGTAAAAATTCGTTTTGATATCGCATCTCATCCGGAATTCAAAGAAGGAATGTCTGCGAAAATTACTATCTATAAAAAATAATTTTCTGGTTCAAAAAATCGTGATATGAAAAAATTAGTAAATCAAAATAATTTACGCTGGTGGATATTGGGTACGGTGATAATCGGAACCTTTTTGGGACGATTAGATGGAACCATTGTGAACCTAGCCTTGCCTAAAATAATCGGTGACTTCGGGATTACAGTTTCTTCAGCCGGCTGGATTGCGACGGCCTATATTTTAGCCAATGCAATCTTTGTACCGATTTGGGGAAAACTCGGAGACACGATTGGTAGAAAAAAAGTTTATATTTGGGGATTTTCTATTTTTATTTTTGGTTCGGTTCTCGCTAGTTTGTCTTGGAATTTATCTTCCATGATTGTTTTTCGAATTATCCAAGCGATCGCTGCCAGTGCCGATTATCCGACTGCTATGGCCATCTTGGCCGTAACATTTGCCGAAGGGAAAGAAAGAGCGCAGGCGCTTGGAATCTGGTCTTCTTCGTTTGCGGCGGCGGTGGTGTTTGGTCCGCTTATCGGAGGCCCTTTGATTGATACTTTTGGTTGGCAGTCTGTCTTTTTAATAAATTTGCCGATTGGGATTGTGGGAATTTTGATGGCCATGCGTTTTATCAATGAATCTGTTTCAGAAACAAAAACCAAACATTTTGATTGGTGGGGAGCTCTGACTTTAGGCGGAGCTCTCTCAGGACTGGTGCTTGTTTTGGATAAAGGACTTGATTGGGGATGGTTTTCCGTATCTGCTCTTGTTTGTTATTTCGTAACAATTGTCCTCACTGCTTTGTTTATTAAAATAGAACAAAAATCAGAAGAGCCAATTGTCGATTTGAAATTCTTCAAAATCCCGGCTTTTGTCAATGCGTTAATCAACAATTTCGTAGTTTTCATGGGAATGATGGGAGGGGTCTTTCTTTTGCCTATTTTTGCGCAAACATTTTTAGGATTCACTGCGACCCAAAGTGGATACCTTTTTATTCCAATGGCCGTAGCCATGATGTTGGCTTCTCCTTTGGGTGGAAGTTTCACTGGTAAAATTCAAGCGCGCTATATAATTTTTGCTAGTACCCTAGTCGCTTCGATCGGACTTTTTCTTTTCACTTATATTGATCCAAAATCAAATGCTCTAGATTTGATAATTCCACTAGTAATTATGGCCTTTGGTTTAGGTTTTGGGATGGCCCAACGTACCAGTATTATTGCTTCAGTGGTCGACCCGCGTGAAATCGGAATCGCTTCTTCGGTCTTGGCCTTGGTCCGAAATATTTCCGGCGCTTTTGGGATTGCTATCTTTGCTACTATTTTGAATAATTCCATTAATAGCAACGTTTTGAAAATTAGTCGTTTTAGTACTATCACTTCTCACAGCCCGGCGGTAATTCAAGAATTTATTGCTCTGGTTACTTTGAAGGCGCAAGTGAATGCTTATGCATATGTGTTTCTTGTCTCTTCAATCGTAGTCTTTATTGGAGCCTTCTTAGCTCTTTTATTGAAAGTTAAAAATGAGAGGACCGATATTAAGGTTCAGATTGAATAAAATTTTATAACTAGATTTTAAAACCTTTTTCTGGTATAAATTAAATATAGGTGCTTTATACATGGTGGTTATGGTGTAGCGATAGCAGTTATACTTGTTATGAGTAGTGAGTAAATGTTTTTTGTAAGAAAAGTCTATATGGTGGTTATGGTGTAGCGGTAGCACAGAAGCTTGTGGAGCTTTTAGTTCGGGTTCAACTCCCGATAACCACCCAATTAATCTGATATAATACAAATATCTATGCCTCAGAAAATAAAAAAAGAATTCTTCTTGTTGGCCTTCATCAGTTTTTTTGTTTTTATCTCTATTTTTCTGATTGAGATAAATTATATTTTCTATTCAGCATTTGTGAATATTTTTAATATTAAGGGTGGGGAAAGCTTATTTCTTGCTGTTGTTTTATTAATATTTTCCGGTGGTTTTATGTTAATGCTTCTTACTGAGAGATATTTTTCAAATAGTATTATTCGTTTTTTTTATCTTTTTACTTCCATTTGGATGGGGATGTTTGTATATTTTTTTATGGCATCGTTAATTTATCTTATTGCCAGTTTCTTTATTCAAATCCCAGGCATATTTGGTATTTTATTGTTTTTAGCGGCGATTACAATTTCTCTCTATGGAATTATTCACGGGAAAAAAATTGTAATAAAAAAAATCCAGATTTCTCTTCCTAATCTTCCAGAAAAATGGAAAACAAAAAAAATTGTCTGGATGAGCGATTTACATCTTGGTCCAATAAAAGGTGAAAAGTTTGCAGAAAAAGTCGTCCAGATTTCAAATTCTCTTTCACCTGATCTTGTTTTTATTGGGGGTGATTTATATGATGGTTCGCACAAACCGGATCCTTTCACAATTGCAAAACCCCTTAAAAATCTTTCTTCCCAATTAGGAGTATTTTTTATTACTGGGAATCATGAAGAATTTGGTGACCCAAATTTCTTTTTATCGGTAGTAGAAAAACTTGGTTTTAAAATTTTAGATAATAAAATGGTTGAAATAGATGATTTGCAAATAATTGGAGTGGATTATTTAAGTTCCTCAGCTAAAAAACAATTTAAAAAAATATTAGAAGATGTAAAAATTAATAGAGAGAAACCAGCCATTCTTTTAAAACACGAGCCTAAAAACCTAAAGGTAGCTAAAAAAGCAGGCGTTTCTTTTCAGATTTCTGGTCATACCCACAATGGACAACAGTGGCCTTTTAATTATTTAACGAGCATTATGTATCGAGGTTTTAGTTATGGATTAAAACACTATGGTTCTATGCCGGTTTATGTTTCAAGTGGGACAGGAGGCTGGGGACCACCACTTCGAGTTGGTTCGGATTATGAAATTGTGGAGATAACGTTTAAATAATTTTTAGTATATTTCCTGGTTGTAGCAATTTTCACAATATACTATTTCTGGTCGGTCGGGAGCGTAGGCTGTTTCAAATTCATTAACACAATCTTCTTTCATACACTTTCGATGCCAAAGTTTGCGAGGATTTCTTTTAGACATTCTTTCTTTGTGTCGGCACTCGAAATCTTTATGTGGCAATGGTAAATTCATTCTTTTGTAAAAAGAAAGCTCTGCTTGGGTGATTCTGAAATTTTTATCACAAATTTCACATACTAAAATTTCATTTAGAATTTTATCGTCTACATTTTTGATTGAATTTGGGATTTCTCCTTTTTTAATAGTTTCTTTACCGTATGTCCCAGTTGTTTTATCCTGCCAATTAAACCCTCGTTTTAGCGCCTCTTCTTTTGTTAAAGGAAAAAAATCGTGAGCGAGAGTTTCGTTGTAGCCAAAAGGAGAAATGTCTGGTGAAAAATATTGACCATAAGTGCCTTCTTTCATTAATTGTCCTTCTATTTCCTCTCTCAATTTGTAATATTCTTCCCTCGGATACTCTTTGTTGAGTATCATATATTGTCCTTTTCGAATATCGGTACATCCAAAACAACTGTTTATGTTATAACAATTATCACAATATTCTATTTCATTTGAATAAAATACAAAGACACAATTTTTTGCTTTACTAATCTGCATTGCTCCCATTATGTTGTAGCTGAATTCACATTTATAATAATAATTATTACAATCCCAGCTGTCGGTCGGATTTTCTGTATCAGTCATATAAGAACAATTTTTTGCATCATAAGTATCATAAAGCATTACTCCTTGGTGACAATTATGTAAATAATCGCCCGTAGCATTATTGCATTTAGTTTGAGAAGCGTATTTTCGAATAGTTTTTTCCTTTAATTCTTCAAATTCTTTTTTTGCTTTTTCAATATTTTCATAGCTTGAGAGAATTTCTGCTTTTTTCTTTTCAAATTCTTCTTTCTCATATTTCACATTTAAAATTATATTGGTTAAATGTCTGCCATTAGTACAAAAAATACAATTACTAGAATCTCGGAGGTTATAACAAAACATTAAATCACTTGAAGCTTGGCATTGTTCAGAAAACATACATTTAAAACAATTTCTACAATCAAGACATTCATAACATAGTTCTGATTCATGGAGGAATGCACAATCCACACAGAATTTATCTCGCTGGAGCAATCTGCCATACATACAATCCTCATTAAAATCAGCGGCAAAAACTAAATAACAATCTTTGTTTTCCGCAGAGCCATTTGTGTAATCACTTCTGACATTGTTATGTATCATAATACCGAGTCTTGGCGTTTCTTTTATAAGCTCTTTGAATTGTTCAAAAAATGGTTTAGTCAAATCATAATTTTTTGCATAACTTTTTGGGTCCCAAGCGTCACTCCACCAACATTCATAACAGTACACTGTGTACTCTGAATCTTTTGAAAATACAGAAATAAATTCTTTTTTACAAAGGTCACACGGTCTCTTGTAAAATGTTCTTTCGTTTCGAAAAACCAAACGTCGAGCCATACGACAATCAGGGCAGTAGAGTGGGGGAACAGTTTTTACCTGTTCGTAAAAAACAAGATCCGCATCTCGTATTTCGAATTCCTTATTACACGTTTTACAAATTTTTTGCATAATACTAAAAGTATCTCAAATTCAAACAACTTGTCAAGTTTAATGAGCAAAATATGTGGATAAATATGTTTATTTTAAAGGATAAAAAGATATACACAATAGTTTTGTTCGCAGGGATTGACAAAATATGGGGCTTTAATATATACTTAAAAGATGGAAAATAAAAATTTAGATTTACAAAAAAGCTTAGAATTTATTGGGTTTTCTGAAAAAGAAGTTGTTGTGTATTTAGCTTTGTTAGAACTTGGGAAAGGTACGGTTACTCAGATTTCTCGCAAAGCTGGCATTAATCGTCCTACTGGCTACCACGTGCTTGCTTCACTTGAAGTAAAGGAATTGGTGAAAGCATCTGGGAAAGAGCCAAAACAAGAATATGTTGCCGAATCGCCAGATCAAATTGAGAAAATACTACAAGAAAAAATTAAGAATGATGAAATTTTTATAAAAGAAGCGAGAAAAATAATTCCTGAGTTAAAATCGATTCATAATGTGACCGACAGACCAAAAGTATTTTTCTATGAGGGAAGAGAAGGGATGGAAAAAGTGTATGAAGATACCTTAACTTCTCATGAACCAATAAGAGCATACGCTACGGCAGATGATATGCATGCTGGACTTCCTGGGTATTTTCCGGATTACTATCACAGACGAGCAAAGGCTGGAATCTTTATTCGTGCCATTGCGCCTAAAACAGAAGAAGGCATAGAAAGAAGACTGCACGATAAGGAAGAAAAAAGAGAAATTGCCTTTGTGCCGAAAGATAAATATTATTTTTCGCCAGAGATAAATATCTATGACAACAAGGTAATGATTGCGTCTTGGAGAGAAAAGTTAGGAATTATCATTGAATCAAGCGAAATTGCTGATGCGATGAAAAAAATTTACGAGCTTGCTTGGGCAGAAGCTAAAAGATTAGATAAGGAAATTTAATGAAATAATATGTTAAAATAAAAGAGATGAAAAAAAGTATTTTGGAAAAAATTTTTAGTATGCCAGCAGAAGTGCTCGAAAAGAGTGTTGAATTAGAAGAGGAAATAAAAGAAGACATTAAAAGACAAAAGCCGGTGAAAGAGATGAATGAATATTGGAAAACTTTGGGTCCAGGATTGACGACTGGCGCGGCAGACGATGATCCTTCAGGGATTGCCACTTATTCGCAAATGGGTGCGTCTCGTGGTTTCTCTTTAATTTGGCTTTCACTTTTTTCTTTTCCTCTAATGGGGGTAATTCAGGAAATGTGTGCTCGGATCGGAATGGCGACGGGGGTGGGACTTGCTACAAACATTAAAAGACATTTTTCAAAAAAAGTTTTGTATTTTTGTGTAGTGCTTCTTTTATTCGCGAATGTTTTTAATATTGGAGCCGACCTTGGTGCAATGGCGAAAGGAACTCAATTGATTTTTCCAAAAATTGGTTTTACTTTTTTAGTTATTGGGTTTGCAGTGCTTTCTTTAGGACTTCAGATTTTTATTCCTTATAAAAAATATTCAAAATATCTCAAATATCTAGCCTTAATTCTTTTTTCTTATGTCATTTCGGCATTTTATGTTCATATAAATTGGGGAGACGTGTTTGGACATTTAATTATTCCAAAAATTTCTTTTACTAGAGATGAAATTATTTTAATTTGTGCGGCTTTTGGAACTACCATTTCTCCATATTTATTTTTTTGGCAGACTTCCCAAGAAGTGGAAGAACAAATAAAGAAAGGGGAGAAAACAGAAGAAAAACGTCGTACCATGACGACTTCGATGGATATTCACAAAATGAGAATTGATGTTTGGTCCGGAATGTTTCTTTCAAACCTGATCATGTTTTTCATTATTGCCACTTGTGCTGCCACCTTATTTACAGTTGGCACTACCAATATTGGCACAGCCGCTGATGCAGCCCGGGCGCTCCGACCATTTGCTGGAAACTTTGCTTTCGGCTTGTTTGCAATTGGAATTTTAGGAGTGGGATTACTTGCAATTCCAGTATTAGCTGGCTCAGCCTCATATGCTCTATCTGAAGCATTTAATTGGAAAACAGGCCTTTATCGAAAACTAAAACAAGCGACTTCTTTTTATGGGGTGATAATGGTTGCGATGATTTTAGGGATAATCTTAAATTTTATTGGATTGAATCCAATCAAGGCGCTTATTTATTCTGCTGTTTTAAATGGGATTATTTCTCCAGTAATCTTATTCTTGATTGTTCGTCTAGGTTCAAATGAAGAAGTGATGGGAAATTTTAAAAATAAAAAAATTGGAAATATTTTAGGTTGGTTTACTGTTTTATTATTGGCTGTTGTTAGTGTTGGCACGATTATTTTTCTTTTCTTATAATTTATGATAAAAATCTTAGAAAATTATGATTTAACAAAATTAAATACTTTTGGAATCAATGCCAAAGCACGTTTTTTTGTTGAAATAAATTCTGAAGAAGATTTGAAAGAATTATTTAATACTAAAGAATTTCAAGAAAATGAGAAATTTTTTTTGGGTGGCGGTAGCAATGTGCTTTTTACCCGCGATTTTCTAGGAATAGTTATTTTAAATAGATTAAAAGGAATTGAAATTGTAAAGGAGGATACGCAAAACGTTTGGGTAAAATCTATGGGCGGAGAATGGTGGAATGATTTGGTAAATTTTGCGGTGGAGCATGGATATTGGGGAATTGAGAATTTGTCTTTAATCCCTGGCACAGTGGGAGCAACACCGGTGCAGAATATTGGAGCTTATGGAGTGGAACTCAAAGATACCTTGGAAAGAGTAGAAGCTTATGAAATAGAAACAGGAGATAAAAAGATTTTTTCAAAAGAAGAATGCAAGCTTGGATATCGGGACAGTGTGTTTAAGCAGGAGCTAAAAGGAAAATATTTTATTTTGGCGATAGTTTTGAAATTAAGTAAAAAACCAAATTCAAACATTTCTTATAAATTCTTGAAAGATTATTTAGAACAAAATAATCTAAACTCAGAAAATATTAAAGATATCAGTAATGCAGTTTCGGAAATTCGTCGCAGTAAGTTGCCGGACCCAAAAATTTTAGGTAATGCTGGCAGTTTTTTTAAGAATGTTTTTGTTGGTGTAGAAAAACTTAATGAATTGAAAATAAAATTTCCAGAAATTCCATCATTTGAAGAAGAAACAATTAAAATTCCTGCAGGTTGGCTCATTGAACAATGTGGTTGGAAAGGCAAGAGAATTGGAAATGTAGGTGTTCACGAGCGTCAAGCGTTGGTGCTTGTGAATTATGGCGGAGCCAGAGGAGAAGAAATTAAAGACTTAGCTCTACAAATAATTAGTGATGTTTTTAAAAAATTCGGTTTAAAACTTACTCCGGAAGTAAATTTGATCCCGTAGTGAATTTTGGCGAGGTGCGAAGCACGTTTTTAAAACATCGTCAAAATCTACTACGGGATTGATTTAAACGTTCTCGGGTGTATAATTGAAGTTATTAAAAGCTTAGTAAATGAATAAAAAAATCATGGAAAATAAAAAAAATATGATGGTAGTTTGGGTTTTAATCGTTTTAGTGGTTATTGCTGGTTTGATTTTTATTACTATTAAATATAAGAGTCCTGTAAGCCAGAATGTGCAACCTGGTCAGGAACAAAATACAAATATGGACAATACACAAGGAGTAAAAGTTACAATTTTAAAAGAAGGCACAGGAGATGTTGCCAAAAGTGGCGATACGGTTGCGATGAATTATACTGGGACGCTCGCTGACGGTACCGTTTTTGATTCTAATGTTGATGCAAAGTTTAAACACGTGCAACCACTTATCTTTACGATTGGAGCAGGACAAGTTATTAAAGGATGGGATGTAGGAATTGCGGGTATGAAAGTAGGGGAGCAAAGAAAACTTGAAATACAACCAGATTTTGCTTATGGTGCTACTGGAGCAGGGGGAGTGATTCCACCGAATGCAACACTTACTTTTGATGTCGAATTATTAGGAATTAAAAAATAAATAATTTTATGGAAATGACACCAGAACGTAAGGAAAAATTTCGCAAAATTTTAAAAATTTTTTTAGTTGTTATTGTTGCAATTGCTGTTGCTAATTGTTTTCTTGAATTTCCTCACAACAGATACAATGATAAACCAGAAAATGTTATCACTATAACAGGTCACGGAGAAGTGCAAGCAGTGCCAGATATTGCCAATATTTCTCTTACTATTAGGAAAGATGCTAAAACAGTGGGAGATGCTCAAGCTCAAGTAGCAGTAGTTGAAGCAAAAGTTTTGGCATCTCTAAAAGCAAATAATATTTTAGATGGAGATAGAAAAACAGTAGATGCTTCTTTTAATCCAAAATATGAATATAATACAGGGATTTGTACCATGAACAATTGTCCAAATAGGAGCATTATTGTAGGTTATGAAGCATATGAAAGTATTGATGTAAAAATCAGAAAAATTGACGATACTGGGAAAATTATTCAAGATTTAGGAGCCCTTGGAGTGACAGAACTTTCAGGTCCAAATTTTGCAATAGATAAAGAAGATTTCTTTAAAGATACTGCTCGAAAAGATGCAATTAATGATGCAAAAGTAAAAGCAAAAGAACTTGCAAAAGAATTAGGTGTACGTTTGGGTAAGATAACTTCCTTTAGTGAAGGAGGGAATTATGCAACTCCAATGTATGTAAATGCAAAAATTGATAGTGTCTCAGCAACAGGAGCCCCAGCACCAGCTGTGCTTCCAGTAGGTGAAAATACTATTAGTTCTGATGTAACGATTACTTACGAGATTAGATAATTGACTATTTTAGAAGTTTGGAGTAATATTAAAAAAGCCCTTGAAAGGGGGCTTTTTTGAAAAGATTGATTTTATCAATTAACACTTAAAATAAAATGTCAAAAATAAATGAATATTTTAAAGAAATAAAGTTGGAATTAAAACATGTTGTTTGGCCCACGAGAAATCAAACAATTTTTTATACCTTAATAGTTATTGTACTTTCAGTTTTAGTTGCTTACTTTTTAGGTATTTTTGATTTTATTTTTTCACAAGGCTTACAAAAAATAATCGGAATTTAATTTTATGTCAAAACAAGAGATACAAGGAGTTCGTAATTGGTATGCTATTCACACTTATGCTGGATATGAAAATGCAGTTCTTCGCAATTTACGTCAGCGTATTGATTCTCTGGGGATGAATGACAAAATATTCAATGTGATTGTGCCTATTGAAAAAAAGATAAAAATAAAAGCAGGGAAACGAGTAGAAGTGGAAGAAAAAATTTACCCTGGTTACGTGCTTGTAGATATGATTGTGACGGATGATTCTTGGTATGTGGTTCGCAATACCCCTCGTGTTACTGGTTTCGTTGGAGCTGGAGTAAACCCAGTTCCTCTGAAAAAAGAGGAAGTTGATTACTTATTCAAGAAAATGGATCAAAGTACGATTAAACACAAGATTGATATTGCAATTAACGAAATAGTACGAATCGTAGATGGTCCATTTAAAGATCTCGAAGGAAAAGTAAATTCTGTGGATCAAGAACGTGGAAAGATAAAAGTACTAGTTTCAATGTTTGGTCGCGAGACCCCTGTCGAACTCGATTTCTTGCAAGTTAAGAAAATATAAGTTAATGTAAAAATATATGGCAAAAAAGATAACCAAAAAAATAAAATTACAAATCCAAGCTGCGAAAGCAACTCCGGCGCCACCGTTAGGACCGGCACTCGGACAAGCAGGTATTAATATTGGAGATTTCGTCACTAAATTCAATGCAGCTACTCAAAAAATGGTAGGAGATAAAGTTTCAGTTTTAGTAACTGTTTACGAAGACCGAAGTTATGATTTCGTTGTTAAAACTCCTCCAGTAACAGGTCTTATTTTGAAAGCAGCTGGGGTAGAAAAAGGTTCAGGGAAAAATGCAACTACAAAAGTAGGAAAGATAACCCGAGCTCAAGCATTAGAAATTGCCCAGAAGAAGATGAAAGACTTAAATGCGAAAGATGACGAAGGAGCAATCAATATAGTAGCCGGCTCCGCCCGATCCATGGGGATAGAAGTTAAAAACTAACTTAAAAAACCACTCAAAACTTGAGTGGTTTTTGTTTAGTAATTAGGTATAATTAAAGTATGAAAAAAGCAATAAAAAATAAATTTTATAAAAAAACGTCTTGGGATGATTATTTTATAAATATAGCTGAACAAGTGGCTAAAAAGTCAAAAGATCCATCTACAAAAGCAGGGTGTGTAATTGTAGACTCTAAAAATAGACCTGTTTCTTTTGGGTACAATGGTTTTATTGGTGGTTGTGATGAGACAAAAATGTCACAAGAAAGACCAATCAAATACCATTTAGTTATTCATGATGCAATGAATGCTATCATCTTTGCTAGAAAAGATTTAGAAGGTTGTACTTTATATGATAGTTATGGACCTTGTGAAAATTGTCTGAAACATGCTATTCAAGCTGGGATAAAAAAGATTATTTATAAAAATTCTGTAGTAGAAAGCAAAGCAAGCAATAATGAAAAATCCATGACTAATTCTCTTACTAATGAAGCAATCACTAGGATTTTATTATCAGTCCCAGATTTTGAATGTTATAACATAAATGGTAAAAGTTATTTAGAAGAAATTTGGGGAGATAAAATACCAAAATTTTAATTAAAAGAACATGGATAAAAAAATAATTATTGGAGTAACTGGAACACTTGGTGCTGGGAAAGGAACCATTGTTGATTATCTTGTAAAAAACAAAGGGTTTGTTCATTTTTCTGCACGAGAAGATATCATAAATAAGGAAATAGAGAAAAGGGGGCTTCCAATAACAAGAGATAACATGGTTTTGGTTGCCAACGATCTTAGAAAAAATTATGGACCGAGTTATGTTGCGGAAGAGCTTTTTAAAATGGCTCAAAATTCTGACAAAGATTGTGTCTTAGAAAGCCTGAGAACTGTTAGTGAAATCAAATCTCTTAGAAACAAAGGAAAATTCTATCTATTCGCCATAAATGCCGAACGAAAAACAAGGTATAGTCGAGTTCAAAAAAGAGGAAATATACAAAGCGATAATGTGAGTTTTGAAAAATTTGTTGAACAGGAAGAAACTGAAATGGCATCAGATGATCCTAATAAACAAAACTTATCCAAATGTATTAAAATGGCAGATTATGTCTTTGAAAATAATGGAAATTTTGAAAACCTATATAAACAAATAGATGAAGTAATTAAGAAACTTTCTTAGTATATTCTGCAAACTCTAAGTCATATTGATTTTGTTCATCTTTTTTATATTTCTCATTTTTTGTTTTTTCCCATTTTGTGTCATCTATAATAGGGAAAAATATTTCCGCGTCGGGGAATTCTGCATCTACATGTGTGATGTAAAGTTTATCTGCTTTATCTATAAATAATTTATAAATCATTCCACCGCCAATTATAAAAACCTCTTCGCTGGATTCTTTTAAGAACTCGGCTTCCAAAGACTCTAATGAATTAAAAATTTCTACTCCTTCTATTTTTAAATTATTATCTTGAGTTAAAACAATATTTCGGCGACTTGGAAGAGGGTGACCAATTGATTCAAATGTTTTTTGTCCCATGACAACAGTATGTCCACGGGTTGTTTCCCGGAAATGTTTCATATCAATAGGTAAATTCCAAAGAAGGTCATTCTTTTTTCCGAGTTCATTATTTTTTCCAATAGCTGCGATGATAGAAATCATATATTTAAACTGCGATAGGTGCCCGAATGGTATCGTGCGGATTATAGTCAATAAGTTCGAAATCTTCTATTGTAAAATCTTCTAATTTATTCTTAGTTGGGTTGATTTTCATTTTTGGCATTGGTCGAATATCATTTTTTCGAGAGAGTTGCGTTTTCGTTTGTTCAAGATGATTTAAATACAAATGGACATCGCCACCGGTCCAAACAAATTCTCCAATCCCGAGTCCACAAATTTGTGCGAGGATCATCGTGAGTAGGGAATATGAAGCAATATTAAATGGAACTCCTAAAAAAGTATCGCAACTTCGTTGATAAAGCTGACATGAAAGTTTTTTATCAGCTACATAAAATTGGAATAGACAATGACAAGGAGGTAATCCAGCTTTAGCCATTTCTTCAATATCTGCAACATTCCAAGCAGAAACAATAAGACGACGAGAATCTGGAGTTTTTTTAATTTGTCCAATGACTTCTTTTAGTTGGTCAATATGTTTTCCATTTGGAGTGGGCCACGAGCGCCATTGATAGCCGTAAATCGGTCCCAGATTTCCATAATCTTTTGCAAAAGTTTCATTTGTTTTTATTTTTTCTATAAACTCTTTAATCCCAGTATTCCATTCTTCCGAACCTGTTTTAGGAATTGGAAAATTATTCCTGATCAAATATGCTTTATATGGCCACTCATCCCAAATATGAACATTGTTATCGGCTAAATATTTTAAATTTGTATCACCACGCATAAACCAAAGAAGTTCATGAATAATTGATTTGATAGGTACTTTTTTTGTTGTCAAAAGTGGAAAGCCGTCAGCTAAATTAAAACGCATTTGATATCCAAGAACACTTTTTGTGCCAGTACCAGTGCGGTCTGTTTTTTCTGTTCCATTTTTTATTATATGTTCCAGTAATTCCAAATAAGATTCATCAACATGTTTTCCTTTCATATTTTCCATTATATCTCGTATGAAGCGTTTAACCAATTTGACAAAATGTTTACGTCGTGCTAAGCTTAAGGCTCGTTTTGAAAAACTTTAAATCAAACAAAAAATTTACTCATAAGCCTAGCAAACATAAGGGAAAATTTATAAAAAAATGGAATAATCATCCTAAAAAAAATTTTAGTCAAAGAAAAGGACGAAATTTTTCGGAGCGAATAGATTATTCACGATTCATTAAAAAAGCGGAAGGACACAAAGAAAAACCATATCTATCAAAAAATACTTTTTTGGATTTTTCTTTTAATCCACAATTAAATAAAAATATTTTAAGAAAAGGGTTTACAGGCCCAAGGCCTATCCAAGACCAAGCGATTCCATCGATACTCTTAGGGAAAGATGTTTTTGGATTGGCAAATACCGGAACTGGAAAAACAGCTGCATTTCTATTGCCATTAATTGAACGAATATTAAAAAACAAAAATGAAAAAGTGCTGATTATGGCTCCGACCAGGGAACTGGCAATGCAAATAGAATCCGATTTTAGAGGCCTTGCTTTTGGGCTCGGTATTTTTTCTGTTTCTTGTGTAGGTGGTATGCCGATAATGAAGCAAATCAGAGAAATAGAAAGAGGAGTGTCATTTATCATTGGTACTCCCGGCAGAATCAGAGATTTGATTAACAAAAAGATTTTAGATTTTTCTGCCTGTCATAGTGTCGTATTAGATGAGGCAGACAGAATGCTTGATATGGGATTCCGCGATGAAATGGTTTATATCCTTTCAAAAGTTTCTAAAGAAAGACAAACTTTATTTTTCTCGGCGACACTTTCTCCGGAAATCAAAAAACTCACAAGTGAATTTTTAAAAGAGCCTATTTTTATTTCGGTAATTTCTGGCGAAACAGCCAAAAATATTGACCAAGATGTAATTAGAACCAAAACAAAGGGAGAAAGACTTGATCGATTAAGTGAAATTTTAAAAGAAGAAAAATCTGAAAAAGTTTTGATTTTTTGCGAAAGGAAACACAGTGTAGATGATTTAACGAAACAACTTATCAAGCTCGGTTTCAAAGTTGGATGCATTCATGGCGACAAAAGAAGCAGGGAACGTATCAGAACCTTGGACTCATTTAAAAAAGATCATATTTCAATTTTGATTGCAACTGATGTAGCAGCTCGAGGTCTTGATATCCCAGATGTGTCGCATGTAATTAACTATGACATTCCGCAAACTCATGATACTTATGTGCATCGTATTGGCCGAACGGGACGTTCGGGTAAAAAGGGGAATGCGCTGACATTTATTCCAAGTTAAACTAAAAAATCTCAACTGAGTCGAGATTTTTTAGTTTACTATTTTTTCACCAATAAATCATTAGGTTCTCCAGATGTATTTTTTTCTGCCAATGCTTTTCCTCCTTTGATTTCAAGTGTTTTGGCTTTAGCTCTTGTTGCTGGGTCATGACTTGTTTTATAGTTTGACCATAGAAGATAATCAACAACAGACAATCCCATTTTATTTGCTCGTTCACGGATTCTATTTGCTTCTCTTGCTCCTTTTCCGTATCCGCCTCCCATATTGTTATAACCAAATGACTCATTACTTATTCCTGTGGTTGCGCTATTTTCCGGTCCAGGACAAGTACTACAATGACCCCCGGTAAGTGTTTCCGGGCGTTCGGGATTTTTACCTGGTTTCCATGTTATTTTATTTGAACCAGCAGGAATATTTTTTTCTGGTTGAGGTAAATTTTTTCTAAAGAAATTATCTTTATTAGAATCTGGAACGTTGGGTGCAATTTCATAAACATAATCTTTTTCTTTTCCTTTTGTTTCAGGTGCTGATTTTTTTATTTCTGAATTGCCTTCTTTTTTATTCTCATTTCCAGCAAGTGCTCCTTCTGTCATAGAAGCCAAAGAAAGAGTAGCAGCAATAGTGCCAACTTTTTTTAGGTTTCTAATTTTTTCTAAAATCGTTTTTGATTTTTCATCCTCTTTTTTTGGTATTTTCTCAAAAAATTTCATAAGTTTAATCAAAAATTAATGATAATATTTTTCAAATATAATTATACCCTACAGACACAAAAATACCAGCTGAAGCTGGTATTTTTTATTTAAGTGTTATTTTACTATTCCGGCTTTTTTGAGAGTTTTGTAAACGCCATTTTTCTTCATGGTGCGCATTCCAGTCGTAGAAACTTCGATTCTGATGGATTTATTTAATTCAGGCACAAAAATCTTCTTCTTTTGAATATTTGGATACTTTCTTTTTTTACCGGTTGGGTTAAATTTCGTAGCACGAGTGCGGTTGGAATATCCACCTCCGACGATCGAACCCTTATTTGATATTTTACATATTTTCACCATAGGTTTTTTATGTTATCATAAAATTCGTATGGACGCAACCAATGCAATTTTTTATATCGCTATCCTTATTATGTCTGTGGTAATACATGAGATTTCTCATGGTTATATGGCTGAATATTTTGGTGATAAAACAGCTCGTTTTGCAGGACGCTTAACCTTAAATCCAATAAATCATTTGGATTTGTTCGGTTCTATTTTATTGCCTGCGCTACTTGTCATAAGTCATTCTCCTTTTTTAATTGGTTGGGCAAAACCAGTTCCTTATAATCCAAATAATCTTCGAGATAGAAAATGGGGGACGATAGCAGTTGCTTCCGCTGGGGTCATTGCAAATTTTTGCCTTGCTATTTTTTTTGGTTTGATTTTACGTTTCACTCAAAGTATGAATTTACCTGCTGGCTTTCCATTTATCGTTTCTTCCATTGTACTTGTGAATTTAAGTTTGGGAATTTTCAATCTTGTTCCAATTCCACCTCTTGATGGTTCAAAAATTCTTTTTAATCTTTTACCCACTTCTTCTCATCGGGCAATAATTTTTCTTGAGAAATATTCACTTATTTTGATTGTCCTTTTTGTGGTGTTTTTGTCTAGTTATTTACTTCCAATTTTAACTTTTCTTTATCACCTTATTACCGGGCTTTCTATTTAACAAACCATCAAAAGTTGCATTTTTTATGGACTTGTAGTAAATTGTTCGTAGGGTCTTCGGACTCTTTTCTTTTAGACAAATGCCAACCATAAACCAATTAATTAAAAAGAATCGAACCAAAGTTCACCGAAAATCAAAAACGGTGGCTTTAGCGCGTGGCTTTAACGTTTTAAAAAACCGACCAGTATATTTCCCAGCTCCTTTCAAGAGAGGAGTTTGCACAAAAGTTACCACTACTACCCCAAAGAAACCAAACTCCGCCCTCCGAAAAATTGCCAGAGTGCGTTTGACAAACGGAATGGAAGTTACTGCTTATATCCCAGGAGAAGGACACAATTTACAAGAACACTCTGTAGTCATGCTACGTGGAGGACGTGTGAAAGACTTGATCGGAGTAAGATATCACATTGTTCGCGGGGTGCTTGATACTCAAGGAGTTGAGAAACGCCGACAGAGTAGATCACTTTACGGAAACAAGAGACCAAAAGGAAAATAAACTTATAAAATAAATTAAATTATAAAATGCGAAGAAAAGTAAAAAACAGAAATATCGTAGAACCAGACTTTTTATACAATTCTCAAAAATTGGAGAAATTTATAAATTATATTATGTGGTCTGGGAAAAAAGAAACTGCTCGAAAAGTGATGTATGCTGCTTTTGATGTTATAAAAGAAAAAACAGGGAATCCAAACCCACTTGAGATTTTTGACTTAGCAATGAAAAATGCAGGACCACTGACCGAAGTTCGTTCCAAAAGAATCGGAGGTGCAAACTATCAGGTGCCTCGAGAAGTTCGTCCAGAGAGAAGAATGATGCTTGCAATGCGCTGGATTCGAGATGCTGCTCGTAGTAAAAAAGGACAACCAATGCATTTGAAACTTGCTGAAGAATTAATCTTAGCTTCCAAAAACGAAGGAGCGGCCATTAAGAAGAAAGAAGATACTCACAAAATGGCAGAATCAAACAAAGCTTTTGCCCATTTTGCTTGGTAACAGTTATCTACATAAATTATCACAAAAAAATTCCCAAATGGGAATTTTTTGTTTTATGTATATATACACATATCAGCGATAGCGTAAATGTGTAAATGGGATATAATTTAAATATGTCGCTATATTACAAAGGAATAAAAGTGGATTTACTTGGTTTACCAATTACTGATTCAAATAAAAGCGATCGAGTTAAAAAGAAAGGAAGAAAAAGAAGGTTTTATCATATTTCTTTTATTTCATCTTTTCCAGAAAATGCACCGAAGAATTTACTTTTGATATATGATATTCCGGAAGTAATGAAAAAAGAGCGAGATTGGTTTCGCCGTCAACTTATTAATTTTGGTTTTGTGATGGTTCAAAGGAGTGTTTGGGTGGGCCCATCACCTTTGCCGAAAGATTTTTTGGATTATCTGAAGGAAATAAAAATAGGGGATAATTTCAAAACATTTAAATTGGCTAAAGGATACGAAACAAAAAGATAGAGCAAAAATATAAAATTATTCCAAAATCACATCTACGCTATCGCTGAGATGTGATTTATTGACAGATTTTTGTTCTGTGTATAAAAAATACTTGCCAAAGTGCCTCGTGGGGGGTATTATTGGGGTATTAAAAATAAATATTAAAAATTTAATGAAAAATATATTTGAAAAATTAAATAAAAAAATGGATATTGGGTATCAAGATCCAGAATCTGTAATAAGACTAAATCAATCGGAACTCGATAATTTAATCAGTAAAGGAAAAACTGTTGATGAGGCCTGGGAAAAAGTTTTTGGTGGGATTCGTTATTCAATAGAAGTAGAAGCGGATAACAAACGCATAGTGGAACAAGCGAAAGAAATATATAAACAAAGTAGGCCTGGGTATAAATAATTCTATTTGCAAAAAAGGGCTTTATGTTATATATTGTAAAAAGCGCACTGAGCGCTTTTTAATATTAAGTTTTAAATAAGTAAATTATATGGAACGAGATTATCCTTTAGAAAAAGTTAGAAATATTGGAATTATTGCACACATTGATGCGGGTAAAACAACCACGACTGAACGTGTGCTTTTTTATACTGGCGTATCCCATAAAATAGGGGAAGTGCACGATGGAGAAACAGTAACCGACTGGATGGAACAAGAAAGAGAAAGAGGAATCACCATTACCTCTGCTGCGGTGACTTGTTTCTGGACTCCAACTTATGCAAACATAACAGATAAATCAAAAAAACATCGTTTTAATATTATTGATACCCCAGGACATATCGACTTCACAGTAGAGGTAAAACGTTCTCTTCGGGTACTCGATGGTGCCGTGGTAGTTTTTGACGGAGTGGCTGGAGTAGAGCCACAATCCGAAACCAACTGGCGCTATGCGGACGAAGCAAAAGTACCAAGAATTTGTTTTGTAAATAAACTAGATCGCACTGGTGCATCTTTTGAACATTCTTATGCGACGATACTAGACCGTCTTACTAAAAAAGCTGTGCGAATGCAGATTCCGATTGGTCTCGAAGAGAAACACGAAGGAGTAGTTGATTTATTAAATATGAAGGCATATTTCTTTGAAGGTGAAATGGGGAATAAAGTAATAGAGAAAGAAATTCCAGAAGATATGAAGAGAGAAGCAGAAAAATATCACCATGAGCTTATTGAAAAAATTGTGGAACAAGACGAAAAAGCAATGAATGATTATTTTGAAGGTAAAATTCCTGATATTGATACTTTGAAAAAATTAATGCGCAAAGGTGTAATTACTAATGAAATTTTTCCAGTTTATGCAGGATCCGCTTTAAAAAACAAAGGAGTACAATTAGTGCTTGACGGAGTAGTAGATTATTTGCCTTCGCCACTTGATATTCCTGCAATTACTGGAACTGACCCAAACAATGACGATGCTCCAATCGTTCGACATGCTTCCGACGAGGAACCATTTTCAGCGCTTGCCTTTAAAGTTGCGACTGACCCATTCGTCGGACAACTTATTTTCTTCCGTGTTTATTCTGGAACTTTAAATTCTGGTTCTTATATTTATAATCCTCGTACTCGCAATAAAGAACGTATCGGACGAATACTTCGAATGCATGCGAATGATCGTGAAGAAGTGAAAAAAGTTTTTGCTGGAGAAATTGCGGCAGCTGTCGGACTCAAAGATACGATTACTTCCGATACAATTTGCGATGAAGAACATCCAATTGAATTAGACAGAATTATTTTCCCAGAACCAGTTATCCAATTGCGTATTGAACCAAAAACTAAAGCAGACCAAGAAAAAATGGGAATGGCTCTTAACCGTTTAGCACAAGAGGATCCAACTTTTAAAGTTTCTACCGACCAAGAAACAGGCGAGACGATTATTGCTGGAATGGGAGAACTTCATTTGGAAATTATTGTGGACCGTATGAAAAGAGAGTTTACAGTAGAAGCAAATGTTGGAAAACCACAAGTGGCTTATCGTGAGACGATTACTGGCAATGCGGATGCCGAAGGAAAATATATCAAACAATCTGGTGGACGTGGAAACTATGGTCATGTGAAGATTAAAGTGAAGCCGATGAAAATTCTTACCAAAGAAGAAATTGAGGATTTACCAAAAAATACCAAACGCTCTGGGGACGGATTTGAATTTATCAATACCATTAAAGGAGGAGTTATTCCACAAGAATATATTGCTCCTTGTGAGAAAGGATTTAAAGAGGGGCTTGATCGTGGAGTGCTCGCAGGATTTAAATTGGTAAATGTTTCGGTAGAACTTTGGGATGGTTCTTATCATGAAGTGGACTCAAACGAAATGGCTTTCAAAATCGCTGCGTCAATGGCGGTTCAAGATGCTTGTAAAAGAGCAAAACCAGTTATCCTTGAACCGATGATGAAAGTAGAAGTTGTTACTCCCGAAAAGTTTATGGGAGATATCACTGGAAATATTTCTTCGAAGCGCGGAATTATTGAAGGAATGGAAGACAGAGGAATGAACAAAGTGCTTCGCGCCATTGTTCCACTTTCCGAAATGTTTGGATACATGACTTCTTTACGTTCTATGACTGAAGGACGTGCTTCATTTACTATGGAATTCATTCGCTATGATATTGTTCCAAATAACGTAGCTGAGACCATTATCGCTGCCAGAAAATAAGAAAAATACTAATAAAAACAAGCAAAAAATCCTTATATTGTAAGGATTTTTTGCTATTGACTTTTCAGTTCTAATATGCTATACTTGACCAGATATATGTTCTTTGAGATTGTTTTTAGTGTACTAATTTAATTAGATTGAATTTCTGAGTTTCTTTTTATGGAGATTCAGAAATTTGATCTACTTTTTAGTATTCACTTAAAACAAAAAAAATGAAAAGCATCGGACGTTTTTTTTATCTTATCTCTTCCTTGATAGTTTTATGTATTTCCTATCTCGTGGAAGGACTTTGGGAATGGATTTCAGAATGGCATCCTCTGGTGCTACTCACAGCATCAGGTTTTTCATTGCTTATGATAGTCGCAGTTACATCTGCCATTATTCATGGGTTCAATGTTGTAACTTTTACCTTTGGAGTTCTGATGGTCGCAGTATTTATTATGTCAACAACGGCTGTGATACTCCTGATAAAAGAGAAGCGTTTTCTCAAAGAGTTTTGATTTATCGCCCTATGGGCAAGAACCTGCAAAATATTTTATTTTGCAGGTTCTTTTTTATTTGACAGAAGTGATATTTCAGTATAAAGTAAAAAAGTAAATTCGTCCCTTGAAAAAGTTAGTTTAGTGGTTATTAAAGGAGATTATTTCTAGTCTTTTTTGATAATCACTAAACAAAAAAATAAACAAAAATGAAAAAAGGAGGTTTTTATGGAAAAAATTATTGTATTGAAAGTTGGTGGTGGTGTCTTAACTAATGCCGAACAAATCAAAAAGATTCAATTGGTGTTAATAAAACACAAAGACTACAAAGTCATTTTAGTAATTTCAGCTTTTGGTAAAACTACAAATCTTCTTGAGGAATTAGCAGAAGCGTTTTTTTACGAAAGAGAATCTACTTTTTTGGCTAAAAAGAGACTCAATGAATTGATCTTATTTCACAAAAAAATCATTAGGGATCTTTTTCCAAAAGGGGATAATATCTCTACAGAAATAGGAAAAATTTTTGAAGAGATTAAAGATATTGGTCTCAATACAAGAAGTTTCTTGCAGTTTCTCGCCTTTAGGGATCAAATAACCTCTCTTGGAGAGATTATTGCTGTATCAATAGTCAGCGAGTATTTAAGATCAATTGGCGTAGAAAACGTAAAAGCTAACGCTTTAGATTTTATGTCGACCGACAGAAATTTTTCAAAGGCAGAACCAGATGAACTTTACAGTCCTGTTTATATGAAAAATGAATTAACCAATTTGGCTATTACTTCTCCGGTTGTGTTGGTCCAAGGTTTTATAGGTCTCACACAAATACATTCAATGTACAGCTTGGAATTAAAGCTCCGCACAACTCTTGGACGGGAAGGGTCGGATTATACTGCTTCCTTAGTTGCTGCGGCTACAAAAGCGGAAAAGGTTATTTTTTACAAAAATGTTCCGGGGATTATGGATATAGATCCCAAAATTGCTGGTGGTGAACATGCTAAGTTAATTCGTGAAATGTCTTACGATAGGGCTAAAGAACTTGTTTCAGGCGGAACTGCAAAGAAGGTGCTTCATGAAAAAACAATTGATGTTTTGAAAAAAGCAGGTATTCCGGCTTATGTGAAAGATTTTGAAAAGTTTGGCTTACACGGTACATTAATCCACTAAACCGAAAGGTATTCTAACTCTGTCAAAAAGTTGACAGAGTTTTTTTATTTTGCTACTATAGACGCAACTGCACTTTCGGCAGTTTTTATATTGCATTTTTATTATTAGTTTAATTTAAATTAGTAATTAAGCCTTAGCAACTGGTTCTCGTATGTTAAGTTTTAATTATTAAAAATAAATATATGGCAGAAGAATTTAAAAGAGACAAGCCTCACATAAATGTCGGGACCATCGGTCACGTTGACCATGGAAAGACCACTTTAACTGCGGCTATATTACACGTTTTAAACATGGCTGGTAAAACAGTCAGACTTCGAGGTGTTGACCAAATCGACAATGCTCCAGAAGAAAAAGCTCGTGGAATCACCATTAATATTTCTCACAATGAGTATGCTACTGACGCTCGTCACTACGCACACATTGATGCTCCAGGTCACGCTGACTACATTAAAAATATGATTACTGGTGCCGCTCAAATGGACGGTGCTATTTTAGTAGTTGCTGCGACAGATGGTGCTATGCCTCAAACCCGAGAACACGTTTTACTTGCAAAACAAGTGGGTGTTCCAAAAATGATCGTTTTCTTGAATAAATGCGATATGGTTGATGATAAAGATATGATTGACATGGTAGAGGAAGAAATTCGTGAATTATTAACCAAGCAAGGATTTGATGGTGCTAACGCTCCAGTAATTCGTGGTTCAGCTCTAAAAGCTCTTGAAGCCACTTCTCTTGATGATGAATGGGCAAAGAAAATTCTTGAATTAACAAATGCTCTTGATACTTACATTCCAGTTCCAGTACGAGATACTGCAAAACCATTCCTTATGCCAGTAGAAGATATTTTCTCAATTGAAGGACGAGGTACAGTAGTAACTGGAAAAATTGAAAGAGGAGTTGTAAAAGTAGGAGAAGAAGTTGAAATTGTTGGAATTAAACCAACCCAAAAATCAGTTGTTACCGGAATTGAAATGTTCAATAAAAACCTACAAGAAGGTATGGCTGGAGACAACGCTGGAATCTTGCTTCGAGGTCTTAAAAAAGAAGACATTACCCGGGGACAAGTTCTATGTAAGCCAGGGACAACCACTCCACATGATAATTTTACTTGTGAAGTTTATGTTTTGAAGAAAGAAGAAGGAGGTAGACACACCCCGTTCTTTAAAGGTTATAAACCACAATTCTATATTCGCACTACTGATGTTACTGGAGATGTCACTCTCGCTGATGGAGTAGAAATGGTTATGCCTGGAGACACTGCCAAACTTACCGTTAAATTAGTAACTCCAGTTGCCCTTGAAGAATCACAAAAGTTTGCTATCCGTGAAGGAGGTAAAACAGTTGGCGCCGGAGTAGTCCTAAAGATTATTAAATAATAAATAATCTTTATAACAGTATTATTTATGACAACCAAAGAACCAGAAGAAAAAATAAAAAAAACAAAAACTGTTTCGAAGCCAAAAACATCTACCAAAACCTTAAAGAACAAGGAGAAAAAGATTGCTCGGATAGGTGGGGGAGAAGATGGTAAAGTAATACTTCGTATTAGAGTTCGTGCTTATGAAAATAAAATTTTAGACGCTTCCGTAAAACAAATTATGGATACTGCCATGCGTTATGATGCGACTATCGTAGGTCCTGTTCCTCTTCCAACTGAAATCAAGAAATATACCGTAAATCGTGCGTCTTTTATTTACAAAAATACACGAGAACAATTTGAAATTCGGGTTCACAAAAGATTAATTGATATTATTAATCCGTCCGCAAAGACGATTGAAGCACTTACGAATTTGTCTCTTCCTTCTGGAGTTGATATAGACGTAAAGATGCTATAAATTAGTTATAGGTTATAAATAAAAGTTTAAAATAAACAAATGAAATTTATTCTTGGTAAAAAAGAAAACATGACGGAATATTTCTCCCCAGAAGGAGTGGTTATTCCAGTTACGATTATTTCTGCTGGACCGATTACTGTGACTCGCGTATTCGAAAAAGAAAAAGATGGATATAATGCAATCCAAGTTGGTTATGGAATTCAAAAGAAACAAAGAATAAATAAAGCTCGGACTGGTCAAATGAAAGGAGGTCTTTATGAAACTTTGAAAGAATTTAGATTGAAACCAATCGATACTTCTTCTATAAAAGAAGGTGAAGTGATAGATGTTTCAACTTTTTCAGTTGGAGACAAACTTCAAGTTTCAAGTGTTTCAAAAGGTAAAGGATTCCAGGGTGTTGTAAAACGCCATGGATTCGGAGGTGGTCCTAGATCTCACGGACAAAAGCACTCAGAACGAGAACCGGGTTCTATCGGAGGAGGACTTCGAACACACGTTCCAAAAGGAATGCGCATGGCGGGCCGTATGGGTTCTGATAGAATCACTCAAAAAAACTTAAAAGTAGTTTATATTGATAAAGAAAACAACACCCTCCTTGTAAAAGGAGCGATTTCTGGGAAAAGAGGAACTTTAGTTGAAATAGTATCAAGATAAATAATATGGAATCAAAAATATACAACCAAAAAGGAGTTGAGGCTGGTAAGATAGTTTTACCAGAGAAAGTTTTTTCTGCTAAATGGCGCGCTGACTTAGTGCATCAAGTAGTAGAAGGAATGCGTTCCAATAAACGCGCTGGTACAGCTGACACCAAAGATCGTGGAGAAGTCCGAGGAGGAGGTAAAAAGCCTTGGAAACAAAAAGGAACCGGACGTGCTCGTCATGGGTCATCCCGAAGTCCTATTTGGGTTGGAGGAGGGGTTACTCACGGTCCACTTGCTGAAAAGAATTATAAAAGAAAAATCTCTAAGAGTATGCGCGCTCAAGCTTTATTTTCAGTTCTCTCCAAGAAACAGAAAGATAGAGAGATTCTTTTTGTTGACTCTTTAGAAACGGCTGAGACAAAAACAAAAAATGCAAAAGAGGTAATGAAAAATTTAGCAAAAGCATCAAAATGGAAAATAATTGAAAACTCTAAAAAACCTAAAATATTAGTTGCTCTCTACGAGAGAAATGAAAAAATAGAAAAGAGTTTCCGAAATTTACCACAGCTTGAAATAGTTTTTTTGAAAAACTTAAATCCATTAGATGTTTTGAATTATCGATATTTATTAATTGAACGTCCAGAAGATAGTGTTAAATTTTTAGAATCACGAGGATAAAAATAATTACGAATTACGAAAATGACAACAGTATTAAAAATAATTAAAAATCCAAGAATTACCGAAAAAGCATCTTTCAATGCCGAGCAAAATGTCTATACTTTTGATGTGACTGAAAATGCCAATAAAACAGAAATTAAAAAAGCAATTTTTTCGCTTTATAAAGTTCATCCAGTGAAAGTAAATATTCTAAGAGTGCAAGACAAACAAATTATGTCCAAAGGTAAAAAAGGAACAAAATCTGGAGGTAAAAAAGCCTTGGTATATTTAAAGAAAGAAGACAAATTAGAATTAATATAGCAATATGAAGACATATAAACCTACAAGTAAATCAAGAAGACAAATGACGAACGTGATGTATCGCGGAGTTTTAACTAAAACCACTCCAGAAAAATCACTTACTCATGGATTCAGACGTTCTGTTGGGCGCAACAGCCAAGGACGTATTACTACTCGTCATAAAGGGTCTGGGCACAAGCGCCTATATCGCGATGTAGATTTTTTATATGATAAAAAAGATATTCCAGCCAAGATAAAAAGTATTGAATATGATCCAAATCGTTCTGCTTTTATTGGTCTTGCTTTTTATAAAGATGGAGAAAAAAGATATGTAGTGCTTCCAAAGAGTGTGAAGCCGGGAGATTCATTTATTGTTTCAGAAAAAGCAGAACTTACCAACGGAAACAGACTGCCACTCAAAAATATTCCAGTAGGAACTTTTGTTTACAATGTTGAAGTGAAACCCGGAGGTGGCGCCAAAATCGGCCGTTCTGCAGGAATTTTTGCTCAAGTAGTAGCTAATGCTGATGGATATACAAACTTAAAGATGCCTTCTTCAGAAGTACGAAAAGTCCGAGAGACTTGTTGGGCATGTATTGGAACAGTTTCGAACGATGAACACCATTTAGAAAATTATGGGAAAGCAGGACGCAGTCGTTGGAAGGGAATTCGCCCGACCGTTCGAGGAACTGCTATGAATCCAGTAGACCATCCGTACGGAGGAGGTGAAGGCCGACAAGGACGTGGAACTAAAAGACCAAAGACAATGTGGGGAAAGGTGACTGGTGGACGCAAAACTCGTCATCCAAAGAAATACTCAAATATCTTTATTGTTTCCCGTCGCAAGACCGGCAAATCTAGAAAATCACAATAATTAATTTATAAAATCCCCCTTCGGGGATTTTATTGTTTTGATTTCACCACATATTTAAAATCCTGCAACACGATTTTATTTGGACTAGCATTTTCAATGCTGTTTTAAAAATTTGACTTTTTTTTGTAATTTGCTAGTATGAGCGGAAGCTCTTAGGGGCTTTTTGTTTAGTAAAATTATGACCAGATCAATCAAAAAAGGAATAAATGTGGATGAAAAACTGCTAAAAAAGATAGCTGGTAAAAATCCGCTCCAGACTCCCATGATTAAAACTTGGAAGAGAGCTTGTCAGATAGCACCTGAGATGGTTGGTTTTATTTTTGGCGTACATAATGGAAAAACTCATGTGGAAGTCCTTGTCACTGAAGACATGGTAGGACACCGACTGGGTGAATTTTCTCCAACGAGAAAATTTATTAAACATGGAGGTAAAATGCAAAAAGAACTTGAACAAAAAAAGAAAGAAGCGGAAATTACTCAAGCTAAATCTGCTACCGCAGCAGCGGCAGATGCAAAAAAGAAATAATTTAACATGAAAGCATTTTTAAAAAATTACAGGCAGTCTCCAAGAAAGGTTCGTTTAGTGGCGAATTTAATCAAAGGGAAAAATATAAATCTGGCTTTATCTGAGCTTGATTTTTTACCAAAGAGAGCAGGTTTCCCAATTAAAAAACTTTTACTTTCGGCTATTGCAAACGCAACCTCAAATGGAATTTCAAAAGACAATTTATATATTAAAGAATTGACCGTAGACAAAGGTATCGTGATGAAAAGAATGATGCCGGCAGCGATGGGAACGGGGCATAGGATAAATAAACGCACAAGCCACATAACTCTTACCTTAGCTGAGAAAGCAATATCAAAAAAAGAGGCAAAGAAATCAGCAAAAAATGTTTTAAATAAAATTACAGAAGTTGTCGCCGATAAAAAAGTAATAAAAAAGACCAAAGTGTCAAAAGTTAAAAAACAAAAATAATATGTCAAAAATAGTTCACCCATATGCACATAGATTAATAATTTTAAGGGATTGGAAATCTCGTTGGTTTGCTGACCCTAAAAAATATTGCACTTATTTAAAAGGAGATGTGCTTTTGCGTGAATTTTTAGAAAAAAAATTACGTGGAATGTATGTTTCCACTATTGAAATTGAAAGAAGTGAAAAAACAACTCGTTTTATAATTAAAACTTCTCGCCCAGGGCTCATTATTGGAAGAAACGGTGAAGGTGCCACAAAACTAAAAGAAGATATTTTGAAGAAAATGGAAAAATTGGGCCTAAAGAGACCAGAAGATTTTAAACTTGAGATTTTTGAAATTCAAAATCCAGAAGCGGATGCTGCGATTGTCGCATATATGATTGCCGAAGGATTAGAAAAGCGTATGCCGTATCGTCGAGTAATAAAACAAATTATTGAAAAAGTGATGTCTGCCCGTGGAGTAGAAGGAGCAAGAGTTTTGCTCTCAGGACGACTTGGAGGAGCTGAAATTGCTCGTTCTGAAGAATTAAAAAGAGGAAGTATTCCACTTCAAACTTTTCGAGCTGATATTGATTTTAAAAGAGAGCGAGCGGTTTTACCTTATGGAACAATTGGGGTGAAAGTTTGGATTTATCGTGGAAAAATATTTGCCGATAAAAACAAGAAAGAAATAATTAATTAAAATATATGTTATTACCGAAAAAAGTAAAATTTAGAAAATGGCAATCAGCAAGGATTAATCCAAAAGCGAGGACTCCAGAAACTCGGGGTACCAAACTTGCCTTTGGTTCTTTCGGATTGAAAGCTACCACTCAAGCAAGAGTAAAATCAAATCAGATTGAATCTGCTAGAAAAGTTATTTCTCGAACTCTCACTAAAGCGGGCAAATATTGGATTCGTATTTTTCCAGATCGACCCTATACTGCGAAAGCAGCCGAGGTGGGAATGGGAAAGGGAAAAGGAGATCCAAAGGGATATTGTTTTGAAGTTTTTCCAGGGCGTATTATTTTTGAAGTGGATGGAGTTCCAGAGGGGGTTGCTCGAGAAGCTCTCCGAAAAGCTGGGACAAAACTTCCAGTGAAAACGAGAGTAATTGGAAGAGAACATAATAAATAATTTTATGACAAAAAAGATTGAAAACTTAAAAGAAATGAGTAAAAATGATTTGCAAGGGAAACTTCTTGAATTACAAGAGACTCTTAGAGTTTTGAAATTTAAAACCGAAGGTTCTAAGTCAAAAAATGTAAAAGAGCCTTTGATTTTAAAAAAACAAATTGCAAGAGTATTAACAGAGATAAATAGAAATAAATAATATATGGCAACAAAAGTTAAAAAGGAAATAGAAAAAAAAGACAGAGGGAGTATCCTAAAAGGGATAATTGTTTCTGATAAAATGGATAAAACTGTTGTTGTTTTGGTTTCAAATTTTATAAAACATCCCAAATATGGAAAATATTACCAAGTGAGCAAGAAATACAAAGCTCATGATGAAAATAATAAGTATAAAATAGGGGATAAGGTGGAAATAGTCGAAACAAGACCTATTTCAAAAGATAAAAAATTTAAAGTAATTAATAATTAATTTTTATGATTCAACCAGAAACATTAGTAAAAATAACAGACAATGCTGGAGGCACCATCGGAAAGGTGTTTAAGGTTTTAGGTAGTTCCAGAAAAAGATATGCTACCTTGGGAGAATTAGTAATTATTTCAGTGAAGGTAGCTCAGCCAAGAAAGGGAGTTAAGAAAAAAGATGTACATCAAGCAGTCGTAGTAAGAACTAGAAATGCTTACCGCAGAGCCGATGGTTCCTATATTCGATTTGACGATAACGCAGTTGTAATTTTAGAAAAAGGTAAAAAAGATCCTAAGGCTGGACGTATTTTTGGACCAATTCCAAGAGAATTGGCTGAAAAAGGATTTCAGAAGATAATATCTTTAGCCCCAGAAGTAATTTAATTAAAATATTATGAAATTAAAAAAAGGAGATAATATAATAGCTATAGCTGGAAAAGATAAAGGCAAAAAAGGCAAGATTGTTCGGGTAATACCTAAAGAGAACAAAGTTGTGGTTGAAGGAATAAATATTTTAAAAAAGCACCAACGTCCAAGAAAAACTGGAGAAAAAGGTCAGGTTATAAAAATCGCGATGCCAATCCATGTATCAAATGTAATGGTGATAGATCCAAAAACTGAAAAAGGATCTAGAATAGGAAAAAAGAAACTCGGGGATAAAATGATTCGTGTTACGAGAAAAAGTAATCAAGAAATTTAATTTATGAAACATTTAACGGTAAAAGAAAAAGAAATAGAAAGTTTTGATAAAATGAAAAGTATTTTTAAATATAAAAATACCATGGCATCACCCAAACTAAAAAAGGTGGTTTTAAATGTTGGCACTGGAACCATGATTAAAAAAGACAAAAACAAGAATGATGCAATTTCTTTACGTTTATCAAAAATTACTGGACAAAAACCAGCCTTAAGAGGTTCAAAAAAATCAATTGCATCTTTCAAGGTTCGACAAGGAGATCCGATTGGGGTTATGGTGACCTTACGAGGGACTCGAATGTATGCTTTTCTTGAAAAACTTATAAATGTAGCACTTCCTCGTACAAAGGATTTCCGTGGAATTAATCGCAAAGCAGTGGATAATATTGGGAATCTAACCATCGGTATTAAAGAGCACACTATTTTTCCAGAGACAGCGGACGAAGATATTAAAGATGTTTTTGGTCTTTCTATCACGATTGTTTCTTCTGCCCGAAACAAAAAAGAAGGTCTTGCCTTTTTTGAATATCTAGGAATTCCTTTTAAAAAAGAATAAAAACAACAAATATCTAAACAAAAGACCCCTTATCATTTAAGGGATTTTTTGTTTTGGCTGGTTTACTTTATCTCTATTCCAAGTATAATTATTAGTAAGTGTTTTTGAAAACGACTTCTCACAATGAACCAAGAAGAAATAGAAAAAATAAATAAAAATAGCGGAGAGATAAGCGAGGCCTTAAAAGAATTGAATTTAAATAAGCAATCGGAAAAGCAACAGCCAGTAGCAGATTCTTCTGATATTTCAAAAAAAGCGGAAGAGGCTTTTAAAGAGTTCCAACTTCAACATTCACATAATCAACCAGAAGCAACAACTAAACAAGACACTCCTAAGCAAAAAATAGAAACAGTCACCCAGGTAATTCCTGGGATAGAAGAAGCACTTAAAAAATTTGAAGAAAAATCTATCATTGAACAACAGCAAAAAAAACCCCTTGAAAATCAAAGAGAACCTCAAACACCGAAGATGGTTCGATTAGTGATGAAATATTCTGGCGGATTAATTAAAGAAGAAAGATCAGCAGAATATGTTCTTTTGGGTTTTGCAATCTTGTTTTTCTCCGTGTCGCTCTATTTGTTTTTTAGAGGGAATATCACATCTAAAAATATCCAACAACCTCCAGCTGGAGTATTGGAACAAATGAAGCAAATGCAAACAAACCAAAAAAGTAACAGTTAATATTATGAAATTATATTTTAAAAAAAACAAAGGTTTCACTCTCATTGAACTTCTGGTAACAATTTCCATTATCAGTCTTTTGTCTTCGATAGTCCTTACAACTCTAAGTAATGCGAAATCAACAGCAAAAGATGCTGCTGCTAAAGCAGGAGTAAGAGAATTTGAAAAATTATTACAGATGGAATATAACGATAATGGAAATTATGATTACCTGCAATCATATGCTTGGGTACCGACGAGTTCTTGTAGTTCATTATTTAGTAGTTCTAGTACTTATGTTGTCCAAGCAAGGAATATATGTTCCAATATTCTATCGAATACTTATGCCAGTTCAGTTTGGCCAGGTAGCTCTATTATGTTTTATAGCTTGTCTGGTGCATCATCACATGATTCTCAAAAATACTCAATTATGGTTTTATTGAGTAGTGGTAAATGGTTTTGTGTTGGAAGTAGCGGAATCTCAGATAATGTTACCGACTGGTGGACATCGCCATATCCATCAAAAGGATGTATTTATAATCCATAGTATTTTATTTGACTTATTTGATAAGATTTGCTAATATTGTGAGTAAGGGAATACGTTTTAATTAATCCGTTTTTCTCCTTATTTTTTCAGGTAGCTGAGGGAATAAGAAAAAAAACGAGATATTATTAAAACAAATACCCCATTTATTTATATATATGGCAAAAACATCAGTAAAAGCAAGGGCAAATAAAGTACCAAAATATAAAACTCGAGCCAAAAATCGATGTTTTCGATGTGGCCGAGGGAATGGTTTTATGAGGGATTTTGGAATTTGTCGAATTTGTTTTAGAGAATTAGCAAATGAAGGAATGTTGCCGGGAGTAAGAAAGTCATCCTGGTAAAAAATATTATGGATTCAATTTCAAACATGATAATAATGATGAAGAATGCTAGTCTTGCGGGCAATGAGTCCGTGGCCTTTCCTCATTCTAAGGTAAAGAATGCTATTTTAGATTGTTTGAAAAAAGAAGGTTATATTTCTGATTTTTCTAAAAAAGTTAAAAAGAATGGAACAATCTTTGAAGTTAAGTTGATTTATGTTGCAGGTAAACCAAAAATTACTGAAGTGCAAAGAATTTCTAAACAATCCAGACGTGTCTATTTTGGAATGAAAGATATTCATCCAGTTAGAAATGGTTCTGGGATTCTTGTGCTTTCAACTCCGAAAGGGATTTTGTCTGGGAAGGAAGCTAGACGTGAACAAGTTGGAGGAGAAGCACTATTTAAAATTTGGTAATTAATAAATTTATATGAGTAGAATTGGAAAACAAGAAATACAAATACCAAAAGGAACTGAAGTCATAAAAAATGGCGAGGTTTTGACCGTAAAGGGTCCCAAGGGAACACTTACTAAAATTTTTAGGGATGATATTACGATAACTATTAAAGGAGATTTGATAACTTTAAATACAAACAGAAATGATAAATTTTCGAAATCTCTTTGGGGTACTTATGCCTCACATATTAAAAATATGATCAAAGGAGTAGAAACACCTTATCAAAAAAAATTAATTTTAGAAGGAGTTGGATTTAAGTCTGAAGTTAAGGGAAAAGAATTTGTTTTTGCTTTAGGGTTCTCGCATCCTGTTATTGTTAAAATCCCAGAAGGTATAACTGCTACTGCTGAAAAAAACAACATTACCATTACTGGGATTGATAAAGAGTTAGTCGGCAGTTTTACTGCCGCGATTAGAGCGTTGAAAAAACCAGAACCATATAAAGGTAAAGGAATGCGCTATGAAGATGAAGTAATAAGACGTAAACAAGGCAAGAAAACGGTCTAAGGTTATAATTAGAGGTTGTAAAAAAATGCAAACAAAACAAGAAAAAAGAATAAGATTAAAATCAAAAATCAGAGCCAAGATAAATGGAACTTCTATTCGCCCGAGACTTTCTGTTTTCCGTTCAAACAAGTTTATTTATGCTCAAGTAATAGATGACACCAATGGAAAGACTTTGTTGCAAGCAAGTGATATTAAAATGACCAAAGGAACAAAAAGTGAAAGAGCTAAAGAAGTTGGGAAATTGATTAGTTCTTTGTGTCTTGCCGCAAAAATCAATCAGATTGTTTTTGATCGAAATGGATTTAAATATACTGGACGCATTAAGACTGTGGCTGATGAGGCGAGAGCTGGCGGATTAAAATTTTAATTAGATAATTTATGGAAAAAGGAAACGAGAAAAAAAATAATAATAGAAGGTCATCATCTTTCACTAGACCAAAACCAGAATTTGATCAAAAGATTTTGAATATTCGTCGAGTTACTCGTGTGGTCGCAGGAGGTCGTAGGTTTTCTTTTAGTGTGGCCTTGGTAGCTGGTGACAGGAAAGGTTGTGTTGGACTTGGACTCGGGAAAGCAGGAGATACTTCACTGGCGATAAATAAAGCACTTCGCAATGCTAAGAAAAATATGATTAGATTAAATCTAACTAAAACAATGTCTATTCCACATGAGGTTTCTGCTAAATTTTCAAGTTCTTCTGTGCACTTGATCCCAAATAAAGGAAGGGGATTAGTAGCAGGTTCAGTGGTTCGCGATATTTTGAAATTAGCTGGAGTAAAAGATATCACTGGGAAAATCCTATCAAGTACTAAGAATAAATTAAATAATGCTAAAGCAGTAATGTTGGCGCTTGAAGGGATTTCTGTTAAATATGTGAAATTGAATATTCCCGAAACAGTAGTAATTGCGAACAAAGAAGAAGAAATAATAACTAGTTAAAATATATTTTATGCAAATAAATAATTTAAAAAGAATTCATAAGAATAAAAAAGATCGGATTGTTGGACGAGGAGGAAAACATGCCAAGACCTCAGGACGTGGAGGAAAAGGCCAGACTGCTCGAGCTGGTAATAAACGTCGCCCAGAACTTCGTGATATTATTAAGAAATTACCGAAAAATCGTGGGTACCAATTTAAATCTTTTGCAATAAAGCCAATTGGCGTGTCCTTAGGCTTGATTGCTCGGGCATATCCCAAGGGAGGAGAAGTAAATCCTGAGAGTTTATTAAAACTCGGAGTAATCAAAAAAAAGAAAGGATTTATTCCGAAAGTAAAAATTTTAAATAATAAAACGGATTTTAAAGTAAAAGTGGAAGTTTCAAAATGTTTAACATCTCTTTCAGCTAAAGAAAAAATAATTAAAGCAGGGGGCACGGCATCTTAATTGATAATTAAATTATGGAAAATTTTTTTAGTAAAATAAAATTAATCTGGACAGACTCTTCTTTAAGAAAAAAAATCCTGTTTGTTTTAGGAGCGCTGGTTGTTTTTCGATTACTTTCAGCTATTCCAATCCCAGGGATTGATGCTGTTGCTTTGAGTCGTTTTTTAAACAACAATCAGTTTTTTGGAATTTTGAACATTTTTTCTGGAGGTGGCCTTTCCAATTTGTCTATCATCATGCTCGGGGTAGGGCCATATATTACTGGTTCTATCATCATGCAACTTCTCACCATTATGGTGCCGGCTTTAAAAAAGATGTACCACGAAGAAGGGGAAGCAGGTAGAAAAAAGTTTACTCAGTATTCTAGAATAATTACTGTTCCGCTTGCTGCTATTCAAGGATTTTCATTACTTGCAATTCTTGAAAGTCAGAAAATTTTAGTAAATTTAACAATGTTTGATCGTATTACCAATATTATCATTGTAGTAGCCGGAGCGATGTTTATCATGTGGATTGGAGAACTAATGTCCGAATTCGGTATTGGCAATGGTGTTTCACTTTTGATCTTTGCTGGTATCGTTTCAAGAATTCCAACCGAAATAAGTCAACTTCTTTTCACTTTTGATATTTCTCAAGTTCCATTATTCTTGGTATTTGTCGTACTTGGTATTTTAGTTATCGCTGGAGTGGTGGTAGTTACCGAATCAGAAAGACCGATTCCTGTTACCTATGCTAAAAGAGTTCGAGGAATGAAAATGTACGGAGGTGGTTCAACTTATCTTCCACTTCGCGTAAATCAAGCGGGAGTAATTCCAATAATTTTTGCTCTTTCGATTTTGCTCTTTCCTCAAATGATTGGAAACTTTATGGCTAGTTCCACGAATGCCGTAATTTTAAAGATTTCGCATGCCTTGACTTCTTTTTCTCAAACTAGTTGGCTTTATGCTGTACTTTACTTCGTTTTGGTATTTTTATTTACTTATTTTTACACGGCAGTTACTTTTGATCCAGAAGCGCTATCTACTAACTTACAAAAAAACGGTGCATTTATTCCAGGAATCCGTCCAGGACCTTCCACTTCTACTTATATTTCAAAAGTTTTAGGACGCATTACTTTGCTTGGGGCTGTCTTTCTTGGCATTATTGCTGTTTTACCTTTAATTGTGAGAGCTATGACCGGTATTACCGCAATAGCACTTGGTGGTACCGCACTCCTCATCGTTGTTTCTGTGCTTCTTGATTTAATTAAAAAAATCGACGCTCAAATCTCAATGCGAGAGTATTAAAATATACAAATAAGTTTTTGAAAGCCCCGAAAGGGGTTTTTGTTTTGTTGATAATGGGGTTGACTTTTTATAATTTTTGGTGTATCATAGAGAGAAAGAATCCATTATTAAAATTAATTATTTTTTAAATAATATGATAGGAGAAAGTCTCGAAGAGTTTATTACGAAAAATAAAAAAACCAGAAGAGAAAAAGCCTTAGGTTGTTTGGAATTTTTACGTGGGTTTACTGACGAAGACATCAAAAAAAATCCATGTGACTATTTGGGGAGTTTAGCTTTATTACTTAAATTAATTAATGATAAAGATCCCTTCGACCAAATTTCTATGGAAGAAGTTGGTACTGACCAAAAAGAGATTAGAGGTTTTGAAGAGAAATCTTTAATTATTGAAAGCAAAAATTGTTTTATTACTCCCAACGATACCATTACCCACTAAACATTAGTGGTTTTTTATTTTTCTGTCTGTTCTTTGTATCTTTCTATTTCTTTTAGAATATCTTTAGTAACTTTGGAAATCGGTTGGTTCCCGTTTACTTTTTTTAGTTTTCCTAAGCTCTCAAAATATTTTACGGTTTTACCGACTTGATTTTTATGCCAAGCAATACGGGTAGCAATATTTTTTTTATTATCAAAAGCTTTATAAGCTTGTTCGATGTTGGTATTTACTCGTCTTAGAGAACGTTTATAAATCTCCCTATTTGGAAGAGCTACATAAAAAGCCATAAAATCTTCTTTTTTTGCTTCAAATAACTTTTTTAAAAGTTGTGCTTCTGGTTTTAACCTTGGATTTCCCAGGAAAAGCAGGTCCTTATTTTTTGGCTTTTTAGAAATTTCTCTAATTAAAAATTCTTTCATTAAGGCAACTGGTGCAGGGCCCCCCTTACCGGTTGTGCGTCTTAACCATTCTCCATTTTTACTTTTTTCTTTCATCAATCTCCGCCAATAGATTCCAGACTCTACTAATTTCAAACTATATTTTTTTGCCAATATTTTGGCTTGAGTATCCTTGCCAGAAGTTATGGTTCCCAATAAAACTATATTAAATCCAAGTTTTTTCATACATTTAATATAACATAATCATAGTTGTTTTTTAAGCTTAAATTTTGTATTCTTAATGGATGGAAACACAAACATTTGTATTTTTTGGACCAGCTGGTTCTGGCAAGGGAACTCAGATAAATTTGCTTACTGATTATTTAAAAGCTAAAGACGGTAAGGAATGCATTTATGCTGGTACAGGAGAAGGATTTAGAGCTTTGGTAAAAAATGAAAATTTTACTTCAAAAATAGTAAAAGAAAAAATAAATAAAGGGGAATTAGTGCCTGATTTTTTAACTACGTCAGTTTTCACTAATATTTTGATTAATTCTTTAGATGAAAGCAAGCATCTCATTACTGATGGTTATCCAAGAAATATTGTTCAATCAGAAAGTTTAGAACAGATGATGGAATTCTTTAAACGAGAAAATGTGAAGATTATTTATATTGAAGTTAGTAAAGAGGAAGTTACCAAAAGGATGCTTTTGCGTGCTAGAAATGACGATACTCCAGAAAGTATTTCAACCAGAATAAATTTATTCTTCAACGAAGTACTTCCAGCTATGAATTTTTTCAAAGATAAAAATAATTTTGAAATCATTTCAATTAATGGAGAGCAATCCATTGAAAAAGTCCACGAAGAGATTATCAAGAAACTAGGTTACAAAAACTAATTTATGGAAGAAATAATTGTAATTTCACTTGGTGGCTCGCTTATTGTTCCAGATCAGATAGATGTGGATTTTTTAAAATCTTTTAAAGATTTAATTTTGGCTCAAATAAAAAATGGTAAAAAGTTTGTAATCATTACCGGCGGAGGGAAACTTTGTCGCAGATACAATGCTGCTGCAAATGAAATCGCAAAACTTTCAAACGATGAACTCGATTGGCTTGGGATTTATTCCACTCGTTTTCATGCAGAGTTTTTGAGATTTATTTTAGGAGAAGAAAATGTCGAGGAAAAAATAATTCTTGATCCATCTCTTCCGATAAATTTTAATAAAAAAATTATTATTGGAGGTGGCTGGAAACCAGGGAATAGTACAGACCTTTGCGCTATTTCTATCGCAAAAGTAGTCGGAGCAAAAAAGGTGATAAATCTATCAAATACGGATTATGTCTATGATTCTGACCCAAAGAAAAATCCAAATGCTCAAAAAATTGAAAAAATTTCTTGGCAAGATTATCGAAAATTAATTCCAAGCGAGTGGAATCCGGGACTCAATTCTCCTTTTGACCCAACTGCTTCAAGAATGGCGGAAGAAGAAGGGATAGAAGTGGTAATAATGAACGGAAAACCAATTAGTAATTTAGAAAATTACTTAAATGGGGAAAAGTTTTTAGGAACGGTAATCTTTTAAAATCAGACTTTTTTTGGTACGGATTTTTTTAAGCTTAAAAAATCCTGAAGTTCTCGGCTCGTCAGCCTCGAAATCCCTTCAAAAGTTTATTTTAAAAGATATAAAATTATGATAATTATAAAAACAAAAGATGAAATAGAGGTATTACGAGAAGGTGGGAAGCGTTTGGCTTTTGTACTCAATAAAGTGGCGGAAAAAGTGAAACCGGGGATTTCGACTTGGGAACTGGATCAATATGCCCTAAAGCTAATTACCGAAATGGGTGATTATCCAGCTTTCTTAAATTATCGTCCAGATGGAGCACCTAGCCCATATCCTGCGTCTTTATGTGTTTCAGTGAACGATGAGGTGGTTCATGGTATTCCAAGGAAAGATAAAATCTTAAAAGAGGGAGATATTGTTTCGCTTGATCTTGGGCTTAGGCATAAGGGCCTTTTTACCGACATGGCGATGACCGTGCCGGTAGGCGAAATAAGTGGAGCTTCTTTGAAGCTTATGGAAATAACTAAGAAAGCACTAGAAGTTGGGATTAGCGTTGCTTGTGCTGGAAATAAAATAGGGGACATTAGTAATGCAATTGAAAAATTTGCTCGGCCACACAAATATGGCATTGTAGAAGTTTTGGCGGGGCATGGTGTGGGAAAAGCAATTCACGAAGACCCCTTTATTCCAAATTTTGGAAAAGTTGGTACTGGGGCAAAATTGGTTCCTGGTATGGTAATCGCCCTTGAACCGATGTTAAACAATGGAACGAAAAATGTCACTATAGATAATGATGGATGGACATTCAGAACTGCGGATCGCAAAAAAAGCGCTCATTTTGAACATACGATTTTAATTACCGAAGGTGAACCAGAGATTTTAACTAAACTAAATTAAAAATCCCCCATTTAGGGGATTTTTAATTTTAAGTGTTTAGGCAACCTCTTTTAATTCTAACGTATCAATTCTTTCTTCTACGGCCCTGTTTAAAGCTTGCATAAATTCTGCATGTTTTGCGATTATTTGTCTTTGAATATCTATCCTTTGTTCGTTATCCTTAAGTTCTGCTTGTTTCTTTTTTAAATTTTTCATTTCTTCTACTATATTTTTAGCTTCCGTTTCGATGTTATATTTTTTCATAAGGTCTTCATACTTAAGACCTACATTGCTAAAACTTGCACCACCAGACCCTGTGCCATACACCTGGAGATTATTTAAATCCTCCATGTCCCTTTTTAACATTTCTTTAATTTTTACTGGGTTTTCTATTTCAGAGAGTGTTTTCATCTTGAAAAAACTTAAGATCTTCTCTTTTAATTTTGTTTGTTTTATTTCATTTATCTTTGGATCTTCCTTTATTTTTGGTTTAGAAAGGTCCAATCCTTCTTCTGGGGAAGTAGGCATACTTTTTCTTACCTCAGGGTTTATTATAGGAGTTATGGGTGAAATTTCTTTTTCTTCAACTATTCCTTTTATCTTTTCCATATATTTTTATAGTGGTGGTTATCAATAATAATATGTATATTATATATCTTTTTCGTTTTGTTGTATAATACTAAGAATATGGAACCATCTTTTTTGAAAGAAATGCCAAAGTTTAAAAGTCCTACTGAGGAGCTTGATTATTTACGCGCCCATGTAGCCAAAAGGGAAAAAGAGCTTATCGGGAAGGGGCAATTTGAACATGTGGGAGACAGTGTAGTAAAAGATGTGATAAAAAAATACAAAGAAGTTCCAGCCAAAGAAGTAATTCAAAAAGAAAATTTATTAAGTAAAAAAGAATCGGAGAAGATTATTTTAAAGTTAAAACCTGAATCACACGACGCAGTGATGGAAGAGCTCCTTGGAATTTTGATTACAAAAGGAATCAGAAATGCTTTATCGATTGCCGAGTCAATGAATAGTCCTCATATCGATGATGATTTTGAAAGGTTGCTTGTTCAGTATTTAAAGACTGGTCAAGCGATTCCTGGATTAAAAGAAGGTACTCCACTTTATAAATCTCTCAATATGACTCTTTTTGAAATTACTCTTCCTCCGCCGATTGATGAAGCGGATAAACAAAAAAGTTTCAAAGAATTTATTAGTGCTATGGAGCAATTTTACGCTGGAATGAATTCAATTTCAGAAGGCAACAATAATGAAAAAGAAAATTATTTTACTTTAGAAGTAGCACTTTCGAGTGTGAGCGACCAAGTGATAATTTACGCGGCCGTGCCCAATAAACACATTTCTCTTTTTGAAAAACAAGTTCTAGCTTTCTATCATGATGCAAAAATAAAAGATGTGCCGGATGATTATAACATTTTCAATGAAAATGGTGGTTCCGTCGGGGCGTATGCTTCTTTTACTGAGCGGGGGGTTTTACCGATTAAGACATATGACAATATTGAGCATGATCCGATGAATATGATTTTAAATGTTTTTTCTAAATTAAAAACTAAAGGTGAGGGTGCAGCAATTCAACTCGTAATTGCACCAGCTGGTAATAAGTTTATCAATGAATTTCATAAGATTTTAGATGATGTTAAGGATGGAGTATCAGTAAAACATGCGGACGATAATCTATATAAGTTTAACCATGCCTTCTTAAAAGTTTCGAAAGACATTATCTTTGGTCATGAAAAAACCCCTGAAGAAAAAAAAGAAAAATATATGAAGGGAAGAAGAGCAGTAGATGAAGGCGCAGCTGAAAAAATTGGAAATAAAATAAAAAGTTCTATTATGAAAGCGAATATTCGTATCGTTGCCTCGGGCGAAACAAAAGAAAGAGCGGAAGCGATTTTGAAAGAAATAGAATCTTCCTTTAACCAATTTACCGAAGCGGCTTCAAATGGAATTTTCTTTGAAGAACAGAAGGGTGGTGATTTAAAAGAACTTTTTCATGATTTTTCTTACCGAACTTTTTCTTCGAATAAAATTTTGCCGATGAATTTGAAAGAACTTGCTTCAGTGTTTCATTTTCCGGTTGGTATTTCTGGACAGGCGCAATTGAAAGAAGCCAAGGCAGGTATTGCTCCAGCTCCAATTGAAATGGGGAAAGAGGGAATTTTACTTGGAATCAATGATTATCGAGGCAGAGAAACAGAGGTACGCATGGCGCGAGAAGATAGAGTTCGTCATATGTATGTTATCGGTCAGACGGGTACTGGTAAAACCAATATTATGCTCAACATGATTACCCAAGATATCAAAAATGGTGATGGTTGTTGTTATATTGACCCGCACGGGACAGATATTCAAACCATTCTCTCTCGTATTCCGAAAGAACGTATTGATGATGTTATTTATTTTGATCCAGCCTATACTGCTCGTCCAATGGGGCTCAATATGCTTGAGTTTGATCCAAAATATCCAGAACAAAAAACTTTTGTCGTAAATGAACTGATGGGAATTTTCAATAAATTATTTGATATGAAGTCTACAGGAGGACCATTGTTTGAACAATACTTTAAAAATAGTGCTTTCTTGACGATGGAAGATCCAGAATCTGGATGTACTTTGCTTGAAATCTCTAGAGTTTTATCTGACAAAGAATTTCGTGATATGAAATTATCGAAATGTAAAAATCCAATCATCAAACAATTTTGGGCTTCAGCTGAACAGACAACAGGAGATCAAGGACTTGCAAACTTTGTTCCCTATATTACTTCCAAATTTGATAACTTTATTTCGAATGATATTATGCGCCCGGTGGTTTTACAAGAAAAATCAGTTTTCAATTTTCGGGAAATTATGGACAATAAAAAAATCTTACTTGTAAATCTCTCAAAGGGGCGTCTTGGAGAAATGAATGCAAATCTTATTGGACTTGTTCTCGTTGGTAAAATTCAAATGGCAGCACTTTCTCGCGTAGATATGTTTGGGCAAAAGATGAATGATTTTTATTTATATATTGACGAATTTCAAAATGTTACGACTGATTCTATTTCCTCAATTCTTTCAGAAGCTAGAAAATATCGCTTATCATTAAACATTGCTCATCAATATATTTCCCAACTAGAAGAGGGAATAAAAAATGCTGTTTTTGGAAACGTCGGCTCGATGGCGGTATTTCGAGTGAGTTCCGAAGATGCGGAATTTTTGGAAAAACGCTTTCAACCTATTTTTAAGTCTGCCGATATTATGAAATTAGATAATTACAATGCTTATATCTCAATGTTGGTGAATGGTCAGCCGACCAAGCCTTTCAATATTTACACTCTTCCACCAGAAAAAGGCAATTTAGAAATTGTTGAAAATCTAAAACAACTCTCCTATATGAAATTCGGTCGTGATCGCGAAGAAATCGAAGGAGAAATAATGGCGAAATATGAGAGACAATAATTTATGGAAAAAAATCCACTAGAACCAAACAATCAAAAACCAACTGATCAAGATGCCACTCAAGGGAAAATTCATTCAAAAGAATTAGACGCATGGTCTTTGCATTTAATTGAGATGTTAAAAGAACCAGCATGTGAATATTTAAATGGTTTTTATCGCTCTTCTAATTTAGCTTCAGTTTCTAAGCAACTTTGGGAGAAAGGGGAAAGTGAAATTTCTCCTAAAATAGTACGATATGACATATTGGAGAACATTGAGTCATTTATTGATTTGGCTCAAACTATTATTGATTCATATAACAAAAAAAGATTTGAAATATATTATGATCGAAAAATATTATTAGGGGTGAGTGATTTAATGCGTGAAATAGATGATCAGACCCCTCACAAATTATATGTTTTTAAGGATTTATATGAAGCTGATTTATTTAAATTTTATGATTTATATAAAAATAAAGTTCGTAATTATCTAGAAAAAAATTCATCATCAGAAGTTGATATTACGCAAGAAAATTTTGGTACAGAAAAAACATTAGAATTGGCTGAACTTATCATAAATGGTATTAAAGATATTAAAGTAGAAGAAAGTTCTGTTGAGGCTTTTTTAAAAGTTTGTGATGTGTTAAATATTGAATATGGTGAAGGGATAAAAAATAAAATAAAAGGCACTCTACTTACTTATAAAGAACGACCTTACAGAGAAAAAATGGTTCTGATTCACGAGCAAGAAATAGATAATTTATTAAACGGCAATTTTACTGATTTTAAAAGTTTCTATAGTGAAGCGAAAAAAGTTTATGAGTTATTGAAAAAATCTTGCGATAATGATGAAGAAAATTGTTCTGGCTGGTGTCGCCAGATAACTTGCAATATTGGTAGGTATTTAAACGACAAGAATGTTTTACAGTTAGTTGATTAATAGAAAATTTAATTTAAAAATTTCAATATTTAAATATTTAATTAAATAAATTCCACATTTAAACATTTAAAAAACATGGCAACTATTTCAAAATTTGAAGATCTGATTTGTTTTACAAAAGCTCGAGAATTAACAAAAAATATTTATAAAGAATTTAGAAATTGCAAAGATCCTGGCTTTAAAGATCAAATTACTCGAGCGAGCGTCTCGGTTTTGAGTAACATTGCCGAAGGGTTTGAAAGGGGAACTAAATTAGAATTTTTGAATTATTTATATATTGCCAAAGGTTCAGCCGGAGAAGTGCGGGCTCAGCTTTATGTGGCACTGGATGCTGGATATTTAAATCTTGAAACATTTAAATATTTAAATAATTTAGCTTCCGAATGTTCGCGCTTAGTGCAGAGTTTTGCCGAAAAAGTGAAAAAAGGCGCAAACCCAGGTACTCAATATAAACACTTAGAAAAAGATGATCCAATGAAAGAAATTTTGCGTGTGCAAGCGCCGGATGTTTATAAACGTTTTTATGAGAATGATTAGATTTAAAATTTTAAACATTTAAAACCCATTAAATTTTTACATATTTAAACCTTTAAATAGCATTAAAAAATAAAAATATATAAATTATGGAAAACGAAGAAAATTTACCAGAGTTTGGAATAAAAAGGGAGAATGAGGAAAGACGCGATGGGGGATGCGGCATTGTCTTTGATCCTAAAACTCAAAAATATGCGGTAGGGTATCGATCGGAAGGTGGGCTACTTGGGCTTTTCGCTGGTGGAGTAGATGATGACGAGGATATACAAAAAGGGGTAGAGAGGGAAGTAGTCGAAGAGAGCGGACTTCATAATTTTTTATACATTGAGAAAATTGGTGCAGGCTTTGCTCACTATTACAATTCTTTGCGTAAAGTAAATAGAGTTACAAAATCTACGTGTTTTTTGTTTGTCCTTAAAGACACAAATTTAATTGAAGTTAAACATGAAGAGCATGAAAAATTTTCTTTAGCTTGGGCTACCGCTGAAGAAATTTTTGTGAATTGGGAATCAAGAAATAAAGAACATAATTTAGACCATTGGTTATATTTTTTTAAAAAATCTATCAAAAGGGCTAAAGAATTGGGATATGATACAACAAGTGCTTCATAAAGTCTAAATTAAATAGAATTTTGAATTTTTTTGGAAATCTGATAAGATAGAGGTTATTATAATTTAAATATAGATAATATATGAAACATCCAAAAGAAGAGCAGACATATGTGATGATTAAACCGGACGGTGTCCGTAAGGGTCTGATAGGGGAGATTATTAAAAGATTTGAACAGCGTGATTTGAAAATTGTAGCGCTTGAAATGACTCAACCATTATATGAACAAATGGATAACCATTATCCAAAAAAAGAGGAATGGGTTACTCGCTTGGGAGAAAAAACAAAAACAACCTATGAAAAATATGGTTACGATTTAATTTCAGATTTTGGCACAGACGATACTTCTAAAATCGGTCCAGAAGTTCGTAAATGGGTAATAGATTTTATGATGAGTGCTCCAGTCGTAAAGATGGTTGTTCAAGGAGTCCATGCGGTTGATGTTGTTAGAAAAATAGCAGGTGAGACGATGCCTTATAAAGCAGCTACTGGGACGATTCGAGGAGATTTTTCAATTGATTCTCCAGCCTTAGCTAATAAAGAGAAAAGAGCGGTGATGAATGTTGTCCATTGTTCAGAAACCCCAGAAGAAGCAGAACACGAAATCAAACATTGGTTTCCAAACTTTAAAACTTACGACTATAAACGCTTTGGAGTTGACGAATAATCACTCAAAAACAAAAAAATTGACTTGTCTAGTTGCTTACACGTTTCTCTTTGCTATACTTTTAGTAGGGTTATTTCCGATTATTACCTAGAACAATATTTTTTGGGAGCTTCGATCATGTGGAACCTTGGTTTCGTGTGTCTCGCACCCACCTAGCTATAAGCTACGGTAATATATCGGAAATAGTCCTAAAAAAATTCTTCGCTTTGGCGGAGATTTTTTCTTTTTTAAAAGTTATAATAGATAAATGGAGTACTATATTCATTTCAATAAAAAGAAACTTGTAATTCGCATTACTTCGCTTATTTTATTTATTTCAGCATTGAATTTTATAATCTTGAAATTTCATTGGTATTTTAGTATTTGGTGGTCTGATATGCCGATGCACTTTTTGGGTGGTTTTTGGCTTGGTCTTGTTTTTATCTGGTTTCTAAAACCAAAAGATTTATCTTATAATTTTATTTTAAAAATAATTTTAGGAGTTTTAGTGATTAGTGTTTTGTGGGAAGTTTTTGAAGTGTTGCTTAATAGAGCAACCTTGCAAGACCCTTTTAATATCTTAGACACTCTTTCAGATATTTGTTTTGATTTAGGGGGAGCCTTTGTTTCCATATTTTATTTTACTAAAAGAATTATGATAAAGGAAAACTTTAAGATATAATAAAAATATGGCGAATCTAGTGAAACTAACGTTTTGTGGTGGTACAGGCTCGGTAACAGGTGCTAATTTTTTATTAGAAGCAGATGGAAAGAAAATTTTAGTTGATTGTGGTCTTACTCAAGGAATAAAAATAGCAGATGACATCAACTGGGATCCATTTCCTTATAATCCAAAAGAAGTGGACTTACTTTTTGTCACCCATGCTCATGTTGACCACTTGGGAAGAATTCCCAAATTAATTCATGAAGGGTTTCGTGGAAAGATTTATTCCACAATGCCTACTAAAGCGATGGCGATGTTAATGCTCGAAGATACAGCTGGAATTTTATCAAAAAATCAAGAATATAATTTAGCAGATATTTATTCTGAAGAGAATCTTAAGTTATCTCTCTCGCTTTGGCAGGGATATAATTATCATGAAACTATAAAAATAAGTGAAAACTTAAAGGTTACTTTTCTTGATGCGGGACATATTTTGGGTTCCGCAATGGTTTTATTTGAACTTGATGGTAAAAAAATTCTTTTTACTGGAGATTTGGGTAATAGTCCTTCAATGTTATTGAATGACACAGAAAAAGTAACGGATATAGACTATTTAATAATGGAAAGTACTTATGGAGACAGAAACCATGAATCAAGGGATGACCGTAGAAAAAACTTAGAAGAAGTAATCAAAAATAATTATCGAGCCAAAGGAACGTTGATTGTTCCGACTTTCTCTCTAGAACGTTCTCAAGAACTTTTATTTGAATTGAATGATTTAGTGGAAAATAAACGTATTCCGATTATGCCGATTTTCCTTGATTCACCACTCGCTATTCGCTTAACAGAAGTATTTAAACAATTCAAAAATTATTTTAATGAATCCGCTCAAAAAGCGATGATTCATGAAAAGCACATTTTTGATTTTCCTGGACTTCATGAAACATTAAAATCAGAAGAGTCAAAAATGATTAGTTCAGTACCAAATCCAAAAGTAGTGATTGCTGGTTCGGGGATGTCTTCAGGTGGAAGAATAGTGCATCACGAAAGACATTATTTACCTGACCCGAACAATACCCTCCTTTTGACGGGATACCAAGCGGTTGGTACTCCTGGACGCTTGATACAAGAAGGGATTAAGACTGTACACATTACTGGCGAGGATGTAGTTGTCCGGGCACATGTCGTTACTATCTCCGGATATTCAGGACACAAAGACTCGGATGGTTTAGTTGGTTTTGTAGAAGATACTTCAGATAAATTAAAAAAAGTTTTTGTGGTAATGGGTGAACCAAAATCGTCAATGTTTTTAGTTCAAAAGTTAAGAGATAATTTAGGAGTAGATGCTTATGCTCCAGAGAGAGGGGATTCTATTTCCTTTATTTGTTAATTAAGATATAATCAAGGCTATGCAATCATTAGAAAACAACAATAGACATGGTCATAATCAAATAAAAATTTGTGTTTCAGGAGCAGCAGAGACTGGTCATTGTGGACTTGATGCGCTTGAAAAATCAAAAGAATTAGGGCGCGAAATTGCCCGTCAGGGAGCAGTACTTGTGACAGGAGCGACCACAGGAGTTCCACTTTGGTCTGCTATGGGAGCTAAAGAAGTTGGTGGGATAGTGGTGGGTTTTTCTCCAGCTTCTTCTGAAAAAGAGCACGTGGAGGTCTATAAACTTCCTGTTGATTATATGGATTTGATTATTTATACTGGTTTCGGTTATCCTGGAAGAGATTTATTGCTTACCCGTTCAGCTGATGCCGTTGTTTGTGGTTGTGGACGAATTGGTACGATTCATGAATTCGTGGTTGCTTTTGAAGATAAAAAACCAATAGGAATTTTTGAAGGTTCTTGGGAAATGTCAGGAGAATTAAAAGAAATTTTAGAAAAAAGTCATCGAGAATATTCAAATATAGTTTCTAGTCCTGATCCTAAAAAAATTATAGAAGAATTAATAGCTCTTGTTAAAAAAAACAAAGAGGGAACAGTCTAAAAGCATTTTGTTGTATCTGTAGAAATAATTATGTTTAAAAATAAAATCATTCGAAATATTTTTCGGTACTTGTTGTATTTATTTGCAATTATAGGTTTTATCTTTGTAGCTGTTTTTTTTGCGATGCAATTAGATTTACTAAAAGTAAAAGGTTCTGTTTCAGAAAGAAATTCTTATTTTAATCTAAACAATAGTGTAAATATTCAAAATACGAACACAGGAGATGTTGTAGCTGACTGGGCAAAAACTGCTGAATGGAATTTATTAAAGGAAGTTTTTACCCGAGACCAAGCGATAATCAAAAAAGCAGGGGAGGATGCCGGTATCTCTCCAAGACTTATTTTAAGTGGAGTAATGGGAGAGCAACTTCGTTTTTTTGGAAATCGTAGAGAATCTTTTAAGGGGTATTTTGAGCCATTAAAAATTTTAGCACAGCTTTCCAAATTTTCTTTTGGAATTGCTGGACTCAAGCCAGAGACGGTGAAGCTCATTGAAGAACATTTGAAAGATCCAAATTCAAAATTTTATCTTGGGTCCGAGATGGAAAATGTAACAGATTATCCTGAAGGAGTTAATTTAGACACAGAGAGGATGAATCGTATTACTGATGTAAAAAACCCTTACTGGTCTTATTTGTATGTTGGTTTGTATATGCGACAAGTAGAAGCTCAATGGGAGCGTGCAGGGTATCCTATCACTGGTCGTCCAGAAATTTTAGCTACTCTTTATAATCTTGGTTTTAATCGTTCTATTCCGAAAGAAAATGCGGCTGCGGGAGGAGCTACGATAAACGTCGGGGGAGTCAATTACACTTTTGGTGATTTTGCTTATGAATTTTACTATTCCAGTGAGCTTACTGACATCTTTCCACAATAAAAATCAAAAAATCCCCGAAAGGGGATTTTTTGATGGTGATTTTATTTTAAACTTGCAAGAACTTTGGCGAAAGTTTTAGGATTGTTTTCAGCAAGATCTGCGAGAATTTTTCTATCCAATTCGATTTTATTTTTCTTTAAGGCAGCAATCAGTTTTGAATAAGTCATACCCACTTCTCTACTCCCAGCATTGATTTTAATGTTCCAAAGTTTTCGATTGTGCGATTTCTTATCTTTTCTATGAGCGAAAGAATAATTGCCGGCATGGACCAAAGCTTCTTTTGCTTGACGCTCTTTAGTACTGCGACCATGTCGCATTCCTTTGGTTTGTTTTAAAACACTTCTTCTTCTTTTTAACGCATGTACTCCTTTTTTTACTCTTGTCATAATATTTCTAAATTATTTTTAATTATGAAAACGGCAACAAGTGGCTCTTTGGCTTGTTCTTTATTGCGAAAGTGTTTCCTTTGCGACCAGCCAATTGGGTGCCTCGTGATTGTTTTGCATTAAAATGGTTAAAGCCTGGCTTGCGAGCAATAACTTTGCCGTTTTTGGTTAGCTTTAATCTCTTACTATATGACTTGTTTGTTTTCATTCCTTTCATATTATTTTGCTTTTTCTATTGTAATAAATAAACCTTTTGGACCTTTTTTATATGAATCTGATATTTTATAATCTTCAGTAATCAAATGCAGTACTCTATCTAAACGTTCTTTCAAAAATTTTTCATCCATATACTTTGCTCGTCCAGCAAGGAATAATTCAATCTTGATCCGATGTCCTTCCTTGAGCCATTTAGAAGTTGTTTTAGCCTTGAGTTCTAAATCATGATCACCAGTACCTATCTTAATCTGAATTGATTTGGTCTCAGTAGGTTTGGCGCCTGCTTTAGCCTTTTTTAATTTCTTACTTGCTTCATATTGATACTTTCCAAAATCCATAATCTTCCCGACTGGGGGATTAGCATTTGGTGATATTTCAATAAGATCCAAACCTTTACTTTCTGCAAGTTTTAAGGCTTCTTTTATGCTTAAGACACCTAGATTTTGATTTTCACTATCAATAACCCGTAATTCTTGAGCTCGTATTTGGTTGTTTATTCTTTCTCGCAATTGATTCTAAAAATGCTTTAACAAAGTAGATAATAGCTTATTTACCTTTTAAAGTCAAATAATAAAGGAAAGAGAAAAATATTTTTATTCAGGGGCTTTTTCTTCATTATTCCAATCAGGTAAATATTCACCCCCTAGATCATCACCCTTATGACACTCTGGGTCTTCTTTATCTATAAACCCATCTTTGTCATTATCTTTACCATCGCTACATTGTTTTTTACCAGAAGAAGGACCTTGCGCTTCATTGTCCCAATTTGGTAAAAATTTACCCTTCGAATCATAGCACTCTGGGTCTTCTTTATCTATAAACCCATCTTTGTCATTATCTTTACCATCGCTACATTCGTAAGAAGGAGGGGGGGGCTGCTGTAACTACCACGGTAGCAGTTGCAGTATTGCTATTGCCGGCAGTATTTGCACAAACAAGGGTATAGGTATAAGTTTTTACTAGAGTTAAAATACCTATAAATTGTGCCCCACTTGTTGTGCTTACAGATCCTGACCAATCACCACCAGCAGTACAAGAAGTTGGAGAATTTGTTGTTGTCCAAGTAAGCACTGGATCTACTACATTTACAATACCTGATGTTGGATTAGCGATGAGAGCAACAATTGGTAGAGAACTTCCACCAGTTGTTTCTTTTTTACAACCATTAGTAGTCAAGGAACAAGTAATGGTTGGCTGACCGTCTTTAGTTAACGTAAAATTAAATATTCCGTCCGTTATATCATTATCAGTTGAAACAACATAAATATATCCTGATTTTGTTAAAGATGGCCAAGTTGTTGCAGTGCCGACAGAACAAATGGGTCCACCACCAGTAGGATTTGAAGGAGCGTAAATCCCTCCGCCCGTCTCATTTGAACAAATCCCTAAATATGACATAACACCAGAAGCGATATTCATTGCAGCTACAGTATTTGCTTTATCTCTAGAACCATTAAGTACCGTAAAAACAATTGCCGAAAGAAGAGAAATAATCGCAATGACTACTAATAATTCTATTAAAGTAAATCCGTTTTTTTTATGAAACATTATATTTATGAGTATTTGTGACAATATATTTACAAACCAGAAACTAATTCTTTAATGATAATATTTTTTGCATTAGATTATTAGCAGGAAGAAATCTACCTTCAAGTGGAATATAAAAATCTCCTTTTAGTCTCGTTTTATCGGCTGATATCGCCGTTCCACTTTCTACAAGCATTTCATGATCATTATAATTATCTCCTATTGCCATTACGTTGTTTTTCTTTAATTTAAACATTTTTATTATATGCTTTATTCCTAATGCTTTTGTCTGTCGATTTTTTATTTGTATGTCATATGCTTCTCCATTCCAAATGGTTGTAAGATTTTTGTATTTTTTTACTGTTTGTTCGATATCTTTTATTTCTTTCTCGCAATGTATTGTTATAATAAATTCTTTTGGCTCAAAACCTTTGAAATTTTTATTTTTAAAAGCAATTTTTTTTAACTCAGGCAATACATCTTTTAACTCTTTAAAACTATTTATATGCTGATAAATTTTTCCACGATACCAAGTAGCACTACCATTTTCATAGGTAAGGCTTACGAAGGGGAGTATCTCTCGGAACATTTCTTGAAGCATATATAAACCTCTGCCAGAATTTATATTTATTAAAAATCCTTTTTTATTTAATTCTTTTATTTGCGCTATTTGTTTTTCTGCTATAGTTTTTGTTTGTAGAGTTGTAATATTTCCTTCTTGTTTTATTTTTGTACCTCTTGGAACGAGAACTCCGTCCACATCAAAAACTATCATCTTTATGTGAGCTAAGTCTTTTTTAGTCATTTGTGTTAATGGTTTCATATTGTAAAATTATAACATTTTGTGAACGTTTCTGATAAATATTAAAGTAACAATTTTACTTGTGTGAAAAGTTCATTTACGCGTTCTTCTTTTGTAGCTTCTGAAATTATCCAAGTTTTTGGCTCTGTATTTGAAGGACGAACATGTATCCATGAATCAGCCCAATCAAAACGTAATCCATCTAAATCATTAACAACTAATGCATCTTGGAATTTTATGCGGAGTTTTTGGTATAAAGAATTTAAATCTCCACTGAAAGTAAATTTTTCTTTTTTCATTACATATTTTGGAATCTCGTCAACGATTTGAGAAACTGTTTTATTTTCTTTTGCCAAAAGTTCAAGTACAAGTCCTATACTGACTAAGCTATCTCTTGCTGTATTTATTTTTGGATAAATTAAAGCTCCATTTCCTTCACCACTTATATGTGATCCAGTTTCAAACATCTTATTTACTACATTAAGTTCTCCAACTTTAGAGCGAAAAACTTTTTTGCCGAAATCCTTAGCAATATCTTCACACATTCTTGAAGTAGACATATTTACAACGATATCGCTTGGGTCTTTTCCAATAATATCTTTTAGTGCTAATACTAGTGTATATTCTTCACTTAATATTTCGCCAAGTTCATTGGCAATAACCAATCTATCGGCGTCAGGGTCTATTGCGAAACCTATGTCAAAAGTGTCTTTAGACATTGCTTCTCTTAGTTGGCTTAAGTTTTTTACAAGAGGTTCTGGTTCATGAGCAAAATTTCCACTTTGGTCTCCGTTTATTGCAGAGACTTCGCATCCGAGCTTTTTAAAAAATTCTGGTGCAATTATACTTCCTGCACTATTTATTGTATCAATAGCCACTTTGTATCTTTTGTTTTTTATCAAATCAACATCTAAGTTTTTTAAGATTTCTTCAATATGTATATCTCTAAATTTTTTATTATCTTCTTCAATAAAATTTTTGCTAGGAGTATAAGTTTCATTTGACCCTTCTTTTAATTCGTTAATTTTGTTTATTTCTTCTAGTCCAGCAAAAAGCCCAGAAGACATCACGAATTTTAGACCATTGTATTCGATTGGATTATGACTTGCTGTTATTAAAATTCCTCCATCGTAAGACAATTTTTTTACCAAAAGAAGAACGGAAGGAGTTGGGATAATTCCAGCATTGTCTACTGTTAGTCCAATACTTTCTAGTGCTTCTTTAATAGCGAGAAATGATGCCGGTCCGCTTTGTCGTGCATCTCTTCCAATAAGTATTTTTTTGCCTCCTTTTTCTTTTATCATTTTGCCGAAAGCTAAAGCAAAATCAAAAACAATTTGTTCGTTAAGATTTTTACCCCAGATACCTCTATATCCCGATATCGTTAGTTTTGGTTTTTGTTCCATAGATAGATTTTATACTTTTTATTGTCTAAATCAAATGATACCCAGTAGTAGATTTTTCTAAAGTAAATTTTTTGAAATTTACGCACATAGTGCATTAGAAAAATTCACTACTGGGTGATAGTATATAGTTATGGCAAATTATGCCGAAAACCGAAAAGCTTATTTTAATTACGAGATTCTCCAAAAATACGAAACTGGTATTGAGCTTTTGGGCTTGGAAGTAAAATCTGTTCGCAGTGGGCATATGTCGCTTGAAGGGGCTTTTGTGATTGTTCGGGGAGGGGAATGTTTTCTTATTAATGCGAATACTCCGCCCTATCAGGCAAATAACACACCGAAGGATTATGACCCATTACGTAATAAAAAACTTCTGCTGACTAAAAAAGAAATAGCGGAACTCGCCGGGAGTGAGAAAAATAAGAGTTTGACAATTATCCCACTTTCAGTGTATAATAAAGGAAGAAAAATCAAAGTTTCTATCGCGCTTGCAAAAGGAAAAAAGAAATTTGATAAAAGAGAAAGTATCAAGAAGCGCGAAACGGATAGAGATGTACGAAGAACTTTGAAAAATTAGAAGTAGAAATTAGTCCCTCGACTACGCTCGGGACAATTTTGCTTCGCAAAATTGGGGATGCAAGGCATAGACAGTAGGTCTTATGTTTTTGATGCATACTGAGTATGAACGTAATCTCACAAAACTTCGTTCAAATGTTAATTGCAAAATTAGCTACTAAGGTAAAGGATGCAGTTTCTCCATACTTCGGTATGAAGGACTTCGCTTTTGCTCGAGTTTCCGCTTTAGCGTAAGCTCGTGTCTCACTCATAGACTTCCGATATATGAACTGAGGCATAATATTATCGGGATACGATAGTGGTCAGTCCCTCTTTACTATCTAAACAAAGACCTGCTCGCAATGCTTCGCATAGCGATGCAGGCGGGGAATCGATTAAAAAATATTTCGCTCGCTTAATAATTTTTTAATCTAAAACAAAAGCGCGCTAAGTATGTAGACTTCATTACAAAACCCTTCTGCACACGAGTTCAATTCTCGTCATCTCCACAAAAATAAAGAGCGAAGCGACTATATTTTTGTAGGATGTCGCAATTTTTTGCGGCGCCACAAAATTGACAAACTTTTGAAACGTGATATTATGAAATAATATTATGGTTCTTTAACATTCTTGGATTTTAAGGGGTAATTAGAAAGTTGTCACAACAACTAAATTTTGGTTTGTGTGAAAACTTTCTAATTATTAACTTTTAAAATTATGTATTATGGAGAAAAAAAATAAATATTTCTGGAGTGCCATTGGATTATTTTTCCTCTCAGCGCTCTTTGGTTGGTTAATCTATTTCAAAGATTTGAATTCCGATATTGTATCTCTTTTCATTTCCTTGATTTTATTAGCCATACCCGTAGGAATGGCTTTTCTTTATCAGTCAATGACTGAATACAAATGGCCAGTATTCGCAAAATGCCTAATTACAGTATTGGTCTGTGGGGCAACTCTAGTATTTGCTTTCGGGATATTATATCCTTGGCTGACATCAATAATTCTTTTATTTTAGTTAAACCTTTAAACTTGTTCTATGAAAAATTTAGCATGGAAAGCATTATCGATAATTGCTTTCTTAATAATGACTGCCTTGATTGTGCGACTGTCTTTTTGTTCCATTGCTCTGATAAAAGGACATATCCTATGTATTATCTACGATGACATGAGCTTTAAAAGCTATTTAGAGTTCATTTTTCTGGATGCAATGGGAATAATTGCTGACATTCTGATGCTTGTCGCTTTTGGTGCCATAGAGATAGTGATTTACTTTATGACTATTAAAGAAGTATTTAATATGAAATTTCTAGATAGTCTTGATTGCTAAAATATTTATATAATCTCTTATCTCCACCTTTTAAAACCAAACGCTATGGAAACAATAGTTCTATTATTGGTAGTATTTATTTGTGTTTGCTATTTAGGTTTTGGATTCACATTTACTTATTTTGCGGATTCCTTACGACCACAGGATGAAAAATTCAATTTTATCCAAAGAATATTAATTGTTCTACTTTGGCCATTTCTTATTTTATTTTATTTATTTTTTGGATACAAAATCTTTTCAGATTATTGAAATATCCAAAAAATCATAAACTGAAATTTATAAAGCCTGCTCATAAAAAGGGCAGGCATTTTTATTTCCCATTTCTCAATTTTTATGTTAATCTATTTAAATGGATTTTAATTTTTTAAATCAAAAAGACCCGCAGAATAAGGGCAATCAGGGTAACAAAAAAGGAAAAAAGGAATCAAAATTTTCTGGCTCTATTATGGGCGCCGTTTTGATTTTTATGATTATTACCGCTATCTATTTAGTGATTTCCGGGACAAATCAAAAAACGGTGCCCGAGATTTCAATTTCCGATTTAGCGAAAAATGTTTCCGATGGAACGGTAAAAAATATTACGGTGGAGGGGGAAGACCTGACGATTACTTATGTAAATGGCGATATCAAAAATGCCAAAAAAGAAACCGAATCATCTCTTTCTCAGACCTTATTTAATTACGGAGTAAAGCCTGATGCGCTTGCAAAAACAGTGATTGAAATTAAAAATGAAAATGGTTTTGGCTATTGGATGATGAATATTTTACCTTTTGCTTTACCTATTTTATTTATTGTATTTTTCTTTTGGTATTTGTCTCGCCAAGTAAAAGGTGCGGGAATGCAAGCGTTTACTTTTGGACAATCCAAAGCCCGTATCACCGACCCGAATGATAAAAATAATAAAGTGACTTTTAAAGATGTCGCAGGATGCAAAGAAGCAAAAGAAGAATTGAAAGAAATTGTGGATTTTCTAAAAAGTCCGAAAAAGTTTTTGGATATTGGCGCACGCATTCCGAAAGGGGTGATTTTAACTGGCGCTCCGGGAACAGGAAAAACATTGCTTGCTCGAGCAGTAGCAGGGGAAGCAGGCGTGCCATTTTTCCATTTATCAGGGAGCGAATTCGTGGAAATGTTTGTGGGGGTTGGTGCCTCACGCGTGCGAGATTTATTTAAAATGGCGAAAAAAGCTGCACCGTCAATTATTTTCGTAGATGAAATTGATGCTATCGGACGCACACGCGGAGGAGGTTTTGGTGGAGGGAATGATGAAAGAGAACAAACTCTAAATCAAATTTTAGTAGAAATGGATGGTTTTGAACCAAATGATAAAGTGATCGTAATGGCAGCTACTAATAGGCCAGATGTTTTGGACCCGGCTCTTATTCGTCCAGGGCGTTTTGACCGAAAAGTAATTCTTGATTTGCCCGACCGAAATGACCGAGAAGAAATTTTAAAAATTCACGCCTTGAAAAAACCATTAGCTGAAGATATTAATTTGAAATTAATTGCGGAACGTACACCCGGATTTTCCGGTGCGGATTTATATTCTTTAATGAATGAAGGAGCGATATTAGCAGCCCGTGAAAATCGTAAAAAAGTTTTTCAATTTGATTTGATTCGAGCGATTGAAAAAGTAATGCTTGGACCGGAACGCAAGAGTCATTTGCTTTCTAAAAAAGAAAAAGAAATTACTGCCTATCACGAAGCCGGACATGCGCTTGTCGCTTCGGTGTTGCCGAATGCTGACCCAGTGCATAAGGTCTCAATTATCGCTCGCGGAAATGCTGGTGGGTATACTTTGAAGTTGCCACTAGAGGAAAGACGATTGCAATCCAAGAAAGAATTTATTGACGACATTGCAATGTCGCTCGGAGGATATGTCGCAGAGAAAATTATTTTTGGAGATATCACGACTGGTCCATCAAGTGATTTACAAGTGGCGACCAATATCGCACGAGCAATGGTGACACGTTGGGGAATGTCAGATTTAATAGGGCCTGTAGCATTAGAAGGAAACGGTGGAAGGACTCAATTTAATGAATCTGTAGATAGCGAACATTCCGAAGATGTTTCTAAAAAAATTGATTCCGAAGTTTCAAAAATTATTGATAATGGGATAAAGACAGCCGAGAAAGTTCTAGAAGAACATAAAAAAGCATTTAATGCGATTGCTCATAAACTTATTGAAGTGGAAACCCTAGAACAAGACGAATATGAAAAAATAATCATAGCGCATGGAATAATACCAAAAAAAAGAGATCTACCTGTAAAAGAAATTGCATAAAATATAGTTTGCTTAAAAATACGAACCAGGATATAATTAATTGTAATTATTAACCAATGGTTCGTTTTTTTTATGGCAAGAAAAATAGATAAACAAAAAGCTATAACTATGCGTAAAAAAGGTATGAGTTATAGTCAAATTAAAGAAAAAATAAAAGTAAGCAAAAGCACATTAAGTGGCTGGCTTTCTGGTATGCCGTTATCAGAAAAAAGAATCAGAGAGTTGAGAGCTGATAGTCCTATTCGGATTGAGAGATATCGAAATACTATGAGAGTAAAGCGTGATGCAAAAAATAAAATTGCTTATCAAAACATTGCAAAGAAAATTGGCAATATTTCTGATAGAGAGTTTTTAATTGCTGGATTATTCTTATATTGGGCAGAAGGCTCAAAAACAAAAAATTTTTCAATTGCTCTTACAAACACCAATCCGGCAATGCTTGTTTTATTTATTCGTTGGTTAAAATTTTTTGGAGTTCCAAAATCAAAACTAAAAGTTCATTTGCATTTATACTCCGATATGAATGTTAAAAAGCAAATGAATTTTTGGTCGAAAACATTAAAAATTCCACTTTCACAATTTAGAAAACCTTATATTAAAAAAACCAAATTATCGTCGATTACCTATGCCAATGGTTTTGGACAGGGGACATGTTCGGTAATTCTCGACAATGGACCGATTTGTTCCGAAGTTATGATGGGAATACAATATATTCAAGATATTTTATTAAATAAACACTAAATTGCATTTTGACCTTATTTTGCTATAGTTATTGTTGTTAGTACATCCGCCCGTAGCTCAGTTGGTTAGAGCATCTAGCTTATACCTAGAGGGTCCTACGTTCGAATCGTAGCGGGCGGACAATTATGGAAAAAGTTAAAACAAAAAAACCAATAATTTGTTTAATCACCGGCCCCGCTGGAGCCGGAAAAACTTCTGTTTCCAAAGTTCTTGCCGAAAAATTTGAGCGAAGCGCGGTTATTAATGTTGATTATCTTCGAAAATTGATAGTTGGGGGATACATTAAACCATATCCATGGAATGAAAAAGTTAAAATACAAACTTCTCTTGAAGTAAAAAATGCCTGCATGCTAGCAAATAATTTTCTTGACGCGGGATTTAATGTAATTATTGATCATGTTATAGGCCAAACTCTTCTCAAGCAATATTCGGAATTTTTTCACGACAAATCAATCAAAGTATTTTTACTTCTTCCGAAGTTGGAAATCTTACTAAAAAGATTTGACCAAAGGGGGGTTAATGATGGGCTGAGAAAAAGGACCCCTGAATTACATGAAAAATTTACATCACTTAAAGATAAACCCGGTTGGGTAGTTATAGATTCAAGCAATCAAACAGTGGAAGAGACGACAGATTTTATTTTTAATGAATTAAATAAATAATTTACTCAAAATGAAAGTCTTTTACTTTTTCTCTGACTTTTTGTTTTAAAAGAGGGTATTTTGAAAGTTCAGGGTCTATGGATACAAGGCGAATGGCTTCGGTGCGGGCGGCTTCTACCATTTTTAAATTTTTAATTGCTTCCATTCCAAGGTCAGTAATGCCCCATTGTTTCGTTCCCCCAAGTTCTCCAGCACCACGCAAAGTCAAATCCAGTTCTGCAAGTTCAAAACCATTTTTAGCGGTTTTGAGTGCTTTTAATCTTTGAATTGTTTTATCACTTTTTGCATCAGCAAAAACATAACAATATGCTTGATGATTACTTCTGATAACGCGTCCACGAAGTTGATGCAGTTGCGCGAGGCCAAAACGTTCTGCTCCTTCAATTATTATGACCGTTGCATTAGGAACATTCACCCCCACTTCCACTACCGAAGTGGCGCATAGAATATTTATTTTTCCATCAGTGAAATCTTTCATTACTTCTTCTTTTTTCTGTTTCGACATTTTAGAATGAAGCACACCGATTTCATATTCTCTAAAAACTTCTTTTTTCAAACGTTTCGCTTCTGCTACCGCAGATTTGGCTTGCACTGCCATTTCCTTTTCAGGATCTGGTTCGTCAATCCGCGGACAGATAATATAAAGCTGTCGGCCGTTTTGTAATTCGGTGCGGACTTTTTCATATGTCCATCCGCGTTTGTCGGGAGTAATTATTTCAGTAATGATTTGTTTTCTCCCAGAAGGCATTTCATCAAGGAGTGACAAATCAAGGTCTCCATAAATTGTGAGTGCTAAAGTGCGGGGGATAGGAGTAGCTGTCATTGAAAGTAAATGAGGAGCAATGCCGTCCTTGCGGACTAATTTTCTTCGCTGAGCGGTGCCAAAACGATGCTGTTCATCAATTACCACAAAAGCTAAGTTTTTGAACTTAACAGATTTTTGAATTAATGCGTGAGTGCCAATCAAAATTGAAATTTCACCACCTAGGGTCCATTTTAAAAGTTGGGCTCGAGAAATATCAGTCCAACCAGCAGGGTTTACCTTGGAAGGAAATTTACGACAACCAGAACCAGTAATGAGTCCGATGTTGATTGGTAGATGTTTAAAATATTGAATGAAAGATTCAAAGTGTTGGGCAGCCAAAATCTCGGTTGGTGCCATATAGGCAACTTGCAATTTATCGAATTTTTCCAAACGACTTTTGACTACCATATATGAAGCAGTGGCTGCGACCGCAGTTTTTCCAGAACCGACATCACCCTCAAGAAGTCGGGACATCGGGAAAGTTCTCGCCATATCTTCCAAAATAGTATAGATTGATTTTTTTTGAGAGAGAGTTGGTGAGAAAGGGAAACGTTTTAAAAATTCTTCTATATCTTTTTTGTTTGGTGGTATTTGGAAAGATTTATTTTTTCGATATTCGATTTTATCATGCTGACGTTCAAGTTGAATACAAAATACTTCTTCAAAAGCAAATCTTTTTCTTGCCGCTTCTGCATCTTTGGCACTTTTCGGTTTATGAATCCAAATGAGAGCAGTTTTTAAAGTTGGTAAATTATATTTTTTTAAAATATCTTCTGGAATATAATCTTCGACATTTTCTAGAGTTTTATCTCTCAATATTTTTTCAATTGCATGATAAAACCATTTGGAAGTAATTCCTCGAGTCTCATGATAAATAGGGAAAGAGTAGCCGGCATTTTCTTGTTTTCCATTTTTGTTAAAAAATAAAGTATCGTGTGAATCGATGGGCATATTAGGAGTTTTTTCAAACTCTGGGTTTGCTAAATATAAACCATATTTGCCTTCGGTAACTTTTCCAGTTAGTTTTACACTATCTCCTTCGTGAATCATTTTTGCTAAATATGCTTGATGAAACCAAGTAATTTTTATTTTTCCAGAAAGGTCGGTTATTTCTCCTTCACCCATTGGTATTTTTGAACGATAGCCTTTTTTTGTTTTTAATTTTGAAACCTTTCCATAAATCGTAGTGACTTCTCCAGGGATTAGGTTTACTATTTGTTTTACTTCGCTGATGTCAGAATATCGGACAGGGAAGTGAAAAAGCAAATCCGCCACCGAAAAAAGATTAAGCTTTTTTAAAGCTCTCTTTTGATTTTCATCGAGACGAAATTTTATTTCAAGTTTATCGCTAAATTGCATTTATTATCCAAGCGTTTCGCGCACTTTCTTGGTGAGTTCATCTAAATTGAAATTGGATTTAATCATAAAATCTTTTATTCCCATACTTTTTGCTTTTTCAATATCTTTTTCTTCAGACAAATTCGAAAAAACAATTACTGGGGTATTGAGAAGTGGCGGTTCTTTTCTAATCATTTTCAAAATTTCAAAACCATCTACCTCCGGTAACATAAGGTCGAGAAGAATTAGATCAATTTTTATTTTCTTTCCGATTATTTCAATCACTTCTTTACTATTCGCTGCAGTTTGAACATCAAAACCCTCTTTTTTAAGTTTAGTTGCCTCAAGTCCTTGAAGAAAGATATCATCTTCAATAATGAATATCGTTTTTGCCATATAGATTAATTATACTACTCCCTAAAACAAGCGCAAGCTGTTTAATAAAAAATTCAATTTAATGCGGAGACGGCGGGATTCGAACCCGCGAAGGGTTTTGAAGCCCTTGCCTCTTTAGCAAAGAGGTACGTTAGACCACTCTGACACGTCTCCTTAGAACTTATTTACTCTAACATACTTCTTTTATTTTTCCATTTTTATGTTATATTTATTTTGTATTTTAAGGAGGCGTGGATGAGTGGTTTAAATCAACGGTTTACTAAACCGTCGTTCCTTAATCGGAACCGTGAGTTCGAATCTCACCGCCTCCGCCATTTGTATTTGTAATAAAAATGATACAATTACGTCATGGATAATATGTCTAAGAAAAACAAACTTTTAATAATCATCGAGCTTTTTATTGTGGCTCTCATTGTGCTTTTTTTTATTGAAAAGAATTTAAAAAGTGCTCCTATTGTAGTGGCTCCAACACCAAAACCGATTAATACGACCATTTATTATTGCCAAGAAGGAATTTTGAAAGCAGTTTACGGAAAGACTGATGTTGTTATAACTTTTCCGGATGAGCATACTCTTCTTTTGTCTCAAAGTATTTCGGCTGATGGTGGTCGTTACGAATCGGGAAAGACTGTTTTTTGGAGTAAAGGCGACAATGCTTTTGTTACTGAAAATGACAAAAATACTTACACTAATTGCGTGACAGGGAACCAAACAACATTAGGAGATACCAATACCTACACTGACGCTGGAAAATCTTTTTCCTTTTCCTATCCGAAAGAATTTTCTTTTTTCGGTGGAGATGGAAGCTATACTCAGGATTGGCGAGTAAATACCACAACCCTCGGTTTTTTGTTCACGGTAGTTCATATCCCGAAATCATTTATGCCCAGTACAAATTTTGGTGAAGCGAAATTTACTGTAGGAACAAGTGTTGACCCAGAAGCAATAAAAAATTGTTTGGTGGCTGACAATGGTAGTGTCTTAAAAAACAGCAAAGTCATGATTGGCGATACTTCATTTACCGAAATTACTTTGTCTGATGCGGGAGCTGGGAATTTTTATGAAACTACGAGTTATCGGGTAGTAAAAAATAATCAGTGTTATGCAGTAGAATATACTATTCATTCAACCAATATTGGGAATTACTCACCAGACCAAGGGATTAAAGAATTTGATAAAACAAAAATCATTTCAATTCTCGAAAAGATAGTGCAAAGTTTTAGATTTCTTTAATTCCTAAATCTCTTTTAGAAACTTTTCAATTTCATTTTTGGCGTCTTTTTTTTCTACTACAATTCTTTCCAACATACACAACATTGGAAGTTTTTTGTATTTTTTCCCAATGATTTTTATCAGAGAGGGAAGAGATATCAGTCCTTCGCTTAAAAGGGAGGTACTACCATTTTTTGAGATTTCTGTTCCGACTTTTCTATTTTGTGAATACTCACTTGAAACCGTGGCAAAAAAATCTCCTAGTCCCGCAGTGCCAAGAATTATTTTTTGATCCAATTTTAAAATTTTCATTATTCCCTGCATTTCCCTGATTCCCTTAGCAGAAAAAAATCCTTTAGTATTGTTGTCTTCTAAAGAACTGTCAATAATACTAACTGCGAGAGTATAAATATTTTTTAGAACAGCAGAGATAGCAACTGAGTGAACTTTTTTGGAATATTCTAATTTTAATTTTGTGCCCTGAAAAATTTTCGTTACTCTCTCAAAAGAAGTTTTATCTTTTGATGCCAGAATTCCAAAACTCATTTTACCTGCCATTATTTCTTTCGCAAACATTGGGCCTGAAAGAAGTGCGTATTTCATTTTTGGAGCATTTTTTTCTATCAGCTCATCTACGCTTTTTTTAGAAAGGGAATCGATTCCTTTTGAAAGGGGAATTAAGATAGTTTCCTTTTTAGAATAAAGCGAAATTTCTTTTAAAATTTTATCCAAATGCCAAGAAGGCAAACACAAAAAGATAAAATCGGAACCTATGAGACATTCTTTTAATGTTTTACCACTTTGGTTTTTGGAATTATCTTTATCATAAATTTCGATTAAATATTCTTTCTGTTGAATTTTTTGAGATTCTTTTAATAAATAAGAAATAGCACCTCCTATTTGGCCATTTCCGATGATTACAATTTTTTGTTTTTCCATATTGTGTATTATATCTTTTTTATATTTAATCTCCAATTTTATCATATTTTAAAATATGCTATAATCGGAACATGAATTATTGGGACAAAGTAAAACAAAAAGTTTGGCGAAAAATTTATCCTCATTTTACAAAGATAGAAAACTTCTTTTTAAAACTTGGATTACATAAAAAGGGTAGGCAAAAGTATCATGTTGGTTGGCTTACTCCCGGAAAAACACTGGAAGGAATGAAAAGACATCTTCATGAAAAATGGGGTTTTGGAAATCACTTCGTCGCCTGGACAGATGATGACCAGGTGCTTTCTTGGAGAAAATTAGTAGATTTTAATGACCAATATCATTTACGAGTTTATAAAGATGGAGAGATTTGTGGGCATTTTGAATATACTCCAGAAGCTCATCCGGTGGAACATTTTATTGAAAAAGGAGAGGTTAATAAAAAGGAGGATTTTTTGAAATTTTTAGGAGACTTTGTTGTACAAAAAAAATACATTTCCCACTTAAAAATAGATCCAGATGCTTACAATCCAGATTCAGAGATTACGATAGATAACGAAAATAAAAAATAATTTTTAATCCATTTTAGATTCTGGGATTACAAGGTCCCAGAGTTTTCCGGCAACATTATCTCTTTTTCCAAAAAGAGGGTAATGATGAAGGTCAATAAAAGGTAAAGAGTTGCATTCAATCACTCCACAATGTTGTTCTTCTTTCCACGATTTCGTAATATCTTCAATTATAAAATCTACTCCTACGAGTGGATCTTTCAAAAATCTTCCGACATGCTCTAGCATTTCTTTATTATCCGGATGAATGATATTTGTCACTTCAGTAGTAGTACCTCCACAACCACGAGAAGTTTTTTGAGAAAAAGTTATCACTCTTCCTTTAATTGGAATATCATCTAAGTTAATTTTTTGACGAGCAAGTTCAACATATGTTTCGTGATCGATAGTTATTTTATGAAAAATTGGACCTTCTCGTTCAGGACGTTTATTTTCTTTGTTTAAAAGTTCTCGGACAGTATGAATTCCATCGCCAGTTATTTCTGGTTGATCGCGTCTCACTACTCCAACTAATTTTTCACCAACCAAGGTTCCTCGAAATAAATATCCCCGAAGTTCTTCTTCGATTACCACGAGGGGGGAAAGTTTTTTTGCTTTTTTAAAACCCATTTTTAAATCCTCTGGAGTATTTAAATGAATCATTGTATGTCTCGAACGAGAACCCAAATTTGGCTTGGTGATTACTGGTTTAGTAATACTATTGAAAATTTTTAAAGCTCCTTTCCAGCTCCACGCTACGCCACCACGTGCTACTGGAATGCCTTCTTTTAGAAATTTCTGTTTCATTATTCCTTTATTATCCATCCAGCCGAGAGATTCAGCTTCTTCCCTCCCTGGGCGAGGAAGGCCATCAAAAGTTATTTTCTTCCCTTTATATTCGGCGATAAAAATATCTCTGATTGGTCCCAAATGAAATTCATACATTTTAATACCGCGTCTTTCTGCTTCTTCCCAAAAACATTTTGAGCGCCAAGTATCAAGTTCGTCTGGTTTATATTCATAGTGTCCAAGTTTTAGAAAAATCATCAAATGATAAAACGGAAAAGAGATTCTCTTAGAAATTGCTTCAGCGGTATTTTTAAAAAGTAATTCTAAAAGACCAAAAAATGGTTCACTTATCATTCCTAGCACAACAGACATATATGCTACCCAATGAGTTTCCTGTGCTGGTTCACAATCTTTACAATACTTCATTTTTTTATTATAACAGAAAAAAATTATTTTTTAATGTGCAACTGTGAAAGCGATTATTTTTTTGACACCGGATTTTTTTAAAGTTTTTTTCGCTTCTGTTAGGGTTGCACCAGTGGTTAAGACATCATCAATCAAAATAATATTTCTATTTTTTATAATTTTTGGATTTTTTATCACAAAAGAACCGATGATATTTTTTAATCTTTCGTTTCGATTTTCTATTTGAGCCTGATGTAGAGTATCTTTTGGTTTAATTAAAATATTTCTTTCTAATGTAAAATTCACATCTCTATCTAATTTAACCAATTCCTTGCAAAGGAGAGTTGCTTGGTTGAACCCTCGTTTTCGTTCTCGTTTTGGGGCAAGCGGGATAGAAATTAAAATTGGTTCTCGAAAATTTTCAAATTGGGAAAGTTCGCCCAATTCCTCTAAAATTCTGCCGTAAAGCGCTTCGGCAAAAATCTTGGCCAATCTTCGTTCTCCCTTATATTTTAAGAGCCAAATTGCTTTTTTAATCGGAGGATGACGATAATCAAATAAAGGGAATATCCAGTCGGCGCTCTCTCTTTCGGCGGGTGGAGAGGATAATAAACATTTTAGACACAAAAGAGAACCCCTTTCTCTACAGGAAAGACAATTCACAGGGAAAAAAACGTCCAAGATAGTGTTTAAAATTTCCTTCATATGCTATAATTAAATAGTATTTTATCATAAAAAAGAATGGACAATCCACTTAAAAAAATTTTTTCGAGTATTAGTGCCTTCAGTGCTAATACAAGCAATAGTGCCATTGGAATTGATATCGGTTCTTCTTCTATTAAGGTAGTTGAGATAAAAAAGAAAGAAGGCAAGGCCACACTTTCAACCTATGGGATAATAGGACTTGGTCCATATGCTGAACTCGACCTAGGAAGGGTGACCAATCTTCCAGTTGAAAAAATTATAGAAGCACTAAATGAAACCTTAAAACAATCTGGGGTAACTACGAATTCCGTAGCTTTAGCAATGCCAGTACAATCTAGTTTAATTTTTACCATAGAACTTCCTTTGAATGTTAAAAAAAGTGAGATGGCGTCCATTGTCACAACTGAAGCGAGAAGATATATTCCGGTGCCAATTACTGAAGTTTCCCTTGATTGGTCTTTGTTGCCTAAAAAAGAAGTGACTTTTTTAGAAGCAAATAGCGAAGGAATTCCTTCTACTTCTACTGAAAAAGCAGAAGTATTAGTAGTGGCGATTCAAAATGACGTAATTTCTAAATATCGGTCAATTGTAGATGGCTGTAAGTTAAATATTCCATTTTTTGAGATTGAAGTTTTTTCTTCCATTCGTTCAAATTTAGAGCATGAACTATCCTTGGTTTTATTAATAGATTTTGGTGCTTCTCGTACCAAGTTGTCAGTAGTTGAATTTGGAACAGTAAAAAGTTTTCATGTTATTGGTCGAGGAGGAGCGGATATCACCGATTCTGTCTCTAAGTCACTTAGTATTTCATTTACTGAAGCTGAAAAAATGAAAAGGGAATTTGGTTTATATGGTGATCCAAATGAGAAGAACTTGGCTGATATCATAAAAATACACACCGACTATATCTTTTCCGAAACTAATAATGTATTATTAGGGTATGAGAAGAAATATAATCGGACCGTTAGCAAAGTAATTCTTACTGGCGGTGGAGCACTTCTCAAAGGGTTAAAAGAAGTCGCTGAAAATAATTTCAAAGCAGAAGTGGAAATCGGACGTCCTTTCAATAAAGTCGTGGCTCCTGCCTTTTTGGATAAAGTATTAGAAGCAACTGGCCCTGAATTTGCAGTTGCAGTGGGACTTGCCTTGAGAAAATTACAATAAGTGAGATAATATAAATATAGTATGGAACAAAATTTTCAAACATCATTTATACCCAAAAAACCAATGATTGAAAAAGTGGCGACAGCAAAGCCCCCAACAAGTTTATTTTTTATTATTTCCATTTTTATTTTTTTTGCAGTAGTTTTAGGGTCAGGGGGAGCTTATTTTTATAGAAGTACTTTAACCGGGAATATTACACAAATGCAAGGTGATTTAGATAAGGCCAAGAATCGTTTTGAACCTTCCAAAATCACTCAACTCAAAGTATTAGATGAACGATTGCAATCTTCAAGTGAGATTTTAGCAAAACATATTGCTATTTCTCCGATTTTTGATGCACTTCAAGCTCTTACTATGAAAACCATTCGTTATACCAATTTTGGATATGATTTTGGAAATGATAATACAGTTTTAATAAAAATGAGTGGACAATCAATAGGATATTACCCTATTGCACTTCAAGCTGATTTATTCACAAAAAATAAAAATTTAATTGACCCTGTTTTTTCTAATCTTTCTTTGGATGATAAAGGTAATGTAACGTTTGATTTAGAATTTTCAGTTGATCCGAGTTTTGTAGATTATAAACAGATGCTCAAGACTGAGAGCAATAATTCTTCTGGTGCCGGACCTATCTCCGATACTGGAACGATAAATTAATTATGTTTAGATATATCACTCCTATAATTTTATTGATACTGTCAGTAGTTGGATTTGTAACATTTACGAATCCAATCGTTAATGATATTTCAAAAATAAATACTGAAATTGCTTCTTATAATGAAGCTTTAAATAATGCAAAATCATTAGAGGATGAACGCGATAAATTAACCAAGAAGTATAATGCAATTGATCAAAGTGATCTAGATAAATTGCAAAAACTTTTACCTGACAACGTGGATAATATTCGTCTTATCTTGGAAATCGAAAAGATTGCTAAACCATATGGGATGGAGTTAAAAGATGTGAAATATGACGTGACTCAAGCTGATAAAAAAAATTCTACCCCTACTGCAACGATTACTCCTTCTATTTCAGACAATTCGGCTGCAAAAGGAGACAATAAACAATATGGAACATGGAATCTAGAATTTTCTACCGAGGGAACTTATCCCAACTTCATTTCATTTGTTAAGGACATAGAGAGCAATTTAAGAATAGTAGATATTTCTTCTATTTCATTTTCATCTGATACGGACAGTCCATTAGGAAAAACAAAAACACCTGGTTCATATAAATATGATTTTAAAATTAAAACTTATTGGCTGAAAAATTAACATGAGTTCAAAAATAAAAAACATAATAATCTTAGTAGTTGTCGCGGTGGTTTTGATTTTGGTTTATATATTTTTTATTAAAAAAGCGCCAGATAGCCCTTCGCTTACTTCTTCCTCAGGATCATCGGCAACTGCAACAGAGGTAAATGGAAATAATCCAAGCACCGAGGTATCAGACCTTAGTAGTAGTTTTATTTCACTTCTTCTGAGCGTAAAAAGTATAAAATTAGACGATTCTATTTTGACAGACCAAACATTTCTTTCGCTAAAGGATTCAAGCATTACTCTTGTTCAAGATGGGAATGAAGGAAGGACCAATCCTTTTGCTCCAATAGGAACTGAAGATATAACTCCTCTAACTACACCAACTACACCAACTACACCAACTACACCAACTACACCAACTACACCAACTACACACTAAATTAATTATGAGTTTTTTAGAAGAATTAGTAAAAAAAGAAATAATCAATGAAAGCCAAATAGGAGATATTAAAAATCGTGCGAAAGAAAAACACGATGGTGATATTGACGAGGCTCTTCTTGAGATGGGTATTCGGGACGAAGAAATTCTTAAAGCAAAAGGAGAGTATTTCGATATGCCTATCAAAAAAGTAGATGCAAAAGAAATATCCTTCAATATCTTAAAATATATTCCAGAAGATTCCGCCCGATATTATAATTTTGTTCCTATTAATCTAAACGAAGGAGTGCTAGAAGTAGGAGTGATAAATCCTGAAAATATAGAGGCTTTAGATGCACTCCAATTTATTTCTGCAAAACTGAGTATTCCTTTCAAAATTTTTCTTATTTCTAAAAAAGATTACTTGAGTGTATTAGAAGGATATAAAGGGTTATCTAGTCAAGTAGAAGAAGCGATAGATGATTTTAATAATGATGAAACACTTGAATCAAAAAATGATTTAGATTCTGTCAGCAAAAATTTAAAAGAAAAAAAAGAGGGGGAAGAAGAAAAAATAGTAGAAGATGCCCCGGTTATAAAAATTGTTGCAGTGATACTACATAATGCAATTGAAGGAAATGCTTCTGATATTCACATAGAACACACTGGAGAGAAAGTAAAAGTTCGTTATCGAGTAGATGGCTCCCTTTATACCACGATTGTTTTACCGATAAATGTTTATAGTGGGGTAGTGGCCCGTATAAAAATTCTTGCTAAGTTGCGTTTGGATGAAAAAAGAAAACCACAAGACGGTTCTTTCAGTGCTAATATCGACGGAAGAAAGATAGATTTTCGTGTTTCAACAATGCCTGCCTATTATGGTGAAAAAGTTGTGATGCGAGTACTTGATTCCGAAAAAGGAGTGAAACCCCTAGACCAACTTGGATTATCCAAGAGAAATTTAGAGTTGATTAAAGATGCAATTAAAAAACCGTATGGACTTATTCTTCTTACCGGACCCACTGGTTCTGGAAAATCTACGACCTTATATTCTCTGATGAATGAACTTGATAAAGAGAAAAGTAATATTGTCTCTTTGGAAGACCCAGTAGAATACCATATGCCTGATGTGAACCAATCTCAAATGAAACCTGAAATCGGATATACTTTTGCTTCGGGACTCCGTTCTATCCTTCGCCAAGACCCTGATATTATCATGGTAGGAGAAATTCGAGATAAAGAAACCGCTCAACTTGCGATTCAAGCAGCGCTTACGGGACATCTTGTTTTTTCGACTCTGCACACCAATAGTGCGATTGGCGCGATTCCAAGATTGGTAGATATGGGAGTGGATCCATATTTAATTGCTCCGACCCTTATTTTATCGATTGCTCAACGTTTGGCTAAAATGACTTTTCCTGCGTCCAGAAAACTTGTACCCATGGATGAAAGTATCAAACTTCAAATTGAAGACCAATTGAAAGATTTGCCAGAAAAATATAAAAATGAAATTCAAGTAAAAGATGAAATGTATGATACTGTTCCAGTACCGGAATGTCCTACTGGAACTCGAGGGCGTACTGCTATTTTTGAAATGTTTAAAGTAGATAAAGAAATGCAAGAAACAATACTTAAAAACCCAACTGGTCTAGCTCTTTATGCAGAAGCTCGGAAAAATGGTATGCTTGTTATGAAAGAAGATGCGATTTTGAAAGCAATTGACGGGATTATCCCATTCAGAGAGGTGTATAATTTTACCACCGAGGGGGAATAATGAAAAAGTTTCATTTATCTTCTTTTTAGAATATAATTAATAAAGAAACATATGGAAGGAGAAAAAAAGAAAATTTTAATAGTTGATGACGATGGATTTCTTTTAGATATGTATGCTTTTAAGTTTAGTCAAAATAATTTTGAAGTTTATACTGCGTTAGGAGGGAAGGAAGCAATTGCCAAGTTAAAAGAAGGATTGAAACCAGATGTTATTTTAATGGATATAATTATGCCCGACATGGATGGTTTCCAAGTGTTTGAAAAAATTAATAGTGAAAAATTATCAGAAGGTTCCATAAAAATTATTCTTTCCAACAAAGGACAACAAGAAGATATTGATCGGGGAATGTCGCTCGGGGCCTCGGGGTATATTATTAAAGTAAATTCTACCCCAGTGGAAGTGATAGAAAAAGTAACCGAGATATTAAAAGATAAAATATTAATTAAAAAAGAATAAAATGATTGACCCAAAAAAAGAAATTGAAGAACTTATTTTAACAGTAATCCGCGAAAATGGTTCGGATTTGCATTTAGGAGCGGGGAGAAAGCCAGCTATCCGAGTAGCAGGAGAATTGACTTTTCTCTTGAAACGAGAAGTTTTATCGAAGGAAGACATGGTTGCAGTTTTAAAAGAAATTTTAGACCAAAAACGTTTTAACCAATTTTTGGAAACGCAAGAAATTGATTTTTCTTATGATTTCAGAGGAGAAGCACGTCTCAGAGGAAATGCTTTTTTCCAAAAAGGGTTTATCAACGTTGTTTTTAGATTAGTACCAAAGGTTAAAACTCTTGAAGAGTTACATTTACCTCAAGTAATTGCCGATTTTGCTAGAAAAAAACAAGGTTTTTTCTTGGTGGTAGGACCAGTAGGACATGGAAAATCGGCTACTCTTTCTGCTATGATTAATTTAATCAATAACGAGCAAGCTCGTCATGTCATTACGATTGAAGACCCGATTGAATATGTTTACACTCAGAATAAGTCAATAATCAATCAACGAGAAGTTGGGATTGATACTCAGGATTTTCATATTGCTCTCAAATCTGCTTTTCGAGAAGATGCAAACGTAATATTGATTGGTGAAATGCGAAATGCAGAGACGATTTCAACCGCTGTTACTGCGGCTGAAACTGGACACTTAGTCCTTTCTACTTTACACACCAACAATGCTTCTCAAACAATAGATCGAATTATTGATTCCTTCCCCGGAGATCAACAAGATCAAATTAGAATTCAATTAGCTTCAAGTTTAATCGGAGTCTTTTCCCAAAGACTTGTCCCAAGGATTACTGGTGGATTGATACCGGCCTATGAACTTATGATTAATAATAATGCGGTTGCGAACCTGATCCGAGAAAAACGAACACATGAAATAGATGTAGTGATAGAAACCGGAATGGAATCTGGGATGATAGATCTAAATCGCTCCTTACTTGAACTCGTAAGGTCGGGTGAGATTACCATTGAAAGTGCTTACCAATATTCTCTCAATCCAAAAGGACTTGAAAGAATGATTTAAAATTATGAATTGTTAATTAGAAATTAAAAAATGCTTTTTAAATACAAATCAGTAGATGAAAAAGGAATAAACAAAGAAGGAGAAATAGATGCTGTCAATCGCGACATGGCCATAAGTGCTTTGCAACGTAGAGGATTGGTGGTTGTATCTATTATGGATGAAAAAGAAAAAAAATCCATTTTTGAGATTTCTTTTTTTGAAAAAGTAAAAATGAAAGAGATAGTGATTCTTTCTCGCCAAATATCCACTTTATTTGAAGCGCAAGTTTCTGCTTTGAAAATTTTTACTATGTTATCTACAAATAGTGACAACAAGCTTTTGGGTAAAGTATTAATTCAAATAACAGATGATCTCCAAGCAGGTATTTCTATTTCTGGAGCATTGGCCAAACACCCAGAAGTTTTTTCTAGTTTTTATGTAAATATGGTTAAATCAGGGGAAGAGACTGGTAAGCTCACTCAAGTTTTTTCTCATTTGGCGGATTATCTTGATCGACAGTATTCTTTAACTTCTAAAACCAAAAATGCTCTTATTTATCCAGCTTTTATTGTTGTTACTTTTTTTGTGGTAATGGCTCTAATGTTTGTTGTTGTTATTCCAAAAATTTCAGGGATTATCCTTTCTACTGGTCAAGAAGTGCCTTTGTATACCAAAATAGTGATTGGGCTTTCCAGTTTTTTCATCCAATACGGTTTTCTTCTTATTATTGCGTTGGTATTGTTTGGAATTTGGGTTTGGAGATTGGCGGCAACAGAGAGAGGTCAAATCTATCTTGATAGAATAAAACTCACTGTGCCTGCGGTAGGAAATCTTTTTAAAAAATTATATCTTTCTCGAATTGCGGATAATATGGACACAATGTTAACTTCAGGAATTCCGATAATTAGAGCACTTGATCTTACTTCTGATGTTGTGGGTAGTCGTATCTATAAAGATATTATGAAAAAAACAGCTGAAGACGTAAAAGCAGGAAGCTCTCTTTCTCTCGCCTTTGAGAAGTATCCAGAACAGATGCCGGGGATTATGGTGCAAATGGTAAGAGTAGGAGAAGAGACGGGTTCCTTAGGACAAATACTAAAAACTTTAGGAGATTTTTACAAGAGAGAGGTGGATGACGCGATTGACACCTTAGTAGGAATGATTGAACCAGTGATGATTGTATTTTTGGGTCTTGGGGTGGGAATCTTACTTGTCTCTGTTTTGATGCCGATTTACAATATGGTTGGAACGATGTAAAAAATCACCTGTGGATAACTAACTTTACTTATCTTTATTTGTTTTATGTTATAATAACTAGTATTAAAAGTTATAAATATAAGTCGAAAATTATTAATAGTTAATTAAAAAATAAGTTTATCCCGCTTAATAACTGGGGTAAAAGTCCCGCAATAAGCGGGGAAAAAATTTATGAAGAATTTTAAAAAAGGTTTTACGTTAATTGAATTGTTGGTTGTTATCGCAATCATCGGTATTTTGTCAGCTGTTGTTTTGACCTCACTTTCAAGTGCTCGAACAAAAGCTCAAAATGCAGCAGCTCTAGCAACTGGTAGTGGAATTATGCCTTCTATCACCTTGTGTGCAGGTGCTCAAGGTAACTTCTTGGCTCCTACTGCAAACAATACTGGTGGCGGAAGTATTTGTAGTGATACCACTAATGGTGGAAATGCAACTTGGCCAGCTCTTCCAACTCCTTTCAATTATGGTGTGACAACTTCTAACGCAGCGACTGGTACTTTCACAATCAGCGGAGGGACTGGATACTCAAACTATACTTGTAATGCAGCAACCTCATCTTGTAGCTAATCTATTTATATAGATTTTTCAAAAAACATCCCAATGGGATGTTTTTTGTTTTTAGTTATGTTAGAATAGTGCAGTTTACTAATATTTATTTATATTTAGATAGATATGGAAAGAATATTAAAATGGATAAAATTGAATATTTATAAAATAGATACTTTCTTTATAGATAAGCCAGTGGTTTCTTTTTTCCTGGTTTTTTCTTTTTTCTTAATTTCTTTTTTACTTATATATATGAATTTACCGATACTTTCTTCTCCCGATGACCATTATTTTCATTTTCGTTTTGCTCAACAATTAGTTCAAAATGGGTTTTTTAATTCTTTTCGTGATTTTAAAACACTTGCTTTTACTGGCATTGCTCACGGGGAGCATTTTCTCTACTATAATTTTCTTTTTTATACTGTTTTAATACCTTTTACATTTTTTACACCACTATATTTAGGTATTAAATTATTTGCGATTATTTCTGTGTCGTTGATTGGTGCAATCCTTTATTTCTTTATTAAAAAAATAAATATAAAATATCCATTTTTATGGACAGTTGGGTTTTTTGCGATAATAGGTTTAAGTTCTTTTTGGCGACTATTTTTATCAAGACCATTTGTTTTTTCGCCTATGATAATAATTTTGTTGCTTTTGGCAGTACATAAGAGGAAATATTTCTGGATTTTCTTTCTATCCTTTATTTATCTGTTTTGGCATACTTCTACTTTTTTAATCCCATTAGCTACGGTTTTTGTTTATTTTATTGCCGCTGCGCTTTATAATAGAAAATATGAATGGAAAATATTATTTTGGGCGACACTAGGGATTGTTGCTTCTATTATTACTGCTTTTTTAATAAATTCAGGTTTTTTTATTGATATTAGAGATAATGTTATAGGGGTCCTATATAGTACCTTCGATAAAAAAGTGGTAATCTCAGAAGGAGGAGAAGTTTATCCTAGAAATCTTTTTGATTTATTAAATCAGAATATATTTCTAATTGTTATGTTTTTATTTTCTTTTGTTATTTATATATTTACCTATTTTAGTGAAAGAAAATATCTTTCTACTTTTGATTCTGTCTTAAAAAACAAAAGAATTATGACCCTAACTCTCTTTTTATGTTCCTCGATATTTTTTATTGCGATTCCAATCATTAGCAACAGATTTTCTGATTTCTTTTTATTTTTTGCTTGGATTTTTATTGTTCTTGTTTTAAGTGAAGTATTTTATTATCTTAAATTTACTAAACCCATTCTAAAAAAGTTTTCCCAATATGCTCTGTTTGTTTGTTTGATTTATCTTTTTCTAAATAATGCACTTCAATTAAATAATATGTTCGCCTCAGGGGGAAGTCGTCCCGAGACATTTTCTCAAGTTGGAAACTATCTTTCCAAAAACCTTAAAAAAGATGATATTGTTTTTAATTTAAACTGGGGATGGTTTCCTCAACTTTATTATTATGCGCCATCACAAGATTATGTAATAGGTCTTGAACCAAAATTAAATTATCTATATAATCCAAAGCTTTATTGGTTATGGCAAAATATTGGCAATGGCTATGTCTGTGAAACTGAAAAATGTTCAAACCAAGATGCTTTGCGTAATAGTAGTTTTAGGAAGAATGACTCATTTAAAAAATGGGCTAAAGACGAGGGAGATCAAATTGCGAATGTAATAACGACTGATTTTATGAGTCACTATATCGTAAGTTCTAAAGATTACGGATATTTAAATAATGTATTAAACAATAATAAACATTTTCAAAAGGTTGTCGATAGTAATGGTCAGTATTTTGTTTATAAGATTTTATCTATTGAAAATGAAGAATAAAAAAATATTAATTTTAGTTTTGGCATATAATGCAGAAACAACCATAATAGAAGTATTAAAAAGAATTCCGGATTCAATTTGGAAAGAGGCGGATATTCTTGTTGCCAATGATGCCTCAAAAGATAAAACAAAAGAAATAGCCCAGAAACATAAAGACGAAAAAAATATAAAAAATCTAAAAATTGTCCACCACGAGAAAAATAAAGGCTATGGTGGAAACCAAAAATGGTGTTATAACTATGGGATAAAAGAAGGATATGATATTGCCGTAATGGTTCATGGAGATGTCCAATATGCTCCAGAGTATATTGGGGAAATAATACAGCCATTAAAAGAAGACGAGGCTGATTTTGTTTTTGGCTCTAGAATGACTGGGAATCCGATTAAGGGTGGGATGCCGATATATAAGTATCTCGGAAATAAGTTCCTAACTTCCGTTGAGAATGTTATTCTAGGTACAAATCTTTCAGAGTTTCATTCTGGCTTTCGGGCCTATAATCTAAAAGCATTGGAGGATATTCCTTTTAATTTAAATGCGGATGATTTTCATTTTGACTCGGAAATAATAATGCAATTAGTGATTGCAAAGAAAAAAATAAAAGAGGTTACGATTCCGACTTTTTATGGAAAAGAAATTTGTTATGTTAACGTTACCACTTATGGCCTGAATATTTTAAAGATAATGTTGCAGTATCTTTTAACGAAGCACAAAATAAAAAAATACGATAAATTTATAATAAAATGAAATACAATTTAAAACCCTTTAAGTTTAGTAGTCACGATAAAATATTAAACTTAGTAGAGAAAAATAAAAAAGTTTTAGATGTTGGATGTGCTTCAGGATATCTGGCTTTTTTTCTAAAAGAAAAAGGTTGTGTTGTGGAGGGAGTAGATACCGATAGTGAATCTATCAAAGAAGCTATGAATTATTGCAAGGCATATGTTTTAGATATTTCAAAAGAAGAGATAAAAGGAAAATATGACGTTATCATTTTGGGAGATATCTTAGAACATTTAGAATATCCTGATAAAATTCTTTCTAAATTAAAAGAAAATTTAAACAAAGATGGTTACGTTGTTATCTCTCTTCCAAATATTGTAAATATCTATCCAAGATTGAAAATTCTTTTTGGCCATTTTGATTATGAAGAAACAGGGATCTTTGATAAAACCCATTTAAAGTTTTTTACTAGAAAAAGTTTGAAAGAATTGGTAAGTAATACTGGATATAAAATTGAAAGATTAGAATATACCCCGATACCGATATATTTGAAATTTCCAAAGGCTCCAAAATTTTTATTGAATTTTATTTATTATATACTCTATATTTTATCTATTTCTTGGCCTACCTTGTTCGCATACCAATTTGTAGTTAGAATCAAATCAAACTAATTTTAATATTTAATTTTTCCTTTAGCTACATGCATTAAATGTTGTCCATATTGAGAGTTGCCGTATTTTTTTACTATTTTTAATAGTTCTTCTTTTTTTAACCAACCATTGTGAAAGGCAATTTCTTCTAAGGCCGCAATTTTAATATTTTGTCTTTCTTCTATTACTTTTACAAAATCATTTGCTTTCATTAAAGAATCAATTGTCCCAGTATCGAGCCAAGCGAAACCGCGGCCTAGAAGTTTTACTTCTAAAGAACCCGTATCTAAATACATTTGGTTTATACTTGTTATTTCAAGTTCTCCCCGGGCACTTGGTTTTGTTTTTTTAGCGAAATTGACAACCCTATTGTCGTAAAAATAAAGACCAGTAATAGCATAATTTGATTTTGGATTTTTAGGTTTTTCTTCTACTGAAATGACTTTATTGTTTTTATCAAATTCAACTACGCCAAATCTTTCAGGGTCATTTACATAATATCCAAAAATAGTAGCACTATTTGTATTGTCTGCTGCTTTCTTCAGAATTTTAGTTAGTCCATTACCGTAAAAAATATTATCACCGAGAATCATTGCAACATTGTCTTTACCAATAAATTTTTCACCAATAATAAAAGCCTGAGCTAGACCTAGAGGGGAAGGCTGTTCTTTATAAGACAATTTTAATCCAAAATTTTCCCCGTTGCCTAAAAGTTTTTTAAAATTTGGTAAATCATGAGGAGTTGAAATGATTAGAATTTCCCTAATTCCAGCTAACATTAGAATTGACATTGGATAAAAAATCATTGGTTTATCATAAACAGGCAATAGTTGTTTGCTGATAGCCATTGTAAGTGGATAAAGCCTAGTCCCATTTCCTCCTGCAAGTATAATTCCTTTCATAAAAGTATTTTTTATTTATAACTTTTTAATATGTTTTCTATGGATTGATGAATATCTAAAAGCTCGACTCCTTCCTTCCTAAGCTTGTCTGTATTCAAAACGCAGTTTGATCTACCAGCTTTTGTCTTTAAATCTTTAGTCTTAATTATCGTATATTTAAAATTTTTATCAACCAACTCTTTATATTTTTCTAAAATTTCTTTGTGGGTAATCTCTCCTTTATTTGTTATATTATAAATTCCAGTTTTCTTTCTTTTTGCAAGTTCTATGGTTGTTTTTATTAAATCATCAATGACAGTGATAGAATTCTTTTCATTTATAACCTTTTTATAAGTTGTTATTTTGGTAATAAAATTTCTTGGGTTTTTTTCATTATCAACGGGCATTCTCAATCGGCATTGCAATATCGGAAATTTTTTCAGGATATATTCTGACATGAATTTTGTTAAAGAATAAAAACTGGGAATATCTTTTAGGTCGGGGACATCTTCTTCTGTAAATCCTTTTCCATTATTGTCTCCTTGATAAATACAGCCACTCCCTATATGGACCATAAAAACGTTATTTTCACTACATGCCTTCGCCAAAACCAAAGGTCCAACGACATTTGAATACATCGTTTCTTCTTTATTGTCTTCGCACCAATCTATATTTGGCCGACCAGTACGTCCTGCGCAGTTGATTATAACTTTTGGCTTTTCTTTTTTTAGAACTCTTCTTACTTCTTCTATATTTCCTATATCGGCATTAGAAATTCTAGCTTCATTTCCTAGAAATTTTTTAAACTTATTACCTAAATATCCATTACCAAAAATTAAATATTTCATATCAATTTTTTATACCAATCCTTGTTATTTTGATACCAGTCGATTGTCCGTTTGATTCCTTCTCTAAAAGAGACCAAGGGTTCCCACCCTAATTCTTCTTTTGCTTTAGTGAAATCTATTGCATATCTTAAATCATGACCTGGCCTGTCTTTTACGAATTCTTTTAATGTTTTTGGTTTGCCTAAAGTATCTAAGATAGTATCTGCTATTTCTATACTATTTTTTTCCGCATTTCCTCCAAAACAATATTTTTCTCCTATTTTACCCATATGAAGCACTAAATCTATTGCTCGACAATGGTCTTCCACAAAAATATAATCTCGGATACATTTTCCATTACCATAAATCGGAAGAGGTCTATTATTGAGAGCATTCAATAAAAAGAGGGGAATAATTTTTTCTGGGAATTGGAAAGGTCCATAATTGTTTGAACAATTTGAAATTGTTATTGGAAGGCCATAAGTATGAAAATATGCATTGACTAAATGGTCCGCTGCTGCTTTTGAAGCAGAATATGGACTTCTTGGATTGTAAGGAGTATTTTCATTAAATTTTTTATCATCTAAACCGAGGGAACCAAAAACCTCATCGGTTGATATTTGGTGGAATCTTTTTTTATTGTTTTTTAGAGCTGCTTTTAAAAGAGTGTGTGTTCCAAAGATATTTGTTTTAATGAAAGAATCTGGATTTTCAATGCTTCGATCTACATGACTCTCAGCCGCGAAATTAACGATGATATCAACAGAACTTACTATTTTGTCCACTAAAGCTTCGTCGCAAATGTCTCCTTTTATAAATTCATACCTGTTTTTAAACTCCGTCTCAACTTTTTTTAAATTGTCCAAATTGCCAGCATAAGTCAACTTATCTAAATTAATAATTTTATAATCTGGATATTTGTTCAAAAGATAATAAATAAAATTTGAACCAATAAAACCTGCTCCTCCGGTTACCAGTATTTTCATATTAGCCGAATTATATATAATAATATTTGATTTAGCAATTTTTTGATTTTGTATGTTATTATTCTCTTATGGTGAAAAATAAAAAGGTTCTTAGGTATATTTTTTCTGGAACTATTGCCTCACTCTCTAATTTTATTGTGCTATATTTTCTAGTCCAAAAACTAGGACTTTGGTATCTGACTTCTTCCATTATTTCTTTTTGTTCAGGGATTATTGTTAGTTATTGCCTTCAAAAATTTTTTACATTTAAAAATAATTCAACTAAAAATATGCATTTACAGTTTTCTGTTTTTTTTATTTATAATTTATGCATGCTTGGTTTGAATACGTTATTAATGTATCTTTTTGTTGATGTGATTGGTTTTTGGTATCTTTTTTCTCAGATTATAATTACCATAGGTACTGCATTCATAAATTACTTCTTTTTTAACAAGATTTTATTCAGAAATGAACAAAAAAGGCTTTTATCTTAAAAGACCTTGCTCACTTTTTTGTTTTTTATGTTATAATAAAGAGGATATTTTTTAAAAAGGTCGTTACTCAATAAGTTTTTGTGTTTCTGGTTTATGAAAAATTTTAAAAAGGGTTTTACGTTAATTGAACTTTTGGTTGTTATCGCGATAATTGGTATTTTATCTGCCGTTGTTTTGACTGCCTTAAATAGTTCAAGAGATAAAGCAAATAAGGCTGCAACAAAAAGCTCCCTTAAATCACTTGAAGCCGCGATTTCTCTTTGTTGTAGTTCAACCGGAAATTCGATTCTTGCTGCTGCCGGCGGAGATGTTTGTAGTACAAGTATAAATTCTTTATTACCTACTGCTACTCAATTAAAAGCAACAGGGGTTACCTATACCGGTGGATCGTGTTCTACTCCTTCTCTTACTGTTGTATTAACAGGACATTCTGTCTCAGCATGTAATGGTAGCAATTGGACTGTAACTGAGGCAGCAACAACTCCTCCTTCAGGATGTTAAAATATGTTATTATATTAACATGATTATAATAATTGGAATTATCTTTTTTGTTCTAGGTACTATTATTGGTAGTTTTTTAAATGTAGTGATTTTTAGATACAATACTCATCGAACTTTTGGAGGACGAAGTGGATGTATGACTTGCCAGAAAAAACTTTCTTGGTATGAACTTGTGCCGATATTTAGTTTTTTGTTTTTGAAAGGAAGATGTAAGGGTTGCAGAACTCGCATTTCGATTCAATATCCTATTATTGAATTCATTACTGGCGTTCTTTTTGCTCTTTTATTTTTAAAGTTTCAAGACGTTTTCTTTTTTGATACTGTTGGTTTTACTATCGCTTACGCATATTATGCCGCTATTTTCTCTCTTCTTTTAGTGATAGCAGTGTATGATTTGAAACATAAAATAATTCCAGATGCACTTGTTTTAGTTCTTGGAATTTTATCTTTCGTCGGTTTGTTTTTCTTTGTTAATTATAATTTTCATCCACATTTTCCATCTATATTAGAATTTTTATCTGGAATTTTAATTGCCTTACCTTTTGCATTATTATGGTTATTTTCTAAAGGCAAATGGATGGGTCTTGGAGATGCAAAACTTGCGATAAGTTTCGGTTGGCTACTCGGGATTTCTGCTGCTCTTTCGGGTTTGGTTCTCGCTTTTTGGTCAGGAGCAATCGTTGGCCTTGTCCTTATCGCTTTTTCAAAACGACATGGAATGAAAAGTGAGATTCCTTTTGCTCCATTTTTAGTTTTAGGAGTTATCTTAACTTTTCTTTTTGGATTGCAACTTTTTCCAATATTCTTTTAGTTTTATTTTGTAATATAATCGTTTATATGAAAAAAATAAGAAAAAATAACCTTGGTATGACATACGTAGAATTGATTGTTGTTTTAGCAATTTTTTGATTTTGTATGTTATTATTCTCTTATGGTGAAAAATAAAAAGGTTCTTAGGTATATTTTTTCTGGAACTATTGCCTCACTCTCTAATTTTATTGTGCTATATTTTCTAG